>Ga0074199_1000844_pt1 | contig 36947 bp, 36 predicted proteins | sample EPASupsiteSAE347_FD_64528 | JGI IMG/M metagenome (GOLD analysis project Ga0074199, IMG submission 64528) | Bioremediated contaminated groundwater from EPA Superfund site, New Mexico - Sample SAE3-47 | ecosystem: Environmental > Aquatic > Deep subsurface > Groundwater > Contaminated ... | reverse complement strand
GGCGTCTTTTCCCAGTCCCATGCGGAAAATCGAGGGGCCTCGCTCTCCTCGTTCGATCTCTCTTTGGGAACATCCGCCATGAATGGTGTGCCTCCTCAGTCGCCGGTATCCTTTCCCACCATTTAGTAGCAGAAAACGTGGTCCGTGTCCCGTTAAAAATGGTATTCCGTCCTCCATTCAGTCAAATTTTTCGTGGTGCCCCCCCGCGCTGTCTGGGCAGAAACGTACCCTGTGATTAGATACGTTGTAACCGTTCACCGGGCTTGGCAGGTTAGTCGAGAAGGGAAGGTTGTCTCGTTCGCGTGAAAGCAGTTACCATTAGCCAGGTAGGGTGGGCACAGCTTAATCGTGCCCACCGCTTTTCATTCTCCCCATTGATGCCCTTGTTCATCACCAATTGAGCCTCCGCCCCAGTTTTCAGGGTAAATGCCCAATTGCACATATCGATGAAAAGTGGAATAGGGCCACTCAATAACTCGCCTGACATACCCGTGCTTTACCGGATTGTAGTGGACGTAATCCATATATGCTCTGTACTCATCTTCATCTCGGATCAGATGCTCCCAAAAACGTCTCTGCCAGATGGTGGACTCCCTGTGATGCCGTTTTGAATCATTCATCCATTTCCTGACATGGAACAGAACTTTTGTTCGTTTCGAGAAGCCGGATTTGATGAGACCCCAGCGCAGAGAGAAATCGGAGCATCCTTCAGGTAAGGTCCATATGCAGTGAAGGTGTTCCGGCAAAAGAACCCATGCGTCGATGGAAAATGGATGTCGCTGTCGAACGTCGTCGATGGCTTCCCGAAGTGCCTACCTGCTTGTCGGCTGATCCAAGATGGCTCTGCGCCGATAGGTTACCACGGTGAAGAAGAATGTTCCCCCGGATAATGAGGCACGGCGATAATTCGCCATCTGCACTTCTTCATTGTTGCAGGGTAGCCCATTTCATAGAGCAATTGTTGTCTGAAAAAACCGGGTGGTGGGCACGATAAAACCGTGCCCACCCTACATTCATCTCATTTTACACCATTTTGTGTCTCGAAAGTCAACACAGCTTGCGACCTTCTCAAGATGAGTAAGAAATGCGTTGATCTCCGGTTCTGCCATCTCCGCCGGGTGGCGAATGTGGTGAAAATAGATGAACCGCTTGACCAGGCGGCAAGAGGCCTGTCCTGTGCGCCGGCTGTAGTGGCGCGATCGGAATGCCTCATGCAATCGGTCCATTAGCTTCGGAGGCCGAATTGGAGTGTCTGGAGTGTCCCGTATGACTGGCTGAGAACGTGCTTTTTCCGGGAAGGATTGCCGCAATGAAAATGTCTTTGCGACGGTCGTCATTTGTAGGCTTCCCCCTATAGAGGAGCGTTGGGACCGGACAACCCACATCTCTAAAACGGGCCAGTTACTTTGGAAGCATGAAATAGTGCCAGCAGAATACGCTGACATTTAGATGGAGTCAAGCGGGAGATTTCTGATGCATTGGTTTCATTTCATGAATCTGTGGGTTTACGGAGATTGATTGGGCATCACATCAGAAAGCCGGAAGTTGACCGAGGCAATGTCACGAGTTCTTGCCACTCCTTGTATTTGGGCCTCGGTCAAATCTTTACAATATGAAGCTAATATAATGAACATTCAGTAAGTTACCATCTAGGGGCGAAGCCCTGACTTTCTGATGGACCGGCTCCAGCAATTCCCGGAGCCACAATGGCTCCGGGAAGCACGGGAGCGACTCCGATTCCCGGAGGCCCGCGAGAGCACGGATCCTCGATCCTCTCATGGGGCCATCCTGAAGAGCCTCCGGGAATTGCTGGACCGGCTCGACAACGACAAAAAGTAGTTGCCGGATAGTCCAGGGGCTTACGGGCGTTTTGCCTCAGGAGAATGGTGCGTGACGAAGGGTAAGAACCCGCGAGTTGACCTCCGGGAAAGCAATTCCCGGCGCCACAGCAGCTTCGGGGAGCACGGAAGCGGCTCCTATTCCCGGAGGTCCGCGAGAGCGCCAATCCTCGATCCCATCGCGGGGCCATTCTGAAGTGCCTCCGGGAATTGCTGATTCCCTAAAGACCTGGCTCCGTCCGCTGTTTCAACGAACAATGTAATGCCGCGTTTCATTTAGAGTTTTTCTCAGTTCCGAACGGAAATCCGGGTGAGCAATAGAGATGAGCGCCTCTCCGCGCTCCCTCAGGGTTTTTCCATGAAGGTTTACTGCACCATATTCGGTGACGACCCAATGGACGTGTCCGCGTGTCGTGACAACACCCGCGCCGGGTTTGAGTTCCGGCACAATCCTGGAAGCCTTTCCCCTGGCCGCAGTGGATGGAATGGCAATGATCGGTTTCCCACCCCTGGACAGAGCGGCGCCATGAATAAAATCCATCTGCCCACCGATGCCCGAGTATATCTTGTGTCCCAAGGAATCAGCGCATACCTGTCCGGTCAGATCAATCTCCAGGGCCGAGTTGATCGCGACCACCTTGTCGTTCTGACGGATAAGAGCCGTATCATTGGTGCGATTGCATGGATGAAATTCCACCATGGGATTTTCATGGACAAAGTCGAACAGGCGTTTCGAGCCGCTGACAAAGCTCGTGGTTATCCGGTTGGGGTGGACCTTCTTGAGGCGGTTTGTGATTACTCCCGCCTCCACCAAATCCACTATGCGATCGGAAAACATTTCCGTATGAACACCCAGATCACGTTTACTATGAAGACGGGTGAGTACGGCATCGGGGATGTTTCCGATTCCCATCTGCAACGTGGCGCCGTCTTCAATCAAGTCGGCGATAAGCTCACCGATTCTCGCTTCAACGGGAGTCTCATCAGATCCATGATGCTCGACCAAAGGGCGATCCGTATGAATGAACGCGCTGATTCTGTCCAGAGGCACAACCGTATTCCCGTGTGTTCGCGGCATCTGGTCGTTGATCTCCGCAATAATGATTTTCGCGGAATCGGCGGCGGCCTTTGCCGCGTCCACAGAGGTACCCAGGGTGCAGAAACCATGTCGATCAGGAGGCGATAACTGCAACAGCGCTGCGTCCAACTGGATCATACCGGAAGTAAACAGTCCCGGAATGTCGGCCAAAAATATGGGCATAAAGTCCGCCCGTCCCTCCTCGATGGGCTTTCGCAACGCCTCTCCGGTAAAAAAGGAGATGGATAGAAAGCGCCCCTGGTGGATGGGTTCGGCGTAGGGGATGTCGCCTGCGACATGCAGGTGATAGAGTAACACGTTTTCCAATTCCAGCCGTTTGCACAATGCAACAAGCAAAGGGGTGGGCGTGGCTGCCGCACCATGGACAAAGACCTTCATGCCGCTTTTGATCGGGGCAACGGCATCTTCCGGAGATATGGCTCTGGATCTCCAATCAGCTACAATGCTCATGGCGCATATTCCTTTCTGTGAAAAAGATCCGGCTCAGGTTTTGAATCTGTACAAATCAATTTGCTCAATTTTCAAGGGTTGATTCCGCTTCCCCTCCGATCCCCTTCTTGCCAGCTTCACAGCTTTCTTCACATCAATCAAATGGGAACCACCCAAGATGTTCCCAACGCCGTTTGGGTCCGCTTTCACTCTACGACCTGGTAACCTGCGGACTTCAAGGATGGTCTCGTATAGACGAAGATCATTTCTACCGGCTCGGCGAACGGATTGTAAAACCAGTGAACGGCGCCGCGCGGTACGAACATCGTGTCTCCCCGGCCCATCTCCTCCTCCGTGTCCCCGATACCGCTGATTCCTCTTCCCGAGAGTATGTAGATGACCTCCTCAGCATCCTCGTGGACGTGCTTCTTGTGAGAGGAAGTCTTCGCCTCGAACCTGCAATAGGCAAAAGTAATGTCTTCCGCACCCACCGTATCCCTGTCAACGAGCACGATCCTTTGGGCGTTATCGAGATCCTTGATCGGCTCATTTCTTCCGTCAACGAGTCCAAGCACATGCTTCATACGATTATCCCACCTCCCGCAATGGCAAGCATGCTATCCCGCGGTCTTCCCTTCCCAACCGGCATCCCGTACCTCGGGCTCCGCTGCTCCACCACGTCTGTATTGCCGAATCCCACAAGTCGCTTTTCAGCGCCGCTCGACGCCGATCATCCCCGGGACGCCGGAGTGAGCGGAATGAGTTCAGGCCGGCTGGAAAGCACAAAACTCGCAACCGGTTGTGTCATTGGGGTCAGGTGCTTTCTGGCTACCCTTTTCTGCGCGAATCTTCTCCAATCTCGCCCGCAGTTTCGACTCAATCTCAGGCCACTTGAGCATTTCCGTTCTAGCCGGCACCGGGTTGTAGAATGTAAACTCCCTGCCATCCTTGTTGATCCCGATCAGGCTGGTGACATGCCCGCTGCGGAGGTAGGTCACGCAGTCCCCCTTTCCGAAAGCGGTAACGACGTCCGTACGCACCTTGTCGTAATAAGGGCCACGCTCGGCTTCGGAGAGGTCCGCTGCTGCCTGGATCTCTGCTCCGGTTGGAATGTCCACAGCTTGCCAGCCAAACAGCCGCGGCATGTGATTCAACTGGCCCATGGCCCCGGTATTCTCTATACTACGCTCATTGACCAGTCGAATCTTGCAGGCAAGTTCAAATACTTTCTGCCATTCAGGGCCGGGGCCCTCTTCACTCTCGATCTGCCATCGTTCCACTCTTTGCTGTTGGCCGTCGGCAAAGGTCACTGTCCAAATCATCCCGGCGCGATCGTAGCTAAGGAAGCGATTCAATATTTCCTCTCCGCTGGGATGACGGTTGCGGCAGCGGTTCAGCACGGCGTAAAGGGTGCTGTCTATGTAGCAGTTATTGGAACCATATTCCTGGATAAGTTGGATATCACTCATGTGTACCAGGATGGCAGGGGACTTCTGCCTTCCCACCTGAGGCTGAGGCTGAGGCGCGGAGGCCGCGCTCGTTTGCAGCAACGTGTAGTGTTTCTCCTCTTCCCAGCAGAGGTGGATCGGTTGCTTCGCAGGATCCGGGGTGAACCCCTTGTCCGCTGCTTCCGCAAATTCGATGAACTCCGCCTGACCGGGTATGTGTACGAAGATGCGACGTCTGAGCACTCGGCTCAGAGCAGCCAGCTCCGCACCGCCCCCCCATCTTGGCCAGTTGGCCTCACTCGTGGCGTCCCTGGCCATTGTATTGAGATAGGCATGGTTGATGCTCGAATCGCGGCTTTGAAAGTGCTTCAGATTTTCCCGGATGTGCTTCACAGCCTTTTCGCGATATTCATGGTGGGCATTCTCGTCATGCTTTTCGGCCTGCGCTATGGATCTGAACAAGCAGTTTCCGTCGCGTGCGATTTCCGTACGGCTGTAACCTTCGAGGACGCTCTCCGAGGAAGCGGCGGGCTTCCTGGCGGAGCTGGATACCTGTATTTTCGGGGTGCCGAAGGCATAATGCCGGGACCTGAACTCCTTCTCCGTTTCCATTCTGAAGCAAACATCACAGACCCGCACCAGTTCTTTTTCCCCTCGTTTGTTGCGAAAGGGAAGTTGTTGTTTGGAGCAGTTCCCGCAGATGACGTTGCCGCATTTCCTGCAGTGGTGTTTTCGAGTCATCATCCCGAAGGAGATCTTGCATATCGGGCATTGACTGACTGCGCTGTCGGGGACCCACTGGACGTCACTCCAGATCTGATGTTGGAGGTCTAGATTGTGTCCCAGAAATTTGTCCGCATCGGCCACCTCCTTGTCCAGTTTGAACTGGGTACTCTTGTGCCGGACCCTCTCCTTGTGCAATCGGTAAGGATTGAGGGACCACCTGATCTTCTGTTGATCCTCCGGCTTCGACGGTCCCCACGCGTCGGATTTGGGATACTCGTTCTTAAGGAGGTAAGACAAGAACCGCTCAACCTTAGAGAATGCCCCCTGGTACTCTATGTCAACGACCTCGATCTTCCTGTTTGGGTCGGCTGTGGCCAGCGACTGGGTGAGGTCGGCCACCAGGTCTATCCCTGCTTTGCAGCTCCCCCTGAGCTCTTGCGCCACCCATTCTCCCCTGGCGATGTTGCACATCATCCTCCAGAGTTGATCCTGTTGCGTTCTTGCCCAGGCGTTCCAGAGTTCCCTGCCTTGCGCATGCGTGGGGCGAGGGTTGCCGGAATCAAGGGATTTGTATTTGTTCATGAACCCGTCGTACACCATTGGCAGGTAGGCGAAGGTGCTGTGCCCGATCCTTTCCCGGTAAGTGCGCTGGAGCGAAATGGACACGCCGGGTACAAGATTGAGCCCATATCCAAGAGGAAAGGCGTGGCTGACGTTGAAGTCTACCGGATTGAAGAGACGGCGCCAGTAGAGGAGGACCCACTTGTGCAGGGCACCGGCCTGCGAGTTGTATAAGCAGACCTGAATGGGGCCGAACGCACTGTTCGCCAGGATCTGCAGTATATTGTCCCAGGGAACCACTCGTTTGACCGTGTTCAATAACTGGCTGAAGGACATCGTGGGCTTCGAGGGGGAGACGCTGGGTATCGACGGTGCGAATTTCTCCTCGATCCAGTTGGCGATACTCCCGTCAACATACTCGTTAGCCAGCCTCACGGGCGCCGTGAGCGGGACTTGGGGAGTGAGGGTGACCGTTATGTTCTCCCCTTTCATGTCGGGATTGGAGTGCTCAACCGTATTGCTGATATCGATCTCACTGTTCAGCCCCGCTGAGAGCTGAATCGTAACTCCACCCTCTCGACCGTCTTTGGTCACTTCCACCTCTTCACGCGCATTCTCGTCCCATCGGCGTTTTCTATACTTGGGGTCCGCCCATTTCTCAATACCGAACCCCGCCCCCAAGATGCCGAATGCCGCCGTGACCTCGTATCCGGACAGGAGTTCGACGCTCTCCGTCCTGACGATGGGCTCTCTCAGGTACGGGATCACCTGTCTCAGCATCTTCTTCGTCTTTTCGTCCTTATTGGGGGTAGCCTCCGCCCTTGCCTCCAAATGATCGATATCAACCAGAGATGGCTGCAGGAATTCGCTGTCGTCATCGTAAAGGCTTGAGAAAGTCACTGTCGCGTAGGCATGGGCCCATCTCATGCTGAGCCAGGCAGCCCAGTGATAGACGTCGGTAAAGTCCATGACGGACTTGTGCTTGATGAGGTCGGCCTCCAGCTCTGTATTGAAGATCACCGGAATCTCGAAGCCTGCGGTGGCTTTGAGGTCGAGGGTGTGAACGACCCGGAACCGCCGGTCGTCCTCCACGACGATAGCCGCATCGTAAACCAGGGCGAGCCCTACACTGCCTTCCAGATGAGCGGCCTCCGCCTCGACGCCCCAGGTGAGGCCCAGTTTGAGGGAAATGGCCAGTTGACCCGTGTCATAGTCGTAAATATGTTCCAGCGTCGCCAGGTCGGCCCCGACGCCGCACAGGCAATTCAGCGGGTGCGCCTCGAGCGACGCCGCTCCCACAACCAGTTTGCCGATGTTCGTATTCCCCAGGGGACCGCATCCCTTGCCTGCTGCAATGTTACCGATGCCGAGGAAGAAATCGAAGCTGATGTTCACGGCGGTGCTGTAGACATTCAGGGCCTTTTCATTCGTCCCGAGGCTTCGAAGCCATTTGAGCTCCGCCTCGGCAGCTGCGTGCAGCTTGTTGAGCTGCTCCTGGCCGTGTATGGCTTCCTTCGTTGCGCTGCGCACGACGGTGTGCATTTCGTTTGTAGAGATGGCCTCCTGCTCAGCGACATGAAGACGTTCCGTCGCAGAATTGAACTTCGCGGATATACGCGCGATATCGTCAGAAACAGGCTTCATTTTTTCGCGAAGCTGGAGAAGCCTGCGGTCCAGACCTGTTAGTATCTTGGACTTCTGGATGTCACGCTCCCGCACGCCCTTTTCGCTCAGGGCCTGAGCCTGCTGCCGTTGTCTGAGTATCTCTGCTTTCTGCCCCTCCAGCCTGTTTTTCTCCTCCTCCAGAGGTCTGAGCTTTTCTTGCGCCTCAAAGAGCTGTTGGCCGAGAACCTTGATTTCTTCCATGAGGTCCTCGACCTTCCTTTTTTTATCCCCGATCTCGCGTGAGCGGTCATGGACAGACTGGGAGTCGTCCTTCACATTCTTCATGACACTCTTGTGGAGATCGAGATGGCTGTCTCTCACGGCGGCGAACTTATCTTCTGCCGCCTTCAACGTCTCTTCACGGGTTGCTTTCAATTCCGGAGAGGCCGTGTCACTCTGGAGATCCAGTCCAGCCTTCCTGGAAGACGCAAACTGAGTCGTGAACAGCGACTGATAATCCGACTGGATCTGTTTGCGTCTCTCCGTCTGGAGAAAATCGGTCTGGTGCAGCGACTCGAGCTGAACCCTTACGCTCGCCAGTTCAATTCTTTGCCATGGGTAGTAAAATTTCCTGATGAGGTCTTCTGCAAACTTCCTATCCGGGGCCTTGTAACTGACGGATGTCTCTTGAACAAATCTCTCGTGGACCTGTGACGCCTGCCGTCGAAGGTCATCGAGGAAGAGCCGGTTCTTCTTGATGCTCGAGACCATTTGGGGAAGGCGATACTCCTTGATATCCTCCTTCGCGAGCTGGAACAGATGCTCCTGATCCTTTTCACGCGCAGTGCCCCTGTCGAGGATGGAAACATTGAGTTCATCGAGCACATACTGTTTGTAGAGCGTGAAACATGCAGCGTAGTCAGCGTTGGCATCTTCATGGCGTACTTTTTTCTCGACCAGGATTTCCGTAAAGCCCTGGATATTGCATATGCGAGTAAGAAATTCTTTCGGTGTCGGTGGGTTTTGTGGCATGAAATCCCTCCTCGAATGCCGTCAACAGATTCCAATTGTCTGAAGTATATGGTGGGAAACCTTCAGCGGCCCCTCTTGCAGCACGCCGGATTAACGATGAATGCCCGGGGAGCTTCGGCGAACCCCGAAAGTTAACACATCACGGTCGTGGACCTTGACAGCAGTGAACTCTCTGCCCTTCCGGGCCAAAGCCAGCCTGGAAGGCAGGGCCAGAAATCAAGCTAGAATTGTCTTCATTGTCTGGCTCCTTGCCGGCGTTGTTTGAAGGCCATCGGTCGTGCCATCGGGCGTGCCATCGGGGTCGGGCCACGCCATCCATTTGAATTATTACGGTAAATATCCAAAGAATGCATGCTATGAAAACTCAATGTGCTATTTCCACTGTCGGAATTGGGGATGCTAGACCACGGCTCCCGCAAGCAGCACGATCAGACTGATTAGTCGGTCCTCCGCCTCGGCGCTCGGGGCGCTCCCCGGCGTTGCGCTATCCTCCATGCGTGCCAAAACAATTTTATCACAAAAAGATTCGGATCGGATACGACGACTTGGTACAGGTCCACAGAATAATGTGTAAAATCCATCGTCATTCCGTCATGCCTATAGCCGGAATCCAGAGCAGGGTGGGCAGGGGTTTTGCCCTGCCCACCGAAACGACAGGTCGGTCTTTCCCGGTGGGCAACGCTTCCGGTTTTGCCCACCTTTGTAGCTGGAGCACCGCATGACGACTCATGGTTGTGGTCACGCTATTCTGTGGAACTGTACTTGGAGACAAAGATTGTTGTGCCTGTTCAGGGGATTTCTCATTCATTGCGCTGTGCGCCTCCTGCGCTTCGCGCCCGGACAACAAGCTGCCCGGGCCACCCCGGGCTGACTCAATCCCTCGCCGTGCATTTTTCCCACCCTCTCCATTTTTCTCGGTCGAAATTTTCACTACCTGACAAAACTCCCTGGTACCGTCCGTAAAGAAAAATGAACGCCGTCTTTGCCCGGCCCGAGAAACTGACGCCCGGCGCCATCAAGGAGATCAAGACCTCCCTGGACTTGATCGATCGGCTGAGAGTGCGCCACGGAATGAAGCAAAAGGAATCCGAGCGCCTGAGCGCCGAAACCGTCAACGAGATCCGGCGAAAGGTCCTCCGCGTCCCGGAACCCATTTTGAAACCAGGTGAGAAATTGAAGGAACAAATGGGCCGGAAAGAGGAAGAAATTGCGTCCGAACCAGAGGGAAAAAGGAAAGAAGAGTGAAGAAAACAGGAAACAAAAGTGAAATTCCGCGAGGAGCGCAGAGGGACAACTATCGGGCAAAGAGCCCGGCGTCCGGCACTTTTAATCGAACCCTCCGTCGACTCACGGCTTGCCCGATCCGACTTTATGGATTAGTTTGTATCGGCAAATCTTCTAAAGATGGGTCTATCGAGGTGGTTGATCATCATTCGGAGCGCGAGGAGAGGCACTCATGCGAGCGAAACAAGTCTGGACCGTCCAGTCGTTGGCATCCTGTTTTGTGTTGTACGGACTCACCGCTGCGGTTTTTTTTTACACGGCGAAACAGATACTCAATGGAATGCGCCAGTGGGTCGATCCTTTTCTGAAGACATCCGTCCCCGGCCTGCCCGAGGAGGCCCAATCCGCGTTTGCGAACCTCAATCAACTGATCGCCGAAACGGGCGCCTATCTTGCCCCGGTGCTCTTCGGAACGGCGGCAATTGCAGCCTTCTTTCTGTGGCTCATCGTCCTCTCGCGCGGACGGGCTTTTGCTGCGCGGGCGGCCATAGAAGCCGCCCCTCCGATTTCCGGTGCGCCCGTGAAGGCCGCAAAGGAAGAAGCCCGCCCCGAGAAGAAGATCACGCAGGCTTCCCCTCCTCCGCAGCAGCCCGCCCAGGCGTCGCCGCAGCCTGCCGTCCAGTTGCTCTCGATCCTCCAGAGAGAAGGTCGCCTCGTCGATTTTCTTCAGGAGGATCTCTCCCTTTACGACGACTCCCAGATCGGAGCGGCCGTCCGGAGCATCCACCAGGGATGCAGGCAGGCTCTCTCCGAGTACGTGGAACTGAAGCCCGTCTTTGAAGAAAGCGAGGGCGCCGGCGTGACCGTACCGGCGGGTTTCGATGCGAGGGCCATCCGCCTCACGGGCAACGTGACCGGAACCCCTCCTTTCAAGGGATCTCTCCGCCACCGTGGGTGGCGGGTGACGCGCGTGCAGCTTCCACAGCCATCCTCCCAACAACAGCAGAAGAACGACTGGATACTCGCTCCGGCAGAAGTGGAAGTGGAAGGCTGAGGCGCATTCGAGACCCCGCCCGAGGGGTCATGGTGTAAGGAACAGGATAAATCGTGTCGAGAGAACCGAAATATATCGTTGGCATCGACCTGGGCACAACCCACTGCGTGGTCGCGTATACGAAGATACAGAAGGATGAGGACGGCGAAGAACCCGGCATATCGATCTTTTCCGTCCCCCAGACAGTCGCTCCAGGCGAGGTCCAGGCCCGCCCCCTGCTGCCATCCTTCATCTTCCTGCCCGGTCCGCACGACGTTCCGCCCGGCGGTCTGGCCCTTCCCTGGAAGAGCGAAATGGAGTATGCCGTGGGCGATTTCGCAAGACGCCGCGGCGCCGAGATCCCCAACCGCCTGATATCTTCGGCCAAGTCGTGGCTGAGCCACAGCGGCGTGGACCGCACTCATCCCATCCTGCCATGGGACAGCCCTCCGGATTCGCGTCGCATGTCGCCGGTCGAGGCTTCGTCCCTCCTGCTCCAACACCTGACGAAAGCCTGGAACCATGAAATCGCCGCTGAAGACGACGACGCGCTTCTCGATCGCCAGGACATCTATCTCACGGTCCCCGCCTCTTTCGACGCCGTCGCGCGCGAATTGTCCGTGAAAGCCGCTCACGCCACCGGGTTGGAAAACATAACGCTCCTCGAAGAACCGCAAGCGGCCTTCTACGCCTGGATTGAAGCCAACAGGGATACGTGGCGAAAAGCGGTACGGGTGAACGAATCCATTTTGGTGTGCGACATCGGGGGCGGTACGACCGACTTCAGCCTGATCCAGGTGAGCGAAGAGGCCGGCGAACTCACGTTGAGGCGGGTTGCGGTCGGCGATCACATCCTTGTGGGCGGCGACAACATGGACCTCACCCTCGCCTACCTGGTCCAGGCCAGACTCGCTCAAAAGGGCGTGAAACTCGACGCATGGCAGTTTCGAGGCCTCTGGCATAGTTGCAGGACCGCCAAGGAAAAGCTCCTCTCGCACCCCGCGCCGGAGGCCGAACCCGTGGTCGTTCTCGGACGCGGAACCTCTCTCATCGGCGGGACCATCCGAACCGAACTCACCGCCGCAGAACTGGAATCGGCGATCCTCGACGGGTTTTTCCCCGTGGTCGAAAGCACTGATTATCCCGGGGAAAAGCCGCGGGTGGGCATGCGCGAAATGGGGCTGCCCTACGAGGCGGAGCCCGCCGCCACCCGCCACCTCGCACGGTTTCTCGGGCGGCAGTCCCGTGAGGGAACGGACGAACGCGCTTCTGGAATCTCCTATCCCGGCGCCGTGCTTTTCAACGGCGGAGTGATGAAATCCGACCTCATCCGGCGTCGCGTGATAGCCGTCCTCGAACGATGGAACGGCGGGGGAAAGCTCCGGGAACTCGCTTCCGCCGATCTGGACCTTGCGGTTGCGCGCGGCGCGGCCTACTATGGGCTCGCGCGCCGTGGACGCGGCATACGCATCCGCGGAGGAGCACCCCGATCCTACTACATAGGGATCGAGAGCTCGATGCCTTCCGTGCCGGGCGTTCCAACGCCCATGAAGGCCCTTTGCGTCGTGCCCCGCGGGATGGAAGAGGGAACCGACGCGGAGATCAGGGAACGCGAATTCGGGCTTGTCGTCGGGGAGCCCGCCGTGTTTCACCTGCTCGCCTCCACCATCCGAAAGAAAGACCGGGCAGGGGAAATCATCGAAGACTGGTCCGGCGAGATAGAAGAAATCACCACCATGGAAACGGCCCTTCCGGCGACGGAATCCGAAGCCGGAGGGAATATTCTCCCGGTCTGGCTGCAAAGCAGGCTGACGGAGATCGGGACTCTCGAACTCTGGTGCGTCGCGCGGGAGGAAGACCGGCGCTGGAAGCTGGAGTTCAACCTTCGGGAACGTGAACCGGAATGAGTTGCAGAGCAAAATGGACGTCCCTTTCGATTTCAAGGATGTATCGCACCGGTACATCGTCGGCATAGATCTCGGCACGACCAATTCCGCCCTGGCGTACGTGGACCGAAACACCGGGGATCGGGACGGTCGCCGAATCCTCTTTTTCGATATTCCTCAGTTGGTCGCCCCGGGTGAAGTCGGCAGACGGCCCGTTCTGCCGTCGTTCCTCTACCTTCCCGGCCCGTACGAACTGCCGCGGGGAAGTACGGCTCTACCTTGGGACTCCACGCGCGAGTACGCCGTGGGCGAATTCGCCAGGGAGCAGGGCTTTCTCGTCCCCGGCCGCATGGTCTCGTCTGCCAAGTCGTGGCTGTGCCATGGAGGAGTGGACCGCACGGCGGCCATTCTCCCGTGGGGAAGCGGCGCCGACGTGGCGAAGGTATCCCCTGTGGAAGCCAGCGCCCGTTACCTTCAGCACATGAGAGAGGCGTGGAACGCTGCGATGGCGCGGGACCGGGACGGATGCCTCCTGGAGGAACAGCTCGTCATCCTCACCGTTCCGGCCTCCTTCGATGAAACGGCAAGAGAGCTGACCGTCGCCGCGGCCAGGCAGGCGGGCATCCCCAAAGCAATCCTGGTGGAGGAACCCCTCGCCGCCTTCTACGCATGGCTCTCCATGAACGAGGATTCCTGGCAGAGCGAGATGCGCCCCGGCCAGTTGATCCTGGTCTGCGACGTGGGGGGAGGCACCACCGACTTCACCATCGTGGCCGTACGCCAGGGCGAGACGGGCCTACGGTTCGATCGCCTCGCCGTCGGAGACCACCTCATGCTCGGCGGGGACAATATGGATCTATCGCTCGCCCGCTGCATGGAGGCCGAACTCGTCGGGCAACCGGGCCAGCTCGACTCCAGGAGGTGGCACCAGTTGTGGCGCCGTTGCGGGAAGGCCAAGGAGAAGCTTCTCGGCGACCCGGCGGCCCACTTGGGCGAAGGACCGGGCGGTGGAACCGGCTCGGTGGATATCACCGTAATGGGAACCGGCAGGAAGCTCATCGCCGACACCATGAAAGGAACCCTCACCCGAGCTCGTGCAGAGGAACTCATCCTCGAGGGGTTCTTCCCACCCACGTCCCTGACGGACGCTCCCAAGGCCGCGCGCCGGACGGGCCTCACAGAATGGGGACTTCCCTTCGTTCAGGACGCTGCTGTGACGCGCCACATGGCGGCGTTCTGGCAGCGCTTCCGGGATCTTCTTTCGCAGGAAACCGGACGGACGGCGCTCTACCCCGACTACATTTTGTTCAATGGGGGCGCTCTGACTCCGCCGAGCATACGAAAACGCATGCTCGACGTTGTCGGTGACTGGTTCGAGGCTGAGGCGGGCGAAGGCTGGAAGCCCGTGGAGCTCGATAACCCCCACCCCGATCTGGCCGTGGCCGTCGGCGCCGCCTACTACGGCATGGTGCGGATCGGGGAAGGAGTGCGGGTTGGAGCCGGAAGCCCCCGCGCCTATTACGTGGGAGTGTCCGGAGGGGCCGAACGGGGTGTTCCGCGGGATGGCCGCCTCGCCGTCTGCATCGTCCCGCGAGGCTCGGAGGAAGGCTTCGAGGCTCAGTTGGGCGAGCCCGCCTTCGAGGCCCTGACCAATCAGCCCGCAGCGTTCCAGATAATCAGTTCGAGCACCAGGCTGGGCGATCGCCTGGGCGACGTCGTCACCCTTTCCGAAAGTGAAATCACTCCCCTGCCTCTCGTCCGGACCGTCCTGAGGTTCGGGAAAAGGGCCGCAGCACAGACGCTTCCCGTCAGGCTCGCCACGCGACTCACCGAAATCGGGACCCTCGAACTCTGGTGCCGCTCTCAGAAAAGCCCCCACAACTGGCAGCTTCAGTTCGACGTGCGCCAACAAGGCGAGCCGTCAGCACCAGCGGAAAATGCCGGCGAGACCATCGACGCGAACACCATCGACCTGGCCCGGAACGCTATCCGCACCGCTTTCGAAGGGACGGAGGCCGCCGGGGGACGTCCCACCGAACGCCTGACAAAGGATCTCGTCTCCATTCTTGAAATGGGCAAGGAGAAATGGCCGACGCCGCTCGTGAGGAAACTGGCGGACGCCCTGCTGGAGTGTAGACGCGGACGCTCCTTAAGCCCCCAACACGAGGCCCGATGGTTCAACCTGCTCGGCTTTTGCCTGCGCCCGGGTTTCGGAGACCCATTGGACGAATGGCGGATCAAGGAAATCTGGAAGATCTATCCCGCGGGTTTGGAATTCCCGAGGCAGGCCCAGGGGCGGGCCGAATGGTGGATCTTCTGGAGGCGGATTGCGGGGGGGCTGTCCGCAGGCCACCAATGGCATGTCTACCAGCAGGTGTTCCCATCGCTTCAGGCCGATCCGAAACGGAAGAAGAAGGCCGTCAAGACCCTTCAAAAAGCATCGAGTTCCCAGGAAGAGTACGAAATGTGGATGATGCTGGCCAACTTCGAGCGGCTTCCGGCGAACAACAAGGTGGAACTCGGGAGGCTGCTCCTGAACGGCATCCGGCGAAGCGACCCGCGGCCCCAGGGACTTTGGACGCTCAGCAGGTTCGGCGCCAGAATCCCCTTCTACGGTCCGCTCGACCAGGTCATTCCGAGCGAGGAGGCATCCCGGTGGATGCATGAACTCCTCTCGCTGGGGTTGGAGGCGACGGACGCGCTGGCGCAGGTGATGATTCAGTTGTGCCGCCGCACGGGAGACAGGGAAAGGGATCTTCTCCAGGAGAATCGAGATCGCGTCTCGGACTGGTTCGCGCAACTGCCCCGGGCGGACCGTTACCGCGAAATCCTGAACCACCCCGAAGCGTCCCTCCTGGCCCGGGAACAGGAATGGATCTTCGGCGAATCCCTTCCCGCCGGGATCGTTCTTTCCTCGCAGCCGTCGCATCAAGCCCGCAGCCCTGGGGGAATCTCAAATGGAAGAGGCGCCGATGGAACCGCTGACCTTCGATAAGATCCTCACCGACAAGAAGAACCTGGAACAGATTCTCGACAATCTGATGGACGGCATCATAGCCCACGACCGCGAGCGGCGCGTGCTCTTCTTCAACCGCGCGGCGGAGGCCATCACCGGCTACTCGAAGGCCGAAGTCATCGGCAAGGACTGCCACGAGATCTTCGGCACCCCATTTTGCGGCAACCGCTGTTCGTTTTGCGGCAATCCTCCCGGAACCATCGAGCACATCACCTATCCCTTGAACATCCTGGCGAAAAACGGGGAACAACGCCGAATTGAAATGTCGGTCACCGGCATGACCGACGAGAAGGACTGCATGGTGGGCGTGCTCGCCTCCTTTCGCGACATGACCGAACTCACGGGGCTGAAGCTGAGGATGGGGGAGGTCGAGGGATTTGCCGGGCTGGTGGGGCGCGACGCGAAGATGCTCCAGATCTACGACCAGATACTCGCCCTGGCCACAAACGACCTTCCGGTGCACATTTCGGGCGAGACTGGAACCGGGAAGGAACTGGTGGCTGCGGCGATCCACAGGGAAAGCCGCCGGGGGGGCGGCCCTTTCGTACCGGTGAACTGCGGGGCACTCCCGGAAGGACTGATCGAAAGCGAGCTTTTCGGACACGTGAAGGGGGCGTTTTCCGGGGCCATCCGGGACAAGAAAGGACGCTTCGAGCTTGCCGACGGCGGGACCATCTTCCTGGATGAAATATCGGATCTTCCGAAATCCATGCAGGTGAAACTCCTGAGGGCGCTCCAGGAGAGCGCCTTCGAGCGGGTCGGCGGCGAGCGGACCGTCACGGTCGACGTGCGGGTCATCAGTGCGGCCAACCGCGATCTCAAACGGGAGATCGAACGAGGCAACTTCCGCGAAGATCTCTACTATCGGCTGAACGTCTTCCCCATCCGGCTCCCGCCGCTGAGGGAGAGGAAGAACGACATTCCCCATCTTGCGGCCCGTTTCCTGGAAGAGGCCGCCCGGCGGGGCCAGAAATCCGCAGGACTTTCCCGGGACGCCCTGGCCGCCATGATGGACTACTCGTGGCCGGGAAACATCCGCGAGATGCAAAACGCCATCCACTTCGCCCTGGTGAAGTCCAAAGGAAGATTCATTCACAAAGACGACCTTCCGCTGGAACTCACCTTCTCGCATCGCACGGGAGAGAGCGGAAGGACACCCCGGAAACTCGACGGGGATTCGGTCCGAATTGCGCTCGCCAGGAGCGGAGGCAACAAGGCCAAGGCTGCAAGGCTCCTCGGCGTCGGACGAGCCACGCTCTACCGCTTTCTCGAAGACTACCCCAGCGTTTCATGAGCCGCCTCCGTCCAGGCGAGAGGGCAGCCGGGGTCCGTCTCGAATGGGCTGCCGGTCAGCGCCTGCTGATGCGTGACGTCCCAACAACCTTCCTATCTGAATGTGAAACCAAAGCCTGGCCGAAAGCCGAAGAACTTGATACCTGCCACGCGTCTTTGTGCTATTAATATAGTGGATAGTCTGCGGCCCCCGAGATCGATGACATATCCACCGAGAAAGTGGGATGAAGATGGGGAGGATAACGAATGAGCGAGATCAAAGTGACATATATGGATCACGAGATCGAATACCGGGAATCCAGTAACGACTGGCAATTCAATGGGCGCACCTTCTATAGCCTCACCAGCGCGAAAAAAGCTGTCGACAAATTGCTTGCAGAATCCAGGAAGGTGGACAAAGAGGCCATTTTCATCGGCGACTGCTCGCGAGGAGAAGACCGCTTCCGGCTCTTGCAAGTGACCTCGCTCGATCCCGACCGCGAACATGCCTGGTGCGTGGAGGGAAAGAAAACATCCAGGGAGCGGCTCGCCGATCTCGCCGTCAACTCAAAAGAGAATCGGGCCAGAGCCAAGACAATTCAGCATCTGGAAAAGCAGATTGCCGACCTTCGCCAGCGCGCCCGGGATCTGCTCGATTCCATGGAGCGGATAGGAGTGCAGGGAGACTATCGCCAACTGCTATGACTCTCCCTCCTGCCCCGGCGACTTGCCGGGTTTGAGATGTTTTTTTGGGGAGGCGAAATACGAGCCAAAGAGGGGCTCTGTGTGGGGGGACTTGTGAAATGAGAACGCACTGTGCCTGGATCGAGTGGCACTTTTATGAGACTAATGCGGGACCGATGCGGTTATAACGGGATTGCCCGAGCAGTGCGCTTGGACATGAGAAATGAGCAAGCGATGGGAGTTTGGACAAAGGAGGGACATGAGAAATGAGAATAGCCAGATACAGCAGAAAACAGAAATTCCTGTTTCGCGCAGATCCATTTGAGACCGATTCGGGCTAAAGTATCATCTCGTGTCAAGCCTGGAACATGCATAAGAATAATCCTCCAATTTGGGCTAAGTAGATCAATGGCAGGTTTTTAAGAAGAATCCCTCCACATATGGTAAGACCAATTTATCAATCGGGTATCTCATTTTAACCTTACTGAAGATAACTCATTGAATATATGGCATGTAGTAGCAAGATGGTCAGTGGCAGGGAAGTTTTATGGTCCCGCACTGGATTTTGGGTGCAACAAATGAAATCGTCAAATTATCCGATAATAATAGTTACTGGATATCTCAATCAAAATTCCCGGTTGATCTGCCCAACTAACCCCGCTTTCTCACGTGCATGGGACGTTAAAAACTTTATCAGTGGCATCAACTTCGGCCAATGAGCTCTCCAGATCGCTAGCATGCCCGCGACCGTCCCGAAGCCCTTCCAACAAAATATCCCTTGCCAGGCCGACATACTTCATTCTGGTCTTATGTGTCTTAGCTTTCCTCGCTTTCTCCATGTATCCGGTGGCTAGATTGGCGTACAACTTTGTATGGAAGTCCAGTTCCGATTTCCTTACAGCAACAGCGATTTTCTCAAAGGTTTCGCCTTTCATCAGTGATGACTGGTCACGGCAAATGGTATTGAAAACCTGAAGGGCTAATTCCATTCTCGACTCTGCTGTCTTGCGGTTCTTGCTTGTCCTAGCAATTTCGATTGAATCCCGGATGATCTGCAAATTGCGGATGAGTGCTGCTCGCGATGGATTTGACCTTGACAACGCCGAGCTGAGCTTCTTCTCTTTCTGCCAGGTAACCTGTTTGTAGAAAATCTGAAGTATGAGTTTATTGAAGTCACATTTAGATGATTTTATATAAAAGTAAATGATCACACCAATGATGAGAAATATAATAGATAACGTATCCATAACGTTCTCCATAATGTACGGAGTCTAGTTTATGAAGTGGCAAGTCTTTTGCGTATTGCGATAATCCAACTAGTAGCAAGATATCTTTGGAGCGTCTCTGGCCATAATCATCGCATTGCGCATGCCTGAATCGCCGTAGTATTTTGCTGCTTTCTGCAACCTCGCTACAGCACTGATGTCCATAACCTGGCATTGTTGGCCATATCCCACATAAACTTTGTCTGGCATCATAAAATCATCGTTGCATAATGCGCCTGCGGCAACGAAAGCCAGAAATACGAAGCGTGCCATTCGTTCCTCTGTCAACTTCTGATTTGGCAGTATGAGTAATCGTTCATCACTATAAGAACAGGAAGTTGTGTTCCCATGTATATGTGGGTTATCATAAAGCGACAAGTCGATTAAACGCGATATCTCTCCACAAATTCCATTCTTATGCGTTTCGTCCGCCTTCTTCCGTTGCGCGCTGGATGCTACAATGGGTAGAGAAGCCGGTACCAGTACCTGCTGGGGGCGCGACCAGACAATCTCATTCTCGCAAGTTGGTGATGAAACACGCCAACTGAAATGCTCTGGACTTCCAGGAATCTCAGTAGCGGTCTCGAAGGTAACGGAAGAACCCTTGGGTATGTTTGGTTGGACACCATTTACAGGGTGTGCTTCATCTCTGATCAATATCGTGTCTTGATCGGTTGAATCGACAACAGTAATGTAAACTACGGGATTGAATATGGGTACATTGCCCGTGTTCTCAAGCAAAGCCACCACGGATAAATATCCGTGGTGGTATTCTGCATTCTGTATCGTTATCGTAATCTTGGGGTTGAGCATCGCTGGTGGGTCCGAAGGCGAACTTGCATTCGGGGAGATAGGGTGCGTGGTAGTAGTTGGCAACGAGAGAGTATCCTCCTGCCATTTATTTAGAAGATATACCGCTATTCCAACCAAGAGGAGAAAACCGAAGATTTTCGTTAAGGATGATCTCCTTGCAACCATGGCGCACGAAGGGCACCTTTCGGCTTTGCTGCTCATGGGATTGCCGCACTCTTTGCAGGCCGTCACCGCCATACCATATCGCTCTCTCCTCCCAAGCCTGGTTAACTGCGGTGGATCATACTATGCCGCGGTCAGTGGTCAGTTGAACGCGACGTATATCACGCTACCTTCTCTCCTTTCGATTCGGGCCGTCCCTCCTCGGCCGCGCTTTCCCCCGGATCATCGCGGGGGATGCACTTTGTGAGGGCTTCTCGTAGAGAAGCGATTTCTGCCTTCATCGCGGCCAAAGAATCCTTCATCTCTGAGAGTTCCTCCTCCTTTTCGATGGCATAGGCGAAGTAGTTGATATTCCGCTGGAGTGCATCGGAAGCGATGGGGTTCTTGCTCATGAGGACCAATTTGGCACGCTCCAGGAGATCGATGATTTCTGGGGGCAGACCAACAGGCGAAAAATGCGCCACGCAGTGTTCGCCTGCAATGGACATCCCTCCTTCGCCTGTTAAAAGCCAATTCAAATTGACTTTTTGAGCAATTGCTTCCTTGATCATTAATTGCAGCAGAGTACCACGTTGCTTTCGCCTGGCGAAGTCGGGCTGCGAAATACCAAACAGACTGGCTACCTCTTTGTCGGATTTGATCCCGTAAGCGGATTTAAAGCGCACAAGTATTTCATCTGTATTGCCCATAAAGGTATTTTTTCTGTTGACAAAATTGCCTTTCTAATTATATAGACTGATACTGAGTAAACAATTTTAACCCCCGACACCCGAAAGTACCACGCGGGGCGCGGGGCTGCAACGTCTAAATCCGGGTTTGGATTGGACAAAATGAGCGGAAAACCGATCCAGTTGACCTTCCAAATGTCGAGATCGAAGGGCGCGGGCCTCAGAGCAGGCGCTCTGCGCGTGAAGGAGTTCGTCAGAGAGGCGCTGAAGACGGCTCTGGAAGGCTGCGAGATGGACCGGGAGACGGTGGCAAAGGAACTCTCCCGCCTGGTGGGCGAACAGGTATCGGTGCACTCCCTCAACAACTGGGTGGCCGATGGGAAAGGAGACCGAAGGATCCCGCTGGAATTCGCGGCGGCGCTTGCGGCCATCACGGGCGACAAGCGCATCCTGCAGGCGGCATTGGAGCGGGCGGGATTCATGGTGCTTTCGGCCGACGAAGCTGCAATCTACGAATTGGGCCTGGTGACGGCCGAGAAGCGGCGAAGCCGGAAGCGGGAGCAGAGGGTCTGGGAAAGGATTGGGATATGAGGCGAAACGCGGGCGCATGCCTGCAAACGGATACGGGAGTCGGGCGCGACGTTAGCGGGAGCGGCGCGCAGAAGCCGCGGGCACAGGTGAAGCGCGCGGGGATTGCGAAGGTCTCAGCAGAGCCGGCAATCGGGGGGAATCCCGCACCTGTGGATCCCAGCGGGAAAACGGCGACATTCCAGGCGGGGAGAACACGGGCCGAGGAGCTGCAGCGATGGCTCATGAGGAACTACCTGCGCCGGACGGACGTTGCAAGCGCGCTCGGCGTGACTCGGGCAGCGATAACGCTGTTCATCGTCGGCAAGTTGAAATCTGCGCGGATCAGGGATTGGTTTGTGGCGAAGGGTTGCCCCGGAGAGTTCTTGCCGTGAGTGTTCTGCCGCCGACCATAGAGCCGGGACGTTGAAATGAAATCGACCTCCACCCGAAAAGACCCGGGGGCTACGATCCCCGAGGAGCGCATCAAGGCCGTGCTCGCGAAGTACGAGGCTGCGCCCGAGTGGAGCCGGAGGCGGGCGGAAGCCCGCGAGGAGATATTGAAGTCTCTGGATTCGTACGCGGCGGCGCGCAGGCTGCCGGTTACCAGGGTGGATGCCGATTACTACGCGCTTTTCAAATGCCGGGCGATTCCGAACCTCCCCGGTTGGGTTTACGACCAGGTGAAAGCGCTTTCGCGCCCGACCGTCTTCCGGTGGCGGCAGTTCTACAAGGATTACGGGGTGCCGGGCCTGATATCGGATCACGGATCGGACAAGCGGGGCGAACGCACGGCCATTGCCCCGGAGATCCAGATCTTCATCGCCGGCCAACTTGCCGCCAACCCATCGCTTCGTCCGGTCCGCATCGCCGAAAGGATCGAGCAGTTTTTCAAGGATACGGCCCCTCACGAAAAGACCGTTTACCGATACGTTCGCGAGTACCTTGCCAACCCTCGGGAGAGGGAATTTTGGACATTCAAGACCGACCCGAGGAAGTGGAAGAATAAGTTCCAGGCGGCATTTGGCGACATGTCGGCCGACACGCCTCATTTCGGGCACACGTGGGAAATGGACAGCACTCCGGCCGACGTCATCACATCCGACAAGATCCGGTGCACCCTCATGGGACTCATCGATGTCTACTCGCGCTGCGCCCGGCTCATCGTGAGTCCCACCAGCAAATCCCTCGGCGTGGCCGCCCTCATGCGGCGCGGCCTGCTCGACTGGGGAAAGCCCGCTCGAATCCGCAAAGACAACGGGAAAGACTATTCGAGCAAGCACGTGGAAGCCATCACGGCGGCGCTCCGGATCGACACGCCCCCTCTTCCCAAATTCACTCCGGAAGCCAAGCCTTTCATCGAGCGATTTTTGGGCACCTGCACGCGCGGTCTGCTTGAAATCCTGCCCGGGTACTGCGGCCATTCGGTGGCCGATCGGCAGGCGCTCAGGGAGCGTGAGACTTGGGCCGCCAAGATCTTCGAGCCGGGAAGCGAAGTGATGCTGCCGTTCACAATGAGGGAACTCCAGGAGGCGGCCGACAAGTGGATCCGCGTCTATGAGCGGACACCCCACAAGGGGCTCAAAGGGCGGACACCCCTCGACGTTTCAACGGAATCGCGCCGGCAGCCGCCGAAGATCCGCGATCCGCGCGTGCTCGATATCCTGTTGGCCCCGGTTGCCGAGCGGATGGTCGGGAAGAAGGGGATCGCACTCGACGGGGGACATTACGTATCTCCCGACCTGGTGGAATTTGTCGGATGGCGTGTCGAACTGCGGCGCGACGTGACCGATGCGGGGCTCATCTACGTTTTCGATGCCGTGGAGAAAGCTTATCTGTGCACGGCCAGCGACCAGGCGCTGAGCGGGAAGTCGCTTGAGGATTATCTGGCGGCCAAGAAGCGCCATTTGAAGGCGCTCAAGGAGAAGGTGCGGGCGCTGGAAACAATCTCCCGGAACACCCCCGACCCTTACACGGTGCTCGTGGATTCCGGTGAGATCATGGACACTCCACCTCCCGGGCCCGCTGCCTTCCATGCGGCAGCAGACACCCCGGGGATTCGGGAAGCGGAGAAGGCGTTGAAAGCGCCTGCGCCTGCCAGGGGGCTGGCCGATGAGTTGGGCGGTGATAATCCGGCACAGGTGCTGGAACTGGCGGCCAAGAGGAAAAGAGTGGACCGCCATGCGGCTGCGGCATCTCAGGATGTGGCCGGGAACCACGACACGAGGGACAAGGCCCCGGTGACTCCTGCGGAAAGGACGGATCGGGACCCGGGGCGGTGGGAGCATTACCCCTTGGAACTGCTCGACAATCCCATCGAGCTTTACAGGTGGTACGAGGCGAAGGCGCGGGCGGTGGGACTGACGCCCGAGGATCGTGAACACATGGATTACATCAGGCGTGAGTTTTCCACGGTGCGGTACTGGCTCGATGAGGTGCGCACGGGGGAAACCAGCGCGGCGGGCACGGCCTGAAAGAGGAGCTATCTGTGAAGAACAAATTTGTCGCTGAAATGGCCAATGTGCGAGCCTTCGTAAACGTGGCGCGGAGCCTCGAATCGGTAGAAGCGGGAGTGCCAGGCATGGGGCTTTTCGCCGGATGCCGGGGGCTGGGGAAGACCCGCACTGCGATCTGGTATACATCGAATAACGGATCGATCTACCTGCGGAGCAAAGCGCGATGGTCCGAAGGGTGGTTTCTCGAGGAGCTCGCCCTGGAACTCGGAATCGTGCCGAAGAAGCGGTACCGGGACAACTTCGATGACGTCCTGACAGCTCTCAAGGAGAAGAAGCGCCTGGTCGTGGTCGATGAGATCAACCTGCCGCCTACATCCTGCCTGGAATCCATTCGTGACATCCACGACCTCACGGAGAACCCCTTTCTCCTCATCGGCCACGAAGGGGCGGTGCAGCGTTTGAAGCGGCTCGGGCCTTTCTTCGACCGGTTTCTGTACATTACCGAACCCAAACCGCTATCGGCGGAAGACCTGCGGATTTTTGCGGACCAATGCATGGATTACCCGGTTGAAGAAGAGGTTCTCCCGCGCATCCTCAAACGGACCTCGGGAAACGTGCGCCGCTCCATCGTCATTTTGAAGGGCATGGAAAACCGGTGCCGCCTGGGGCGTAGCAAGACCATCGGGATGGATCACATGCCGACCGAAGCCGGTGATGGAGGGCGCAAATGACGAAGGCCCTTCCGGACAAGCCGTTCGTCCAGGTGGTGCGGGAGGCTGCGGTGCGGCTCGGGGATTTTGATGCCGCGACTCTCGGCGATGAGATCGGAGTGCAGACCCGGGTGGAACTCAAGCGAGTGCGAATCAGCCTCAAAGAGTTGGCCCGTATGGGAGAGGTTGTGTCGAATGGCGGGCGCTACCGCTACCTGGGGAAGCACGAAAAGCAGGCGGAGTCTCCGATTGCCGACTGCATGTGGAGGGTTGTCCGGGGGTTGAATAAGTGCGGGGATGCAATCACGGTCGCAAGCGTGGTGCAGTTGAGCGGGTCGGATCGGCACTACTGCGGCGAATATCTCCGCAGATTGGCCTTGGCTGGAATCGTGCGGGTGAAGCGGACGATCGGTCCAAAACACCTGGCGTATGCGCTGGTGAAGGATCCCGGGCCGAAGCCGCCCGCGATACCCAGCAAACGGAAACTCTCGAAGATGAAGCGGGAGCCGGCTCCGGGACTGTTACAAGGTCAAAACGTTCCACGGGAAGTCGAAGCGCCGGGGCCCGATCCGGCTACCCCGATCGACGGGGCTGTCGGGCTGCTGTTGGAAGCCGCCAAGGCTCTTGGTAGCAGAGGCGACGGCTTGCCGGCGCAGGAGCGAATCGACGCCGTTGTGTTGATGTTGCGGCGAGTGGCGGACCAGTTGGAGGCGATAGTGCCCGATCCGGAGAGAATGGATGAAGGGTAACCGGGTTGCGGGCCGAAAGGAGGTAGCGGGAATGAAGCGTAAACGACTGATGCAACCCCGGCAGATTGGATTGACGGAGTGTTACCTGGACCACACGCGTGAGAGGGTGGTTTTTCTGGCGGGGAACGAGGCTAAGGGATATGGGGCTTTTTGCCAGGAGTCGGATGGAAAGCTGAAGCGGATCGCGGCTCGATCGTTGCCGATGCGGCCGAGTCTCGCCGAGGCGCGGCGGAATCTCATCCGGTATACCCGTGAGAAGGGCTGGATCGAAATACCGGGCGTGAGGCAGCTTTTTGATCTGCTCTCCCTGGTAATGGCTGGCCCCCCGGGCTTTGCGGCCATCGCCTCCTGGTCGGCCCTGGATCGCGGGCTGGCGGCCCGGTGGGCGGCGGCCACCCACCTTCGGGCAAGTGACAATCCGGTGCGGGTGCCCCCTGTGCCCGGAGTCATAGAGGGGTGGGTCCAGCGGCGCACGGCTTCGGAGCTGCTCGCCGCCCGGAGCGGAAACGGGGAGCGGACATGAGTGAGGAGCGCATTGTGACCGGCATGTCGCCTCATTTCCGTAGACGGTTCAAGGAACGGCGGGGCGCTGTGCCGAGCATCGCGGGGCTCAATCGGATCATCGCGGAGGGGACCCAGATCCGGGAACAGCGGGTATTGTGGGATCTGCAGCCGGACGGGCGGTTCAAAAAGATCCGGCAGCTCGATGAATACTGGAACAACCGGGTGGGCGTGATCGTGCTGGTGGACCGCTATCGGAAGCGGGCGGTCACGGTGCTCACGGATAAGGAGGGCATCAAAGGGAGGCGGCCATGCAGGATCTGAGAGCAGGGGGAGATTCTCTGATGGACTGTGTCGTATTGACGGATGAGCGGCTGGACGAACTGGGCGCGCGCTTCCTCAGAGGCCGCGTGAGGGAACTCACCGGGGTCCGGTTCGAGCGCTACATCCAGGACCCGGATTACTACGACAGGATGGCGCGGCTGCTTCGCTTCGGCTACGGCCTGCGCGTGATCGGGGACAGGGTTTTTGTTATCCCTCCCGCGATCGACTGACGGAGGCGCACGATGGGCGGGAGCATACAACGGGCGAGAGCCCTCTCTATTGCAAGGGGGGGGGCGGATGGAGACATCCCATGATGAATGGCTGGAGCGGCACACGTTCGCATGCGCCGCGGGTCGAATTTCGCCGGCACAGTGCAGGGTGAACCGGGCGCGGATAACCATCGCCGAATGGGTGCGCGGGGAAGAGAAGGCGTTTTCGCCGGAGGAAAAGGTTCGGCCGAAGCTTTTCAAGTCCGGCGTCTGCGAGGAATGCACGGAATGGGAAGGACTCATAACCTCTTTCGAGACCCGGCAGAATTGGCGGGTGGAAGAAATCTGCCCGAGCCGGCCGATGAGGGAGAGACCAACCGGTGAGGAAGAGACCAACGGAGAAGGAGGGAAGTCTGTGGGGAGCAAAACGGACGGAGGAACAGCGGAACGCAGAATGTGCTCGGAGTGCGGGGAGAAACCGCAACATTGCAGAGGGCTTTGCGAGCAGTGCTACCGCCGAATGATGGCGCAACGAAGGGCGGTTCCCGGCCTGGCGGGAGCAACGGATGGCGGAACGGCAGACAAACCCGGGAAGGCTCAGGTGGAGAGGGAGCGCCACGCAAAGACCGTGGAAAGCTCGGTGATGCGAGTTGACTTCGCCCGGTATCCGCATCTCCTCGAAGGCTTGCGTCAGCGGGCTGAAACCGAACTGCGCACGGTCCCAAACCAACTCCTTTGGGAACTGGCCGGCCGCCACCACGAGACGACCGGGCCTGCGGGGGTGCACTGATGGCGCTACCGGAACTCGATCTATCGATTACTCCCGGTGTCCGCGAGCTGGCGGATTGGGGAGATGTGGATCGCCTCCTTGAGGACCTCGGGCGACTCGACCTTAAAATGGCTGCCATCGAGGCGGATATGGGCGGACGGCTCTACGATCTGGTCAAGGAGTACTCCGCCAGGCTCACTGCCATGAGGGAGTGCCGGGCGGGGCTCGAATGGCTCGCGGCCGCCTTTTGCCAGAGTCGGAAAAGTGAATTCGCTGTGAGGCGGTCGAAGCAGCTCACTTTCGGGCGGATCGCCTTCCGGGTGGCTGAATCCATCGAGATTCCGGTCGGAACGGATGCGGCCGTCATCGCGACCCTTCGTCGGCTCGGGTGGGATGATTGCATCGAGGTCAAGGAAAAAATCGACAAAAACGCGCTGAAAAAGCTTCCGGATAACGACTTGGCCAGGTGCGGCGCGAGGCGCAAGACGGAGGATCGTTTCCGGATCGAGCCCAATCTCGACCTGGTGGCCGAGCGGATCGGTGCGGTGCGCGAGCGGCCCGCGGTGGTTATCGACCTGGAGAAGCTTGCCGGAGCGATCAAAGCCACCCAATCCCGGCCCTCGGCCTCGCCGGTTGGCATGGCCACCGCATCCCCGCCCCAAAAGGAGAAAAAATGTCGCAGCCGAAAATGACGATGCGGACGGCCGCGGAGGTCTACAGCAGCCAGAACACGATTTTCCACCGGGCCGCTGTCAGGATGGGCTTTCCGTATCACGAGCACAAGGGTTTCTGGATTGAGTTTTTCGGAGCGACGGTCAGGCGAAAGGTTTCGGGTCTCACGGAGATGAGCCTGGGCGAGCGGGACCAGGTCCTGAAGGAACTGGCAAAGCGCTGCTCCTTCAAGATTTTTAACCCGCCCGTCCCAAAGAGTCTCAGAGACTGGAAGAAGGGCGACCCCGAGGCGGGCTACGCCATGCGGGTGGAAGGCGACAACCAGGTCACGAAGATCCTGGCCCTCTGGGCCGATCTCGGGTACGAGCCCGGGACGATCCGCGGTTTGGTGCGTCGCATGTACAAGGTGGATGACGTGCGGTGGCTGTCGGACGGGGACAAGACGAACCTCATCAATTACCTTGCCTACCGCCTGGAGGATCCACGCGAGGGGAATGGCTCTCCGCGCAGGCGTACGCCCAAGAGCCGGTAACGTCGCAAACATGGGGATGAGCACATGGGCAAGGGCGGTCACGGAGGGAAACAACGGGATCTGTGTGTGGCCCTCTATCACCGGCTGCAAACGAAAAAGAGAGTGAAACTCTCGGAGTTCGCGCGGGACCTGGAAATCAGCTATGACACTGCGTTCCGATGGGCCGAGAGCTTCAGCCTCATCATGGACCTGCGGATCGAACGGGGCGTTGCCATCCTGGGTGAGGACGGCCCGCGGAGGTCCGCGCTGTAGATCTTGCCGATCGGCATCGGCGGGAAAACGCAAAGGAGACCACATGGAGGAACGGGCCAAACAGGCAATTGCCCACACGCTCGAATACGAAGGCGGGTACGTGAACGATCCCTCAGATCCTGGAGGTGAGACCAATTTCGGGATCTCCAAAAGGTCTTATCCGCAGCTCGATATCAAGAACCTCACACGAGACCGGGCAATCAAGATCTACTTCGATGATTTCTGGCAGCCGGGCGGCTGCGGCTTGCTGGTCGATGACTCGCTGGCGGGAAAAGTCTTCGATCTGTCCGTGAATACCGGGCCTCGCCGCGCGCATGTCCTGCTCCAGGAGGCCGTAAACCACACAAGCCCGGCCGCCCTCAATGTGGACGGAAAACTCGGGATCGATACCGTCGAAGCATGCAACGGCCACCCGCACCCCGCGCACCTCCTGGCGGAGTTGCGGCTGGGCGCCATCGCATTTTACGTGGATCTCGCCATCAAGAAAAAGATGCAAAAGTTCCTCGCCGGATGGGTCCGGCGGGCATTGGCATAGGAGGAACGAAATGGGCGTTCTGAGTTTAGTCGAAGTGGCACTCGGGATCGGCGGGAAACTGATCGATCGGCTTTTCCCCGACCCTCAACAAAAGGCTCAGGCACAACTCGAATTGATGAAACTCACTCAGGAGGGTGGGCTGAAAGAATTGGAGTTGAGCATGTCGGCCATCGTGGCCGAAGCCAAATCGTCCGACCCGTGGACGTCGAGGGCGCGGCCCACGTTCCTCTATGTGGTCTATCTGATGATTCTGGCATCGATTCCAATGGGTGTTCTCTCGGCATTCAAGCCGGACCTGGCCATATCCATAGCCAGGGGGATGCAGGCATGGCTCTCTTCGATACCTGACGGCTTGTGGGCCACCTTCGGCATTGGATATAGCGGATATGCGGTGGCCCGCTCGATGGACAAAAAGGCGGCGGCGAAGAAATAACTATCGAATCCGGAGCGCTGAATGGACATTCTTTCCCTGGACGGCATCGTAAAAATCATCTCGAATTTCGGAATACCGGGTCTGGTCCTGGTGCTCTGGTACCTGAGCGATAAGGCTCATGAGCGGACGTTGAGGCAGTATAGAGAGAATATGACCGACCAGCGGCGCATCTATGAGGACGGCCTCAAGGAGGTGCGGCAGATGTACGAACACAACGTGTTGCTCGTTGAGAACTACCAGAGTCTCGCCGGGGACTTGAAGGACATTATCGTGATGAATACCCAGACGATCACGCGCGTCTGCGACGACGTGAATCGAAACCAATATTGTCCCATGGTGCGACTGAAAAAGGATGCGACGGGGAGAGAAGCATGAAGGAGAGACTGCTCTATGAGGGGCGGCGCGGCGAACTCCAAAGGGAAGCCGCCCGGATAAAGCTGAAACTGGAAGGTCTGCGCGAGGCCATCGTAACGGGGCTTGCGAAGGTGAGGCCGCTGGAAGAAATGAAGGCTGACATCATCAAGGAACAGGCATTCGATTTCGATGAGGCTCAGACCGAATACAAGGCCGTTCTCGCCGAACTGGCCGAAATCAGAGAAATCCTGGGGCGCTAGAGATGGCAGAGGAACTCCAGGGCAAAGAATACTCGATGGAAGCTGTCGAACGAGCCGAGGATCTCTACTGCGTCGACGGTCATACGTTCGATGCGGTGAGCACATTGACGGGCATATCGATGTCCACGCTGAAGCGATGGAGCGAGCGCTACTCGTGGCAGGATAAAAGAGAGAGAATCCGGCAAGCCAGGAGTTCGGTCCGGACCGACCGGATCGTGCTCCATGCGGAACTGTTCCGGCACTGCCTGAAGACGTTGAATCCTCAGGACGCTTTTGCAGCCGCCGCCATAGACGGCATCGTCCAACGGGCGGCCGAGACAGCCATCAAAAGCCGGGCCGCGGCGCCACAGCAGGAAAATCTCCGGTCGATCCGGACGGAGGAGGATGCCGTGAAGGCGCTTGAAGAGGCCATCGAGATGAAACTCAACGGCATGCTTTCGAATCCCGGCACCATCAACCTGGCCGCGCTCCGCGATGTAAAGCAGGTTATGGATTTCGTGCGGGACCTCAAGGCGCGCACGAAATCGGTCGACAAATCGGACCGCAAAGGCGGCCTTTCCGAAGATGCAATCCGGCAGATCGAAGAACAGGTGCTTGGGATCACGAGGAAATGATGCGCGGAGACTATTTTCTTCCCTACCAGGCGACATGGATTGCCGACGAGTCGCGGCTCAAGATAGTCGAAAAGAGTCGAAGGATCGGCATGACCTACGCGCAGTCCTATGAGGATGCAATCGACGCCTCCAGGGAGACCGGGGGCATGGACGTCTGGTTCTCATCGGCCGACGACTCCGCCGCGAAGGAATATATCCGGTACTGTGGACAGTGGGTCGAACTCCTCTCCATCGCAGCCCGGCACCTGGGCGAAGTGGTGATTGACTCGAAGAACGGCATCAAAGCCTATACCATCGAGTTCGCCAACGGGAAACGGATCAATGCCCTCTCCTCGAACCCGAAAGCCTTCCGCTCCAAAGGCGGGAAGCTCGTGCTCGATGAATTCGCGTTCCACGCTCAACCGGAGGAACTCTGGAAGGCGGCGATCCCGGTAATCACCTGGGGCTTCCCGGTACGAGTCCTCTCCACCTACAACGGCAAGGGCAATCGATACTATCGGATGGTTCAGGACGCACGCAAGGAAGGCAGCAAGTGGAGCCTGCATACCATAACGATCCTCGATGCCGTACGGGACGGTCTGGCCGACAGAATCCTCGGACGGAGGCTGAGCGCCGCCGAACGGGATGCCTGGCTCGATGAGTTGCGCGACCAGGCGAGCGATGAAGAGACCTGGCAGCAGGAATATATGTGCAATCCCGTTGACGAAGCCACCGCATGGATCACCTGGGACCTCATCACGAGCGCTGAAAACGATCTGGCTGGACAGCCAGGCGCATATCAAGGAGGGCCGTGCTACGTCGGGAACGACATCGGCCGCCGCCGCGATCTCGCCGTCATATGGGTGCTGGAATTGGTGGGCGATATCCTGTGGACCCGCGAAGTAATCCGAATGAAAGGTGCAACCTTCGCCGAACAGGATGCCGAACTCGATCGAATAATGGGAGCCTACGATGTCAGGCGCCTCTGCATGGACCAGACCGGCATGGGTGAGAAACCGGTGGAGGACGCCCAACGACGCTACGGCCAATATCGGGTGGAGGGAGTGCTTTTCACCGGTCCCGTCAAGCAGCACCTTGCGACCGTTGGCAAGGAACGATTCGAAGACCGCAGCCTTCGCATCCCACCGGAAAAGGCCATCCGGGAATCGCATCATGCCGTTCGCAAGGTCACCACGGTGGCGGGAAACCCCAGGTTCGACGCCGACCGTTCCGAGGTGGGTCATGCGGATGAGTTCTGGGCGCATATGTTGGCGATCCATGCATCCGAGAATCCCACAGGCCCCGTCGAGTTCAAAGGGACCGGGATCGAACGCATCCATGCAACGATGGAGAATTTTTGATCCGCAGATGACGCAGATGGACGCAGATACAAGGGTGGGCGAAGCGTAGCGCCGCCCACCGTTTGGAGCGATACGATGCCTGACGAAAACCTGAGAAAGCCCGTGACCACCGAAGTCGCAACCGTCGAGAAGGATATCGACATTTTCTCGGGCTGGCTGACGCGCCTGGAGAATCCGGATGCGGTGCTGCGGTCCGAGAGCGCCGGGCGCGGCGTCCGGCTCTACGAAGAACTCGAACGCGATTGGCAGGTGTTCGCACAACTCCAGGTGCGTTCGCTGGCCGTCCAATCCTGCGAATGGCAGGTGGAGCCGGCCGGCGCGGGGAGAGAAGAGGCAAAGAAAGCCGACTTCGTCGGACGGGCTCTCCGAGAGGCCAACTTCGACCGGCTCTGTACGGATCTCATGCAGGCGGTCCTCACGGGCTATAAGCCCGTGGAAGTCATGTGGGAGGCATCGGAGGGGGAGGTATGGGTGAAGGAATTCCGTGGCCGCCGTCCCAGCCGCTTCGTCTTCGATGTCGATGGGAATCTGCGCCTGCTCACGCCCTGGAATTCCTTCGATGGCGAGGCCGTTCCCACCCGAAAATTTCTGACCTGGTCCTATGGCGGGCACGATTACAACCCGTACGGCCTTGGCCTCGGCCATCAGCTCTACTGGCCGGTCTGGTTCAAGAAGAACGGCGTCAGATTCTGGATGGTTTTCGCGGAAAAGTTCGGCAGCCCCACCGTGCTCGGGAAGTATCCGTCCGGAACGTCCGAAGTCGATAAGGATAAGCTCCTCGACGCCATCTCGGCGATCCAACAGCAGACCGGGGTCCGGATTCCGGACACGATGGCGGTCGAACTCCTTGAGGCCGCGCGCACGGGCACCGTCACCTACCAGGATCTCTGCAACTACTTCGACCAGGCGATCTCGAAGATCCTCCTCGGCCAGACGCTCACGAGCGAACCGGGAGAGAGCGGCAGCTATAGCCTCGGCCAGGTCCACGATCAGGTGCGGAGAGACATCCTGAAATCAGACGCGGATTCAATGTGTGAATCGATCAATCGGACCCTCGTGCGCTGGCTCGTGGATTATAACTTCCCGGCCGTGGGCGGATCGGCCTATCCGCGTGTCTGGAGGCGGACCCAACCCGAGCAAGACCTCGTGACCCTGGCCAACAGGGACAAAGTGCTCCTGGTGGACATGGGCATGGGGAACCGGGTGGCGCAGAGGTACATTCCCGACACGTACGGGTTGCCCCTCGCTCAGCCCGGCGAGCCCGTCATTGGCCTGCCTCAACGGGCGCAACCGGACCAAGCTGCTGCAATGCTGCCCTCTTCGGCCTTTGCCGAGCCGGGCGGGATGCGCTTTGACCAGAGTGAACTGGACCGGATGGCAGCAGCGGCAGTTGCCAGGGGGCAGGACGCGCTCCGGACGCTGCTGAAGCCCGTTCTGGACTCCGTGGAAGGGGCGTCCAGCCTCGAGGAGATCGGAGGGCAGCTTTACGGGCTCTATTCTAAGCTTGACCGATCCGGTTACCGGCAATTGCTGACGCGGGCGATGTTTGCGTCAGCGCTGGCCGGTTACGCCGCATCGGCACGGGGGGGCAGCGATGTCTGAGGTATTGCCGTTCAATTTGCCTTTCGAGGAAGCCATCCAATACTTCAAATCCAAAGGGATTGTATTGACTCCCGATGGCTGGCGGCAACTCTGGCAACAGGCGAATGCGCGTGCATTCACCGTTGCCAGGGTGACGGCCATGGATGTGCTCGTAGACATCCGGGAAGCGGTCCAGCGGGCGCTGGACGAGGGCACAAGCATCCAGGAGTTCAAAGCATCTCTGCGGCCGACACTCGAGAGCAAGGGTTGGCTTGCACCCGAGGGAGAGAAGGCATGGACGGTCGGGCCGGATGGAGAGCCCATGAAGCGCCTCACCGGCCATCGATTGGACACCATCTTCCAGGCAAACCTCCAATCTGCTTACAGCGTCGGGCACTATACCCAACAGATGGAAGTCGCGGAAATGCGGCCTTACTGGCAATATAATGCGGTTCTGGATGCCGTGACCAGGCCCGATCATGCGGCCCAGGACGGCAAAATCTATGACTATCGCCATCCGTTTTGGACCCAATGGTACCCTCCAAATGGCTGGAATTGCCGTTGTTACGTGACGACCCTGTCTGCCGAGGACGTGGGCGAACGCGGCCTCGAGGTCGAAACGAAGGGCACGGATCGGCGTCCCGACGAGGGCTGGCGCTACAACGTAGGGCAGGCGGGCCTGGATGCCTGGCAGCCCGATCTGAGGGGCTACCCGGAGGAACTCAGAAACCAGTTCAAGGATGATCCGTCCACCCGAATATGAAGAATCTTGGCTGGAACGTATTGCCAGGCTTGGCGCGGTAGTCTCATTGCAGCTGTAACCCGAAATTATGAACGGAGCCATCATGGCCTATTCGACACTCGCAGACGTACAGGATCAACTGAGCGAAGCCGAACTGATCGGATTGACCGACGACGCCGCGGCGGGCACGGTCGATGCCGATGTGGTCGCGCGCGCTGTCGCCGATGCCGACGAGGAGATCGACGGCTACGTCGGGAACCGGGCGAAGGTCCCGCTCTCGCCCGTGCCCGGCATCGTCCGGAAGATCTCCGTCGACGTCGCGATCTACAACCTCTATGCCCGGCGTCACAACAGCATCCCGGAGATCCGGGAGAAGCGTTACGACAACGCGGTGAAGTTCCTCGGGAAGGTGGCGATGGGAGCGATCACCCTCGGGGCCGACGATCCGGAGGGGAACCCGCCATCCACGAGCGGGATCGCCGTGAGGTCCGCGCCCTCGGTGATGACGGCACCGAAGCTGGAGAATTTTTGATCCGCAGATGACGCAGATTTCCGCAGATGTGGCGCGGGGCGTAGGGGCAATTCATGAATTGCCCCTACTCTGCGGTTTCTGCGTGAACGAAAGGAATATATGTCCGGCGCACTGATCACGGGAAAAATCGAGGACCGGGGAGTACTGGAGAAGTTGGCGGCGATCCGGGCGAGGACGGAGAACATGCGCCCGGTGTGGGCCGATATCGGCCAGATCATTCTGGAATCGATTCAGCGCAATTTCCGGGAGCACCGCGCCCCGGACGGGACTCCCTGGCAGCCGGTATCGGCGGCGTACGCCCGTTGGAAATCTTCGAAGGGGAAAAGTCCAGGCAATATTCTCAATTTGAAAGGGTTGCTGCAGAAGTTGATCCACACCACAGTCGCGAGCGACTCGGTGACCATCGGAACGAACGTGGTTTACGCGGCCATCCACCAGTTCGGGGGCGAGATCAAGAAGAAGGAGCGCAAGTCCACGGTCTATTTTCACCGGAACGAACGAACGGGCGAGGTCGGCCGCAAATTCGTCAAACGAGGGAAATCGAATTACGCCGAGGATGTGACCATTGGAGAACACTCCATCACCATGCCCCCCCGCCCATACCTGGGCGCAACCGAGGACGACTGGCGACGGGTGGCGGTGGCGCTGAGAAAGTACATCGTGACCGGAGAGGTATAGCGCCATGTTCAAAACGACGGAAATCGAGGATGCCATTAAGGATGGGCTAGCCGTGATGCCACCACTTGCCGATCACTGCCACGAAGAAAAGCACGATCGATCCAGCTCCCAACAACGGCCCATTACCTGGCGGTTGGACCGTAAGGCTGGCAAAGAAGCCAACAATGGACAGCAAGATCAACGCCTTCCAAAGCTTGCTGCTCTGTTGGATTGTGACGATCTGTTCCTGCTGTGGGACTGCTTGCACTCTCGGTCTCCCGCAATGAGGGCAGGCAGGGGCGATGTCAGAAATCTGTTTCTTGCAGTCGGGGCATTCGATCAACGGCATAGCGAAACCTCCAGTTTGAGTTGAGAGGATTATACGCATGAGTGACGATAAGGTTCAAATAAAATTCGGGGCCGATGCTGCCGAGTTGCTGTCAGTGATGCAACAGGTGCAGAACACCGTATCCCAGGCATTGGGACAGGTCGGTGTCTCGACTGAAAACACCGCCGCCAGTTCTCAGCAGTCTGCAAGGAAAATGGTCGATTCCAATCGACAGATCCAGGATTCCACAAGGCAGCTTTCGGATGGCATGAAGGGCCAACTTGAGCAGGTATCGGCGCATTTTAAGGCAGGTCTGGGCGGTATTACCGGGGGATTGAACAGCCTCAAGGGAGCCTTTGTTCAAGTCTCTGCCATCCTTGCCGGTGGCGCAGCTTTCAAAGAGGCCATCGCCGCAACCACGAAATGGACCGGCGACATCATCAGTCTCTCGAGGGTGCTTGGCATCAGTACGCAGGAGGCGAGCGGCTTCAATATGGCCCTCCAAGTCATTGGCAAGAGCGCCGGGGACTTCGAGGGCATGCTTTTCAAGCTACTGCGCCAGATGAAGACGAACGAAGAGGGCATGAATTCGCTCGGCCTCGTAACGAGAAACAGCGCCGGGGAATTTCTTTCCGGGAAAGAGGTATTCCAGAACGCCCTCTCCGTTCTCATGCAGTACAAGGAGGGCCTCGACCGGGATTCCGCGGCCATATACCTGTTCGGGAGATCGGCGCAAGATGTCACGGGATACCTCAAGTTGAACAATGAGGTCATGAAAATATCGCAGGATATTGTGAGGTCCCTCGGCCTGGAAATTGGCGAGGACGCCGTTGCGGCGCAAAAGAAATATAACCTTCAGATGGGGGTGACAAATGCCGTATTTGAAGCTTTCAAAATATCGATAGGCAAGGCCCTGCTTCCGGTTTTGGTGGAGCTTGGCGGTTGGTCAGCAATTCCCGCTCGAGCAGGCAGAAAGGTTGTTTTTAAGGTCGATGGGTCAACATTGAGGATCTAGCCGAGGTAATATAGCAGAGAGCGAGCAAATTCGAAGGAGAGATCGAGGTTTCTT
>Ga0074199_1000842_pt1 | contig 37033 bp, 34 predicted proteins | sample EPASupsiteSAE347_FD_64528 | JGI IMG/M metagenome (GOLD analysis project Ga0074199, IMG submission 64528) | Bioremediated contaminated groundwater from EPA Superfund site, New Mexico - Sample SAE3-47 | ecosystem: Environmental > Aquatic > Deep subsurface > Groundwater > Contaminated ... | reverse complement strand
AACAGAAGCAGAGGAGAAGCAGAGCAGAAGCAGAGCAGAAGCAGAGCAGAAGCAGAGCAGAAGCAGAGCAGAAGCAGAGCAGAAGCAGAGCAGAAGCAGAGCAGAAGCAAAGCAGAAGCAAAGCAGAAAATGGCCAATAATCATCAATATCGCGCAGCAGAATGATAATTACCGATAGCTGAAGCGATAAAGCCGGAATGCCTGACGGCTCGATACCATCCTTTTTTATAAAGGCAGCTCAAACCTACTGCCGGGGATGTCAGATGAAACCTCTGTTGATTGCATTGATCTTTGTATCCCTGAGCATGGTGGGAATGCCGGCAGCCTGCGGATATGAGGACGTTGGGGGCAGCTATGGCTCATCATGGCTGGAAGAGCACGGCACGAAACCAGTATCCACTATTGAACTGCAGAACAACCTCTGGAATTGGGGCTCGGCACCCAAAGGATATTCGCTCTACAATACAGTTCTCTACCCGCCGGGCTATGGGCCGCAGTGGTATTATCCCGCAACTTCTTCCGGATTGTCGCCTGTTGTCATCAATAACACTCAAGCAACAAATTATCTAACAGGCACGGCGCAAACAAGCAGCTCTTACATTGACCCGTGGCTCTTGTCTCAGCTCTCGGGAAGAGAAATTATCTACATCAAAGAACCGAATAGCTTGCTATTTTAATTTACTCTTTTTTAAAAAAATTGGGATGGATGCAAAAATATGAATCTATTTTAACCTGAGATTTCATATTCATATTTTTTATATCTATGTATCGCATACTCCCAAATGAATGCAATGGAACTCTGATAAAAAAAGGTTAATATTAGTAATGCATAATAATCGCATAAGAATTTTCAGGTGGAGTGATATTAATGGGATTTATATCGGAGTTCAAAGAATTCGCCATGAAGGGCAATGTACTGGATATGGCAGTGGGCATCATCATCGGCGCGGCCTTTGGCGGCATTGTCAATTCACTGGTGAAGGATGTTATCATGCCGCCCCTGGGATTGATGCTGGGCAAGGTCAATTTCTCGGACCTCTTCATCTCTCTGGACGGGAAGACGTATGCAACGCTGGCGGCGGCGCAAGCGGCAGCAGCTCCGACCATTAACTATGGACTGTTCATAAACACCATCATCAACTTCATCATCGTGGCGCTGGCAATATTTGTGGTCATCAGGCAGGTCAATGCCATGAAGCGCAAGCCTGCGCCACCTGAACCGAATACGAAGAGTTGTCCCTACTGCATGGAGAGCATTCCTAAGGCTGCGATCAAGTGCTCGCACTGCACATCCGATTTGAACGGCTAGATGCTCAAATGGCCTGAAAACGCACAGCGTGCATTGAATTTTCAGCGAGCATTTTGAGCCTGGGATACATTTTTTTCCCGGAATCCATTATAATTTTCCCAAACCGGATATATTGGTGATGTGTATCTCTAATTCAGACCTGTTAATTGAATATTGGATTGAAGACTTGGAGATGACGGACCAATTTCAATTTGCAAATCAATCGGATGAATTGCTCTATTCTGACGGCATCTTCAGCGATTATCCAAGGAACGATCTCGGCATTAATGCCTGGACGATGGTGATTTTCATGATATCATTCAAGGCAATGGTTCTCCAACCGGGACAAAATTTTGCCGGAGCATAAATCTGTAATTATCCGCATATTTTTAAAGAATATTAAGAAGAATGAAAAGCATTAAAAAGGTGAGCGATCTTTTGCTGACTAAGCCCCTTTGGAGAATAATAGAATAGATGCTTAAAAGTGCCAGTGATTCGGAATTTGACCGCCTGCAGACTGCAAAGCCGGGATCGATGATTGCCGCGGAGAGCGCAGCCGAGATCGTCAGAATGAACAGAGATCTGATGCTGGCCAATGAGATGCTGCAGGCCAAAATCGAAGAGCATAAACAGGTAGAATGTCTGCTGCGGCTGCAGCGCGACCTGACTGTGGCGCTCAGCCATTCCCAGAGCATAATCGACGCGCTGGATGTGATATTCAACGCCGCCCTTCAAGTGGAGAGCATCGACTGCGGGGCCGTTTATATGGTTAACGGTTCCGGCGATGTGGAGATGGTTCTGCACAAAGGATTATCGAAAAAGTTCATAAACGAATGCCGTCACTGCGATAAAAATTCCATGCGCGCCAAAATCGTCAAGGCGGGAGAGTGGATCTACAGAGATCGATCATATATCGAAAGCTCTCCTTTTGACGATCTGCGGGAAGAAGGCTTGAGTGCGGTCGCAGATTTTCCCATTTTGCATGACGGCTGGCCTATTGCTGCTATGATTCTGGCATCCCGCTCTTTTGACGAGGTTCCCAAAAACGCCCGCATGGCCCTGGAGGCTCTGGCGGCATCCACCTCCGGCATTATCGCCCGCATCAAGGCGGAAGAGAGAATGCAGGAGAGCGAGAAGAGGTATCGCGAGTTAGCGGATTTATTGCCCCAGACGGTATTTGAGATAGACCGCAATGGAAATGTTATTTTCGCCAACAGTTTCGGCTTGGAGGCCTTCGGGTACACTTTGAAGGAATTGAAGGGCGGCCTGCATATGCTCGATGTGATTGCGCCACAGGAAAAATCAAGAATTACCGCAGAATTCCAGTATCCGAGCGTCCCGCCGTCAAATCCGCTGATTGGCGCTGAAGAGTATCTCATGCAAAGAAAGGACGGCAGCATATTTCCGGCTATGATCTACAGCGCCAGGATCATCAGGGATGGAAATCTGGTGGGCTGGAGAGGCATTATCACCGATATCACAGAGCGCAAGAAATCGGAAAAGGCGCTGAAGGAAGCAAAGGATGCCGCAGAAGAAGCCGCCAGGGCAAAGGCCGAGTTTCTGGCCAACATGAGCCATGAGATTCGCACACCCATGAACGCTGTCATCGGCATGACCGGCCTGCTGCTCGATTCCCATCTGAACGCAGAGCAGAAGGAATGCGTCGAGACCATCAGGAGCAGCGGTGATGCTCTGCTCGCCACCATCAACGATATCCTGGATTTCTCCAAGATCGAAGCCGGTCGGATGAAGCTGGATCGACAATCATTCCGTTTGGCCAAGCTGATGGAGGACTGTCTGGGGATGACGGCTGCCGGTGCCTCTCAAAAGGGCCTGGACCTCAGGTGCAAAATCGATAAACGATTGCCTCAGCTCATAGTCTGCGATCAAACGAAGCTCCGCCAGATCTTGATCAACCTTCTCGGCAACGCGGTCAAGTTTACAAAAGAGGGATCAATCGAGCTTTCGGCCAGCTATTCGCCTGGCCGCTCAAATCTTGAAGATCGTGCCAGGCTTGAAATTCGCAGCAAAATAGAAAATCATGAAAAAAGTGAAAAATGCGTCAATATCGAGAGCTGTGATAATGACTCGAATAGCAATTTCGAAAAAAATTTTGAAAACATTTTCAAAGGCAATTTTGAAAGCAATTCTCATAATAACTGCGATAGCAATTTGGACGGCAATTGGGCTAATAACTGCGATAAGAGCAAAAAAGATGGTGAAGATTTGGCCGGCAAAATATGCCGGATCCACTTTGCCGTAAGAGATACCGGGATCGGCATACCGCAAGAGAGGATGGGGAAGCTCTTCCAGTCCTTCAGCCAGGTGGATATGTCCATCACCCGCAAGTACGGAGGCACGGGCCTTGGGCTCGCTATCAGCAAGAGGCTGGTCAATCTCATGGGCGGCAGCATCTGGGTAGATTCGACGCCGGGCAAGGGCTCCGTCTTCCACTTCACAGTTCCCGTAGAAACCATTTCACCAGTCGAAATGACGGATATGGTGAAATCAGAGGCATCAAAATATTCGCCGGTCAAAGGCAGAGATATCTGTTGCATCGATTCCGCCTCCTTCGATGAGGATCATGCCGATTTGCATATACTCCTGGCCGAGGACAACCCGGTGAACAAGAAAGTGGTCTCGCAGATGCTCAAGAAACTGGGCTATCAAGCTGATGTGGCATCCGACGGCAGAGAGGTCTTGTCGGCTCTGGAGAAGCAGCATTATGATCTGGTGCTCATGGATATTCAGATGCCGGAGATGGACGGCCTGGAAGCGGCGAGCCGGATTCGCACGCGTTGGCCGGCATCGGAGCAGCCGCACATCATCGCTCTCACCGCATATGCCCTGGAAGGCGACCGGGAAAGGTGCCTTGAGTCGGGTATGGACGGCTACATCAGTAAGCCGGTGAGGCTGGAGGATCTGAGGGAAGCCCTCATGCAGAGCACGGAAAAAGGGCGGAAATGATTCCGAGAACAAAAGTCCGGCAAAATCAAATTCGCTGCATTCCAGATTTCCCGCGTATCCAATCTCCCCTGTTTGTGACCTTTATTCCCGTTGAATCAACTGCAAACAACAGCATCGTTACCAGCATCGTTAACCCGGTATCCGTATCCAGGAGATTGTCTTCGAGATTCGCTCATGGAGCACTGTGTAATCTGCGGCCCATAATCCTGGCTCATGGGTCGAAAGTCGACTGATGACTCATTCAAGCGGACGGTTTGGAAATCGAAAGAAAGAATAAATTATTGACGCTAAAATTACAAAAAGTATTAGGCTATTTATATGGTGCATCCGTTTTTCTTCTATTCCCTATTCGACAAAGCCCCTTTTGCATTTGCAAAGGGATTTGCTGCATTCTGAGTACTATTATCAGATATGGTTACATTGGTAGCGTTTTGAGGAAAGCTGACCGACTCGTTGGTAGTATTATTCGACAGCGTTGCATTAACATCCTCTGTTGCTGCGCTCTCTGCATAGGCCATGCCGAAAGAGAGTGCCAGACATATAAGCAGCAGAACGGACCCGACTGTTATGGTGACCTTCATGAGCAATTACCTCTTTTTGACGAGAGGTCCGATTGTATGTATTTAAATATTTCGAGTTATAATATGAATTTGTTGAATATTAAATACTAAATGTTTATTATCATGCCCATTGCTTGCATTTCGCGCTTTTGATTTCTAATTCGAGTGTCTTTCCAGTTACCGATTCTCTAATAAAATTATAATTAATCCGTGATAATTAATCCATGATAATTGATCCATGCTCGATCTTCGACCGGGTAAATAAAAAAAAGTATTACTTGAAGCAGTATTGCTTCGAGCAATCCCGGAGCAGCATTACCTTATGCAATATTGGAGCAATTACTTTGCGCAATTTTAGCGCAATATTACTTAGAGCTGAGCTTCATGATAGCTACAGCCAGATCTCCCTTGGCTTCGATTAACGCTGCCTTTGCATCCTCGGCCTTCGCGCCGGTTTGCGCCGCCACCAGCTCAATATCCGAATCCGGAATATCGAGGACAGGCTCCGCCGGGGCAGCCTCATCCTGAACCACTGGGCCGACTGAGTCCGAAGAGGCTGCTCGCTCCGAAACGTCGCCCGATATCTGGAAGCTGCGCACGCCGTGCGCGTCCATGATGGCAACCTGAGCATTCGAGATCACGATATCCTTTTCCGGCATGCGAATGAGGACTTCCTTAACCCCTTCCAGCTCTTCGATGTCGATTCCCATGCTCTTCAACATGCCCTTCATCTTGCGGGGGCTCATGCCGCCCCTGCCGCTCAATCCACCTAATCCTGGAAACATGAAATCACCTGATTCAAGGAGGAAATTAATTGTAAGTAAAGATATCTGTTGCTGGGTCGGGCAAAAAGATAGAGGTTTATTAGAGGTTCATTCCCTTGGCCAAATCAAGCTCGATAAACCACAGGCCGCCCGGTTAACTGCGAGATGTACCAGGGGTCATCCATGAAATACGGCGAGCTGAAATCAGGCGGGAAGTAGCCGTTTATGTTGGTGGTTCGATTGACATAGAGCGGCGAGTTGCTCTCTAAAAAAGACGGATAATAAATGGTTGTATCCCCGATGGGCTTCAGCGTTCCGTTGTAAAGATACTGCCCCTTGGGAATCGTTCCCCAAGACCACAGATTGGCTGATTGAGGGACTTTCACAACATTTTTATTACCATTATTGGCCAGCCAGCCGCTGCCATACTCTCCGCTTATCTGCAAGGGTGCAGCCATCGCGGGAAGGACGAGCATGGCTGCCGTCATGGCCGCCAGCGCGACGATCAGTTGGGCTTTCATAAGTAACTCCTCGCAATAAATAAATAGGTTATTGAATAAGAACCTATCTCTGCTCTTTAGTTGCTGCCCTTTGTCGCACTCGCTCGCCTTTCCGTTCCTTGATCAAGCCCTCTGCACTTTACCTTGCCACCTGGCTGATCATGTTCTGGTCGATGACCACGCTCTCATCTACGGCGGACAATAATTCATCGTGAATTGAGCTTGGCGAATAATAAAGCATCACCAGCACGCCGGCTTCCTTAGCGGCTTCGATGGCCGGCACAAAATCACTATCTCCTGTGACGATCACCGCCTTGCTGATCATTCTTCCGCAGCTCAGCCGCACCAGATCGGCTGCCAGGGCGATATCCACCCTCTTTTGCACAAACTCCCCGCCCACGCAGCCCAAACGCCCTAATTTTACTTCGAATCTGGGCAATTTGCGCAAAGTGTAAACAAACTTGTCCATCGAAGCAAAACGCCTGCGCTCCTCTTCGGTCGGAGGACAGCTTTGATACGGCATGCAATTGTAATAGTAAGTCCTGAGCCGCTCGTAACTTCCGCATAAAAGCTCTGAAAACCCGGCCAAATCGATCTTGGGTTTGCCAAAATCAACGTCCAGAATCTTTGTTAGATAAGCCCCATCGATGAACACAGCCGCACGATTATCCAAAATAAGCCCCACCTGGATTAATTATTTACTGCCGTCCGCCTGAACGGCAGTGGCCATTATCCAAGCCTTCTTTTTGTTCCTTCATATATCTAGCTTGCGTTAGACCCATTCCAGGGACAGGCGTTGGAAACCGGATCGATTCTCCATTTCTATAAAAATCGAACCTATGAACTTTAATTGTAAAATCCGAGAGCATGCAAATACTGTAAAAATAATCTCCCACCATGTAGAGCTGCGACCACCAAACGACTTGGCGATAAGACTTAGTGATAGGACTTGGCGATACTCCTCCGAACACTGGAAAACGCATATGACGATCCCAGACAATCCGCCGCCGAAGTTCGGAACATTGCAAATTTGCCGACAGTCTTCCGATTTTGAAAGAATCAATTCTCTGTGAACATCAGGGGGTATATATTATTCAAGTCAGGATACGATCTTATATGGACAATGATGACATTAGAATACTAATAATACTAATAATACCAATAACACCAAGCATGCGATTCTTTTCGAAACCTGAAGAATCCTTGCTTGATTTATGGACCATTGCGGGATCATTCTTCATTGCTTTCCGGTTGCCGCCGTGAGCAAGGTTACATTGGATTTTGTGAAAAATCCGTCAAATGCGCCGTACCGATGAATATACTCCGTCACCAGGAGCGTATTCTTCGACCCTTCCGTGAATGTTTGCTTCAAACCTTCTTCGGGCGATCCCACCAGCTCGATCAGGAACTTCATGCCGTCGCTCTTCAATGCCTGGAAGGTATCATCGATCTCCTCAGTCTGGAATGCGATATGATGCACGCGAGTTCCATAATTTTGGATGAATTTCTCCGTCGGGCCGGAGGCCTCGTCACTAACATATGGAGCGATCCCGGAGGTGAAGACCATAGCAAAGTCATGCGAAGATAGACGCGCCACGCTGGTAATGGAGTTTAAGTTCTGCACATAGATAGCGAAGTCGAAGCTGTAATTGGTGAGATTCATGAATTCAAGGATCGCCGCATCTCTCTCCTGAGCTTTGACCCTGGTGGCGGCATGATCAAGCCAGCCGATGTTTTTCAGGTGTTCGAGATTGGGCTTGAAAAGCTTCAAGTCTACCGGATCGGAGTTTTTCGCGAGATAATTGCCCTTCTCTGCTCGCTCGCCGGTCCACTGGAGAAAGCCGCAGGAGTTCCCGGTAAATGCGGACGGCTCCGTCTGGATGAAACTGTAATTGCCAAAATCCTGGACGTCGCCGGTCAAGAACCGGATGCCTCTGGATTGCTGGATGGCTACATACCTATCGATGTCGCGGGTTTCAAACACGAAGGTCTCAAGCCTTGTGCCCGGCAGGTCTTGCGATTTCGGTGCAAAATTGATCAGGCGAAAGGGATTTTCGCCCTGCAGCCTGGAACGGATGAGAAAGTCTGCCGAATGAAAGAGTGCAGAAGGCATGCCCGGAGAGGCTGGTGTCTTGAGGATGATGGTCCTCTGATCGGAATCCTGAAACGCTCCCCAATACTCAAGGCCGGTGTACCTCATCAACTCCTCGGCTGCTGCCTGCTGCAATTGCGGCTCGGTGTTGATGATGACCGCCTGGAGTCTCCCCACCAGTCCTTCCAGACCGAGACGCCGGCGCTCCTGCGCAACTTGGTCAGACTTTTTCCTTAGATCAGCGTCACTCATCTGCAGTTCTTCTCTCCAATTTCCCCGATCATCTTGAAGCTGCATATCGCTATCCTCTTGCGCTCTTCTTCTCACTTATCGTTTCTCACACCCTGCTTTCTTCCCATTCATTGCCCTTCTCGCACCCTGATCTCATCTCATTTTTTAGCTCTCATCTCATTTCTGGTTCTCATCTCATTTCTGGTTCTCATCTCATTTCTGGCTCTCATCTCATTCTCTGCTCTTCTCACTCACATCCCCGCCTCGCGAAGCTCCTCGTCATCCGCATGCCATTTTGGATAAACAATGCAGAGAAATCTCAGGTCAGCCGATCCGATATTGCGAATAAACTGCCAGGAGCCCGGTGCAATGAAGATCGCCTGACCGGGCGAGACTTGCGCTTGCTCTTCATCGATATGCATCTCGCCCACTCCGTCTAAAATGAAATAAACCTCCGAGGACGTCTTCAGCCTGTGGATGAGAGACGATTCGCCCGGCATCACTTCTGCAAAGGCGATGCTGTAGGGAATATTCACGCCGTCTTGGGACGGATGCATCAATTCGCAGAGATGTGTGTTGTCCAAAGCCGTAAACGCCGGGCATTTTGCCAAATCCTTTATGAACATGATATCTCCAAAATGCCTTCCTCGGCTCTTTCGTTTTAATTTTAACAAAATTAGATGCAATCAAGATAAAAAAAGCTTTGCAATTATGCGCAGATTTCCAGATCCGAAAGAGCGCTGAGGACGATATTCCTGCCGTCTTTAACAATCGATGAGAGAATCCAATCGATCAAACCCGGCGTCGCCGAGATAAGCCATGCCAGGTGCGCTGAGATGGGATACTCATTCTCTTCGCATGATGATAAGCTTCTGTTGCGAATCTCGATAATTGTATCTTCGAGTTCATCTCTGAAGACGGAAACAAGATTTCCATCATTGTCTGCCATGAGCCCGTCGACTGCGTGAGATGTAATATCCTCGCCCCGGATGTCGCAGGTTCGAATGCAAAGATATGCCAAACCGTCCACTATCATGATAAAAAAATATCTGGCCGGATTCTTGAGGAGGTCATACTGCAGTTTTTCGTGACTGACCTCGATTCCTATTTTTATCAAGGAGCACCACTAACCTGCATTTGAATAATATTACCGGGACCGCATTATCAGGGCCGACCCAAATAATTATAACATTAAATAATTAACATTGCAAAGTTAAATCTTTTCCGGTCGCTTCCGGGAAGATACTGTCAATCATGCAACAGATCATGCAACAGATCATGCCATAAATTAATGAATGCAAAATGACGTAGCATGGATAGCAGAAAACTGAAGAATGACCAAAATAGCAGATAACTGAAGAATGACCTAAGAGAGGACCAAAGCAAAATGCGCATTGTTGAGATCTTTAATTCGCTGCAGGGCGAGGGCCCGGCCTCCGGAAGGCCCGCCACCTTTGTCCGGCTGTCCGGCTGCAACCTGAGGTGCAGCGGATGCGACACGGACCACGCGCAGTGGACGGAGATGGCAATTTCTGCTGTGGCAGATATGATCACAGGAGAAAGAGTGATCATCACGGGAGGAGAGCCGGCGCTGCAATTGTCCGAGCTTTCTGAACTGATCCATCTTCTCAAGGCCGGGGATAAGGAGATTCACATCGAAACCAACGGCACTATTATCATCCCGGAGACGGTCTTGAAAGAGGTTCACTGTGCCGTGGTCAGTCCCAAACAGGAGTCGGACTTCAACCTCGACTACTGGGCAGGAAAAGAGAACGTTCACTTCAAGTTTGTCATCGGCAAGGCGCATTGGTGCTGGTCGCCGTCACGGCTGGAGGAGCTGGCAGCAATGCTGCCGAGAGAGCGCGTCTGGATCATGGCTTTCGGCACCGATCAGGCCCTGTTGCAGGCAAACGAGGCATGGGACCTAGCGCTTCGCTTGCAGGTCAACTACTCGGATCGGTTGCATATCCGGCTCAAAAAGAGATGAAAACCGTTGGGATGGGCATTTTAAGGCAATTTAAGGCATTTTAAGGCATCGGCTTCTCCAGTTGCTCCTCAAGGCGCTCCATTGATTCCTGCATAGCCTTCCTACATAGCCTTCCTACATAGCCTTCCTGAATAGCCTTCATTCATCCCTGAATCGAGCATTCCATCACAGTCCTCAGCCGTCTTTGAAGAGCGAAGTGGTAGTAATCTATCTTTTTGTCGTCGCGCTCTTCCAGCGTCAGCGTCTCCTGCATCCGTCTCCCAGTATCACATGCCCGGACGTTGCCTCAAATTATAATTTTTAAAGCGAAGCAATCGAGCTTATGCTGAATTCAGGATCTCGATATCCGCGGCAAATGCAGCACCGGGCCGTTCATGGACGGCAGGACGCTCGCAGCTACGGCCAGAATGGGACCCATGATCAGGCCGGAGCCGGAAAGCAATGCGATGGTTCCGATAACACCTATGAGAACCCTCTGCAATAATCCCGCCTCGCCTCTGGCCAGATGAATCGCCACCACTCCCAGAATGGCATGGAATGCGGCCAGGCCCAGAGAGACATAAACCTCCGGGCCGAAGGGAGCGCGGGTGAGGTTGAATACAGTTTGATTGAGGATCGAGGCGCTTGTCGCCAGGAAAAGAAATGCCGCCAGGGTTCCGGCAAAGCTGTAGGCAGTCCGCCTGGAGCTTCGCCAGAAGACCAAGATGCCGACGATCTCTGCCATCAGATATGGAATCAGGATCATTGCAGGGCTCTGGCCGGACCACAGATACACGGAAATGAGCTTTAGCGGCAGGCCGATCCGCTCCATGAAGCCGAACTCCTCGCGATAGCCGACAGTCAGGCCATAGTGGCCGGGAGTGGCATTGCTGAAGACAGCCGCGTAGTATCTGCCGTCCTCCGGCGCGGAGAGATTGATCTCTGCCAACTGGATGAAGCTGCTCGGTCCAAAAGGCTCATAGGTAGCGTTCCTGGTATTCTCGCCGGCCAATACCAGGATGCCGTAGCTCTCGGGAAGCCCTGCCAGGGGAAGAGAATTTGAAAGAGAATAAATATGCGAATCAGGATGCAAATCAGGATGCAAATCAGGATGCAAATCAGGATGCAAATCAGGATGCGAATCGGGATCTGAATCTGGATCCGAATCCGGTATGGAAATGCGATCCCCATGCACCGTTTGGCCGTTCGCATTAATTCCAGGTCCGATGAGAGCCATGTTCGGGCAGAAGTCGCTCTCCGCAGGATTGGCGGATTTGATTATCGAGAGGTAAATCTGCTCGCCCTTTTGCACATCGAAGCAGAAGTATTCGGTCTGGTTCGGAGAAAGGAAGCCGTAAACCGTCCAGGATTTGCCGGGATCGGAAATATAGGCTGCAGAGGAGATATTGCCGCTTCCTTCTGCAATGATCGGCACGTTGCAAGCGGCTGGGCAGGAAGCCAACAGCAAAGCGCCGACAAAGCCGACGAACAAAAAGGCGAGAGTTGACAAAAATGCATCCGGACGAGCGGCGTATGACTTCACGTATGGCTTCACAACTGCCAACTAGAATTTCATTCGGTATTCAATATTTCGGCCAAGGCGAAAGGATTTTCTTTTGACTGGTCATAGAAGAACATCGTACAAGAATATTGTACAAGAATATTGTACATGAATATCGTTTAAGGAGTGGTGGTTGAACTATGATTACCGAAAAGAATACACGAAAAATAGGAAAGGGACTGTTGTGTCTGTTATTCTCAGCAGTTCTCTGTATCGCTTTGTCTTGCGGTTTGTCGGGCGCTCAAAATGATGAAGCGGCAAACCTGAGCGTAACGGATGCGGCAAGCGGCCTTGGGCTTACCAGCTTCTCGGCGGCGCTGGAGAGCGCGCTCATGACGAATGCTCTGAACAACCAGGGGATTCTTCTTATCGGCAGCGGCTCTTACGCCATATTTGCCCCCAGCGATGACGCCTTTGCCGGCGTCACCGATCTGGATATGAACAGCGTTATGGAGAACCGGACAGAGCTAAAGAATATCTTGGGCTACCACATCGTCTGGAATAGCGATCCGGTCGAGGATCTCACTGAAGTCACAACACTGCGGACGATAGAGGGCGAGAACCTGACCCTGGACAATTCCGAGGGCCTGAAGGTGAATGGAGCCAACGTCACCAAGACAGGGAAATATGGCAGCGGGACCATTTATGTCATCGACCGCGTGCTGATCCCCAAGAAGAGCGCAAGCCGGGGTGTTGTCGAGGCGGCGAATGTTCTGGGTGCCAGGAAGTTCGCGTCTGCGCTCAAAGCCGCAGGACTGGAAGAGACTCTAAACGGCCAGGGACCGGCGGGAATTGGAACTCTGTCCGAGGGACCGTTTACTGTCTTCGCTCCCAGCGATGCAGCCTTTGACAAGGCCAAGGCAGCTCTTGAATCCATTGCCAAAAAGGATGCAGGGACCAGGACTCTCCTGAGCTACCATGTGCTCGATGCCAGCTCTCTGATGAACATGACCGACTTTTATTCCGTCAAGACTCTTTCCGGAGATTCGCTGGCGATTGATGCCGCGGCAGGCATTGTTGGTGGCGCGAAGGTGCAAAAGTCCGCGAGATACGACAACGGCATCATTTACGTCATCGATCAGGTGCTCGTTCCCATCAGGCTCAGCATGTAATTGAGCAAGAATGAATGGATTAACGAATATTATCATGCGCTAGAAATATTATCATGCGCTAGATGTGAGAGATTGCGAAATGGAGAATGGGCAGGATGATCTGCCCATTTTCTGCGGCTCCTGCGAACCAACGTTTAATATAATTTACTTTTTTATTTCAGCTTTATGGCTCTTTTCATCCTGGATCAATATGCGCTATCCGTGCCTAAGACGATTCAATATCCTAGACAATTCCGTATCTAAGATGAATCAATATGATGAATCAGTATCCTAAATGATTCTGCCTTATGATCAGATTCATCGCATCATTCTTGGCTGCTTGAGCATCGTACTTGGGAGGCGGACCTATCGGACGAAGCTTTCGACCCCAAGAGTTCAGGTCGTCTGTCGTGTTATTGGTTCCGTTTCCGCTTGAGGTCTTGTTGGTCATGTTCTCGAATAGCTCGGCTCCGTTTGCACCCTCTAGGTTCGTGGCGTTTGCTGCCATGGAGAGGTTGATCATGGTATTATTGGAATTGGTTACCGTCGTGGAATTGTTGGTCAGGCTCTGCAACAGCGATGTGCCGTCGCTGCCGCCAAGCTGAACAAACGATTCGCTCTGGGCAAGAATTGTGATGGCCAGCAATATGCAGAGGATCGATGATAGTTGCTTCATAAAACCATTCCCCAATGCCGCTTCCTCGGCAGGGTTTAAAAATGCTGTGATTGAATCCGATTAGAATTTAATCAATTAATTTAATATATATTTTATGCTGACTTTAACATTTATGCTGACCTATTAATTTTAAATAAAAAGAATTTGCATGGATGAATCCATTGACTCAGGATGGCTATTGAGCAGTTGTCCTGATCATCTGAGACATCTCATGCATTTCGTATTCTGGATTTTATGCAACGATCTCAATGCAAAGAGGTCACTGCAGAGAGGTCAATGCAACGATCTCAATAATTCTCGCCCGACAGCTCGAAATAGGCCTGAGCGTGCTTGCAGGCCGGGCACTCCGCCGGAGCCTCTGCTCCTCCATGCAGGTATCCGCAATTGCGGCATCTCCAGACCACTTTCTCGCCTCGCTTGAAGACAATTCCCTGCTCGATGTTCTTCTGGAGAGAGAGATAGCGGGCCTCATGCCCCTTTTCGGCGACGGCGATGCGGCGCAGAGTATTTGCAATCTCGGGGAAGCCTTCCTTTTCAGCGACGTCGGCAAATCCCGGATACATCTTTGTGTACTCATAATTCTCGCCGGCTGCTGCCGCCAGTAGATTGGCCTTGGTATCTCCGATAACTCCGGCTGGATATGCGGCGACGATCTCCACCTCTCCGCCCTCCAGGAGCTTGAAGAGAACCTTTGCGTGCTCTTTCTCGTTGTCGGCAGTTTCGAGGAATATGGCCGCCATCTGCTCATAGCCCTCTTTCTTTGCCTGAGAGGCGAAATACGAATATCTGTTCCTGGCCTGCGATTCCCCGGCAAATGCCGTCAGCAGATTCTTCTCGGTCTGTGTACCTTTGAGGCTCTTCATTTCCGCTTCTCCAATATTTTTTATATACTATTTTTATTTCTTTTAGTTTCTGGTTTTTGCATTCGCGGGATTTTCTCGCGTTTGCTTTCTCGCTCTGTTCCCTAAACTTTGGGCTTTATCTTTATTGGCTTCCGTTCATTTATCATTTCCGCCCAAATTAAAAGCTCTCGCGAGATTTGTCCAGAAATTGGATTTCACACGATCGCCGGAATTCAAGGCGGCTGATTTGCAAGGATTCCTGACTTAGGAATTCATGGACAATGCCCATGTCGGTATCTCAGCATTTTTGTCTATCCGGTTTCCTAGCGAGTTATCTGCGTATCGCCGGATGTTACTGCATCTCCAATAGTCCTTGCCAACAGCAATTTCAGCCTGAGCAGCGGGCCTACATCAAGCTGCACGCGCGAACCCAAGCAAGGTCATAGAGCATTTCCTGCAAGATTGAAGAAGAATATTTTTGATATGAATATTTTTGACATGAATGATTAGCGTTTATTCAGCCACCCGTAAACCGCGAAAAGAAAAAAGTTTTAATTTATAAATAGTCTTCGACCGACTTGCGCTGCTTACCAGGTTCTGCTTTGGCATATGCAGCCTGCGCCTTGGCCGTCTCATGCTGCAATGTATAGACGTCTCCTATGCTTTTCCAGGTATAGGCATTATTGGGCTGCAGTTCCAATGCCTGGCTGAAGATGTCCATTGCTTCATCATATTTGCCCAAACGGGTGAGGGTTCTGCCTTTGCTTGTTAATATATTGGCAGAGTTTGGGTCCAGGTTAATTGCCACTTCATAATACACCAACGCCTGGTAGTAGTATCCGATATTGTTCATGACATCGCCCTGGCCGGCCCAGTCAAAAGCCGATGCAGGGTCCGACTCGATGGCCTGCCCAAAACAGCTAAACGCCTCAGCAGTCCGATCAGATGAGACCAGATCGGCACAATCGACGGATTCATTGGCCGAAAGGTAACCTTGGGCAAAGCAAGTGCTCACACATGCCAAAGAAATGACAATCCAGCAGACGACGGCTGAGAGATAAAATAGCGCCAATATTCCTTGCCTCATAGACATCCTCCCAACTTATAAGTCACTCTAATCTAGCACTTTTAATGATTTAAAACTTTGTACGAACCAGATTTTCTGATCCAGACCCACGCACCAATAGACCCACGCACTAATAGATCTACCAATTAATAGACCCACATGCATTAATAGATCCCCCCTATTAACCATCATTAATTATATACTACATTGAAAGAGCTTCTGCTTTGCAGATGGGCCATCTAAAATATTAAAATGTCTGCATAAAATATTCTAAAAACCTAAATATTAAAGAATAAGGACCGCCAATTAATCAGAAATGCGAAACCAAAGGACGAAACAAAATGCTCTTTGAGATCATAATAATTATCTCGTTGATCCTGGCCAACGGCCTCTTTTCCATGGCGGAGATGGCGGTGGTCTCATCCCAAAAGACCCGGCTCCGGCAAAAAGCAAGTGCCGGCGATGCCGGTGCGAAAGTGGCCCTGGAGCTGGCAAATAATCCAAATCAGCTTCTTTCTGCTGTGCAGATCGGCATAAGTCTAATTGCCATCTTAACAGGTGCCTACAGCGGCGCAACTGTAGCCGACGAACTATCCGTTTACCTGAAGGATATCTTTATCCTGGCTCCATACAGCGAAGGCTTGAGCCTGGTCGTGGTCGTGCTGCTGACAACTTTCTTTTCTCTTGTGATCGGAGAGCTTGTCCCAAAGAGGATCGCCCTGAGCAATCCGGAGCGCATCGCGTCAACAGTCGCTTCACCCTTGCGTTTTTTCTCAGAAGCCGTCTCGCCGCTGATTCTTCTGCTGAGCGGCTCCACGGATCTATTGCTGCGCGCACTCGGAGTTAAGACCTATGTTGAGCCTTCTGTGACTGAGGAAGAGATACGAATACTGATCGATCAGGGAACGACCGCCGGAGTGATTGAAGAAGAGGAACAGGATATCATGGAAAGGGTATTCAGCATGGGAGACCGCCCCGTCAACTCCATTATGACACCGCGAGGCGATATCGTCTGGCTCGATATCGACGACTCAGCCGAGGAGATTCAGCGCAAAATAGCAGGCGGATCTTATTCTATGTTCCCGGTTTGCAGCAAAAGGCTCGACAATGTCTTGGGAGTCGTCCAGTCCAAGGACCTTTTGAGCTGCAACCTGTTGGATAACAAAATCGAACTGAAGTCAGTTCTTCTGCCGCCGCTTTTCGTCCCGGAGAGCATGAGAGCCCTCAAGGTCCTGGAGAAGTTCAAGCAGACGGGAATTCACCTGGCCATCGTGCTGGATGAATACGGCTCTGTGCAGGGAATCGTGGCTCTCATCGATCTGCTGGAAGGACTGGTCGGAGACATACCTCACATTGATGATCTGGCCGAACCCGAGATTATGCAAAGGGCCGATGGCTCCTGGCTGGTGGACGGAAGTCTTGGCGTGGAGGAATTCAAGGAGCGGCTCGATATCAAGAGCCTGCCGGATGAAGAAAGCGGGCTCTATCAGAGCATAGGCGGATTTGTGATGATGCAGCTCGAAAAGGTGCCGTCAGCCGGGGATCATTTCGAATGGAACGGCTACCGGTTCGAGGTTATGGACATGGACGAGCGGCGCGTGGATAAATTATTGGTAATCCCGATAAGAAGGGATCAAAAGTGACGGCAGATTTGATATAGTCTTCCATTACAACGATGGGGAAACAGCAGGGGAACCCTGGCCTCAAGGCCGCGGGAGTTCACATAAATATCCTCTGAAAGACACAAGCGATTAAGCGAGGACAACTATGCCCAAGATTCAATGGCTGCTTCTCTTTTTGCCGGTGGCGCTTCTACTCGAATTTGCTCAGATCGACAATCTGGCTGTCTTCGCAACATCGGCTCTTGCCATAATTCCGCTGGCAGGAATCATCGGCGAAGCCACCGAGGTCCTGGCCGAGAAGACGGGCCCGCGCATGGGCGGGCTTCTTAACGCAAGCCTGGGAAATGCTGCGGAATTGATCATCACTCTTGTCGCCATCAGCGCAGGCCAAATGGAGCTGGTCAGAGCGTCCATCACAGGCTCAATCCTGGGAAATCTGCTATTGGTCATGGGCTTATCAATGCTCGCAGGCGGCCTCAAGAACGGGCGGCAGACCTTCGATCGCCGCAATGTGGACACGGATGCAACGATGACAATTCTCGCTCTCATTGCCATCTGCATCCCATCTATGTTCAACAGCTATCTTGAGCCGAATAAAATGGCCGTCGAGGAGCTGAGCCTTGGCACTGCCGGAGTCGTTTTGGTCCTGTACATCCTTTTCATCGCCTACACGCTGAGGAATTGCCACACAACCTCATGCAATGATAAACCGGATGATAGAGTTGAGCATAATAATGATAATCGAATCGAGAATAAACTGAATAATGGTGTTGAGGATAAACAAGATAATCGGATCGAGGATAAACCGGATAATATAATAACCGATAAACTGCGTGAAAATGAGTTAAGGGCTCCCGTTTGGAGCACGAGACAGGCTTTGGGCTGGATGACGTTCTCCATAGCTGGAATCGCAGTCATGAGCGAGCTTTTGGTCGGCTCAGTGCAGGCAGCCACGGAAGATCTGGGCTTGACGCCGTTCTTCGTAGGAATAATAATTGTGCCGATCATCGGCAATGTGGCGGAGCATCTGGTATCCGTTCAGGCTGCAATTAAGAATAGGATGGACCTCAGCCTCTCGATAGCTCTCGGCTCCAGCCTGCAAATCGCCCTCTTTGTCACTCCTGTTCTGGTATTCGTTTCTCTTATTATGGGAAAGCCGCTGACGCTTCAGTTCAACCAACCGGAGCTGATTGCCCTGACGGCTGCATCCTTTATCTCGGCTCTGGTCTCACTGGATGGAGAGTCCAATTGGCTGGAAGGGGCCATGCTGCTGGCGGTTTACGGTATGCTGGGACTGGCGTTCTTCTTCTGGCCGGGCGGCCTTTAGCTTGGCTTTTCGTTTCTTCGCGTCTTTGCGCCTTCGCGTGGAACCGTTTCGCATCTGTGGCACTCCCGTGCAAGACTGCATCTCAAGCGAAGCCGCTAAGGGCGCAAAAAAGCAGCTTGAATGAATCATAATTTAATTGAAATTAAAAGGATTTGCACAAGTTACACAAGTTACACAAGTTACACAAGTTACACAAGTTACACAAATAACAAAATCCATGACGGCAAAAAATAAATTCATGAGGCAAGAGCGCAAAATAGCGGGCCATCTACTTTGCACTTGAATTGGATAGCGCTTTGCTCAAGACCTCTGCAACCTCATCTTTCCTGCTTCCATCCGCCATGATCACAAATGGGCCTTTTGTCCAGGTCATGCCGGACCCGAAATGCCTGCGTCCGATTTCAATGTTGCGCAGGGCGGAATCCCGGGCCTCAACGCTTCCGAATTTAAGAACCCAAATCCTGGCTCCTGGCTTGTTTGGATCATAATCGGAGCAATTGAGGCTCAGGTCATAGAACTTTCCGGAGATGAAACCAGGTGTGGTCTCCCATGCGATATCGCCCTGAGCGCAAAGCTCGAGCCCCTTTTCAGTTAAGGCATGCTCAATGGCATCGATGTCTACGGGCTCGCCAAAATCCGAGCGCGGGCTTCCGGCAAATTGAATAACACCGAAGAATGCAATCAAAGCAATGGCAATTATTGCCGCAATCAATGCATTATCTCTCGATTTATCTCCCATTCTTCTATTCCCCCGCCTTTTTTACCGGCATCCAGCCCGGCTTCTTCAAACGCAAGAATACCAGGGGCGGCAGAGCCAGAACTGCTGTTCCGATGATCATCATCAATGCATATTTGCTTGTCGAGATGTGCTCGTAGTTGCCGGGCGGCAGCAGACTTATCACAAATGTAAAGAGACAGGCGAAGAATCCCATTCCGCCCACCAGCCAAACGCCGGTCATGCCTCCCGGTATCTTGAAGGCCCGGACGGTATTCGGACTGGAATATCGCAGCTTTATCAGCGAGGCAAATACCAACAAATAGACGATGCAGAGCAAGAGGACCGTCATTGCCGAGAGTATCCAGTAAGCCGCGCTGATGCTCGGTATGAATAGGTAAAGCATCGAGACGGCAGTTCCTATCACTGCCTGAAGGATGAGAACGCCTACAGGAGCGCCGTTCCTGTTGGTCTTGGCAAAGAATGGCGGCATATTTCCGCGGGCTGCAACCTCGCCAAGCCCCAGAGCCGGGCCTGCCAGCCATGACAGGAGAAGCGCGAGGCCGCCCAATGTCACCATCAAGGCTAACGGAGTCAGGGTCCATTGGAGATTAAAAGCCCGCAAGAAAACCTCAAAGGCTTGCATGAGACCGGCGGCCAGACTGAGCTGTCCGACCGGCACCACTGCCGCGATGGCCAGAGTTCCGATTACGGTCAATGCGAAGATGATCATGCAGGAGAGGGCCATCGCTTTGGGAAAGTCCGTCTGAGGATTTTTAACTTCAAGGGCATGAAACCCGGCCATCTCCATTCCGGCAAAGAGCAGAACCACGGTAGAAATGAAGGGAAGAGTACTCATGTTAATTTGCGGCACCACTGCGCTCCAGGTAAAGGCAGGAAGTGCAAGTTGCTTTCCTCCGGCGATGTACACGATGCCTAAAATAATAATCACAACGGCAGGAATAATAGATCCGGCCACAACTCCGAATGATCCGAAGCGGCTGGATACCTTCTCTCCCATGAGGCCGATAGCGGTGGTTCCCCAGAACGCGATCATCATGACCGCGAACATGAAGGCATTGTTGTTGGCAAGTTCGGGATTGAAGAGATAGGCGAAGGTTGATGCAATAAAGGCCAGGACCGTCGGGAACCATACCAGATTGTTGGACCATTCGCAAAAGATGGCGATAAATCCCGCTTTCTCGCCGAATGCTTCACGAACCCAGGTATACACGCCGCCTCCCTGCGGCCAGCCGCAGGCCAGTTCCGCACCGGCCAGCGTCAGGGGGATGAGGAATGCAATGGTTCCGATCAAGTACCAGCCGATGGATGACCAGCCGTAGGTGGCCATTGACGGGTAGTTGCGCAGGCTCAGCACTGCGGCAACATTGATCATGGCCAGAGCAAATAACCCAAGGGTTTTCGTTTTGCTGTCGCTCATAGTTCTCCTAATTTTTTTATTTTAAGTTTTCTTCAAACAGTAAACGAAATAGGTCCCTTTATCGTTCTCTACTCCGTGAATATCATGACCAAATCCGGGGAATTTGCCATCCCATTCCTGCAAGGCCTTGAGATATTTCAGACACGGGCTGCTCTCGGGACCTGCATTTTCTCCCGGCATGAGCATGGGAATGCCGGGGGGATAGGGCACAATGCCTGTAGCAACCGTCCGTCCCGCCATGTTCTTAACGGCGATCGGCTCCACTTCGCCATGCACCAGCCGGCTGTAGGCTTCCGCCGGCGTCATATCGGGAACCGGCAATTTTGAGAATGCTTCTGCCTGAAGTTGTGTCTGATTTGATTTCTTCATCTGCTCAAACATGCTGTCGGCGAGGTCTCGCAGCCCAATGCATTTTTTATAATGCTCCGGATAGGCGGCAACAAGATCAGGCAGAACCTCCACGAGCGGCGCGTTGGCCTCGTAGTCCTCCTTGAATTTGAGCAGAGCGTTGATCAGTGTTCCCCATTTGCCCTTGGTGATGCCGATCGAGAACAGGAAGAGCATGGTGTAGTCCGTAGTCTTCTCAACAACGATTCCCCGATGATCCAGGTATGCCGTTACGAGCATGGCTGGAATTCCCGGATCTTTCAGCGTGCCGTCCAGCGAGACTCCAGGAGTGACCACGGATACCTTGATGGGATCGAGCATGCAGTAGTCGTCCTCCAGCTCTTCGAATCCGTGCCACTTGTCTTCAGGGTGCAGGACCCAGACGGACGGCTCGTTTACCAGCAGCCACTCTGAGGCATCTTCGAAGGACATGACGCTTCCCGTGCTGGGATCGGTAACGACGTCTGCATTCCAGACGTTGAAGAACCAATCCCCGACAGAATCATATTGCGCCCAGATGCGCCGCAGCATTTGGCGGAATGCCACCGCCTCTGTGATTGATTCCGTGGTCAGCGTAAGACCGCCGAGACCGTCCATCATTGCCGCCGAGACTTCATTGGAGGAGATGATGGCATATTGCGGCGAGGTTGATGAATGCATCATAAAGGATTCGTTGAAGCGGGCATGGTCCACGGCATTGCGGCCATCCCGGACGTTTATGAGCGATGCTTGAGAGAGCGCAGCCAGTAGCTTATGCGTCGATGTCGTGGTGAAGATGGTCGGGCCGCTGTAGTTTGCCGGGTCCCCGTGCATTCCAAAGCGATTTTTATAGATGGGATTGAAGCGCGCGTAGCCGAACCATGCCTCATCGAAGTGAATGCGGTCCACGCTATCGCCGAGAAGTTCCAGGACTCTTGGAATATTGTAGCATAAGCCGTCATAGGTCGAGTTGGTGATGATGGAATGGCGAGGGGCCAGCAGGCCGGATTTTTTCAGAAGCGAATTGCCGGCAATTGATGATTTAATGCTCTTCGCGTGTATCTTTTCCGGATAGATGGGGCCGATGAGTCCCAGATAGTTGCGGGAAGGCTGCATGTAGGTGGGAATGGCTCCCGTCATGGTGATTGCCTGCTCTATGGATTTGTGGCAGTTTCGGTCAACCAGGGCGACATCGCCATGAGTGACGCAGGCCATGAAGATGATGCGGTTTGAGGTTGATGTGCCGTTGGTCACCGAGTAAGAGCGGTGCGCCCCGAAGACTCGCGCTGCATACTTCTCGCTCTCACCGATCGGTCCGGAGTGATCGAGCAGCGACCCGAGCTCTCCCACGGAGATGGAGAGGTCCGAGCGCAGCAAATTTTCGCCGAAGTAATTGAAAAAGGCCCTTCCTACCGGCGACTTCAGAAATGCCGTACCGCCCGTATGCCCCGGAGTATGCCAGGAATATTCGTAGACCTGGGCGAACTCCATCAATGCTTTGGTAAAGGGCGGAGCAATCTGATCGCGATAGCGGCGCATGGCGGCAATGATGCGACCGGCGATGAAGCCGGGAGTGTCCTCGAGCACCCAGATAAGCTCATCGACCTGCTTCATTACCTCAGAGGTGATCGAAGAGATCTGACCCCGCTCTGCCAGCAGGAAGATGGGAATATGCTTATTTCTGGAACGGACGAGTTCCAAAAGCCACAGAGCTTTGGCATGGGTTGTAGGATCATCATCGCCTAAGTTCCAGTCCAGCAAAATGCACTGCACGGACGGATCGGAGAGAATTACGGAATGGCCGTCTTCTTCCGAGAAGGATTCGACAACCGCCACATCTCTTGAACGAAGCTCATCAGCAATAGCCCGCACGGCTCTGCCGTTGGCGGTGGGCAGCCTGATATCATCGTCTATTATTAGTACACTCATGTCTATTATTTGTCCTGTTGACTGCATCAATTATCACTCTTGAACTTTTTACAAGCTTTTTTGCATTTTTGAACTCTTGATATTATTTGCTACTTTTGGGAGTTGAATCTTTTGGTAAGAGGGCAAAAAGAGCCTTGAGGCGGAATTGGTTCCTAAATCATTTTTGAGAACTGACCATTTCAGATAATGCGGCTATGATACCAGGTACACGCCGATGATAATCAGAATGACCGCAGTTACCTTGTAAGCCAGCATCTTTTGTGTCAACTCTTCATTCAGTACACCCGGCATGAGGATGCCGAGAAGCACCACATAAATAAGCGTTACAAATGGCTGCAGGGCGGCGACGCTGGAGACCAGGGCAACCGATCCCAAGGCATAGCCGAAGATGAACGCGCCCCTTCCCAAAAAGTCAAAGACCTCATCGGCCATGAGGGCGGTGAAGAGGAACGGTCCTCCGCAGATATATCGAAAGGCTTCCTCTCGAATATTTCTAACGGAAAGCATGGGAAGGATTACAGCCAGATTGCCGAGCGAAGACCACATGATCAGGTGCCACTCGTCCATAAATCCCAGAAGATACTTGGAGGCTATGGCATAAATTGCGGTAAATATCCAGAATATTCCCATGTACTTGAGCGCGGGAGAGACGATTGGGTTGCCGCCCTCGACGGGCCTGTATGACACCAAGAGCGCGCTCAGTACCAGGAGGCCGCCGCCGATGTAATCCTTCCAGGCCAGCGCCTCGCCGAGAAATATATACGCGCCCAAAAAAACAAAGATGGGAAATACGTAAACCATAGCTGCGACCCGGCTGGTCTCCTCCACCTGCAGGGCACGCAGGTACGAGGCCCAGAGAACTATCTGCAAGCCGCCCGCGGCCAGCGCATAGAGCGACTGAGGGAAAACGAATCCGAGCCCGGCAAAGGCCATGATGCCGACGGCGAAGATCTGCTGCAATATGACCAGCGCAGCGAGATAGGCCAGTGGATTGCGGACATATTTGCTGATGATTAGCTTGTCGATTATCCCGGTTACAGCGAGAGACGATGCGCCGACCAGCGAGAAGAAGAACCAATCCACGATTATAGCCCAGATCCCCAGGAAATTATATCTTTCGTATGATTCCGATGCAATCTTGAATTCTTTGCATTTTAATTCTGATTTTTTAATCTATTTTTTCTATCAATCATCTTCTATCAATTTTTTCCTATAATTTTCCCATAATTTTTTCCTCTCTCTCTTTTTAATCGACATTTTTTAGCTCTGATTTTGAACTCCTCGCGATTCTTTGCAAGGGCAAGCCGACAGCATGGAGCTTTAAGCCCGTCTGCCGGCGAGATCAATGAACGGCATCAGGTTATTCGCCATTCCACTTTCCCTTGCTTTTTTTCGGGATTAATAAGATCGACAATTATCCGCTTCGGAGCTTCAGGGCAAGATAAATGGATGCAATCCCGCCGGCGACGCCGAGCGCGCCGAGAATGTAGATCAGCATAACGATGCCGATTAGTGGAGATCCGATCAGCACAAGGCCGAAGATGATGCTGATAACTCCCATCGCAGCCGCGCCCCATCCCTCTTTGAGCGCCCAAAATAGGCTGATGAATCCGAAGCAAACACCAAGCACTCCAGCTATAATGACGAGTGTGCCGGGAACGATTGCCGCGCTCCAGAATGGATGGCCGATGATGACTATCCCTGCCACAATTCCCAATAGCGCGCTGAGGGCTCGCCAGGTTGCATTTGTCCTGTCCATGATCAATGTAACCAGCGTCAGGATGCCTGTGATGAGCCAGTACCATCCCAGAATGGCGACCAGGAGGACGACTGTCGGTGCAGGGGAGATGAAAAGGTATATGCCTATGATCAATGCCGCCAGGCCTTCCAGCAAGACCAGCCACCAGGGAACGAGATCTATTTTGATCTCGGATAACTCCGCTGAGAATTCGCTCATAAATATAATCTCCTAACAATTATCTCAAATCAGGAATCAATATCTGCTCAATCAGATGAGGGCTTCATCAATTTATTCCAGCATTACTGTTCTTCTGCCAAACCTATTTAAGATTTTTGATTTGTTTGTCGGACTGGAAAAATTGGATGAATAGGTGTTGTTCCATCGAATTTTAAAATATAATTATAATATTTCAATTTTTGTGATTAATCAATTATATTAGCTTAATAAACATAAAATCAGTCGGCATCGCCCGCTTCCATCGACTTCACCAGCGAATAAAGAGTTTCATTTATGGGCGCTGAAATCCCGTGCTTTTTTGCCAACTTGACGACATAGCCGTTTATGGAATCAATCTCCGTCGTCTTGCCTTTCTGTGCATCCTGAAGCATGGATGAAGTATTTTGGCGTGTCTTGGCGGCAACGGAATAAACTGAGCTTCTAATGCTCTCGGAATTTGCATCAATTCCCTCTGCCGCGGCGACCTTTGCACACTCATCAATGATTTTTTCCACAGTTTCCTTCAAATGCTCGGATAGGACGATTCCATTGCTCTTTCCGGTCAACGCGGTTATTGGATTTATGACCGAGTTTATGAAGAGCTTATTCCATTGGTACTTCTTGAAATCGGAGACGAATTTTATCTCAAAGCTCTTCCCATTGAATCTCTCCTTCAGAAGATCCTTTATTTTCGAATCAAGTGCTTCATCGAATACAGTCTGGCCCATTCCTTTGAGTTCAACCAAACCGTCTTTTGCGAACCTGACTCCAATGGAGGTTACGCCTTCAAAGACTCTGTCGCGCGGCAGACTGAGCATGTCGGCATTTCCCATGCCGTTCATCAATAGCACGAAGGCTGCATCCTTAAAATTTCGGTTCAAAATGCCTGCTAATTCGATCTCTTCAGAGACTCCGGCAAGAGAATGGGTTTTGACGCAAAAGATCACCAAATCGAATTTTAAATCCGAGTTCGCCAGCTCATCCAGACAGGAAAAGCAGTTCTCAAATCGGACCGTCTTTGTCTCATGGGCCAGCACAACCTTAAGGCCGTTTTTCTTGACCACTTGAATGTGCGACTTCCTTCCCAGAAGAGAGACATCCTCGATCATCTTCCTGTCTTCAGCTCTTGGGTCTGCGAGCAGGAATGCTGTCATGGAACCTATTGCACCTGCTCCGTATATTAGCGTCTTTATCGAACCACCGCCGCTGCGAATAGAATTGATAGATTCTGCAAATTTAGCTTTTGCCCTTTCTCCAATTGTCTATGATTGATAATTATAGATATTTGCTTTGAGGGCTGCTTTGAAGATATTGGACTTGATGGCATGGCTTTGAGGGCATTAGCTTTGAGGATATTGATTTCGATGGCATTTGCTTTGAAGTGCATTGGCTTTGATGGAATTTGCATCGAAGGCTGGCGGACTTGCTTTGAATGCCAAATTGCTTTGAGGAATTATATGCAGATTCGGATGGATGGCGGGATTTATTCCAGCTCATTTTTTCGATCAATATTTTCAATCATCGAAAAATTTTTTAATGAAGACATGCAATCAATACTTATGAAGGAAATTATCAAAGAGAATGTGTCCCGGGAAGAGCCGTCTCTGGACGAATGCTGCAGCATTGCCGAGAGCATGATGGAGGAGATCCATCAAATAATGATCCCCGACAATGCTCTCATGCCATACATAAATAGCGGAGACGGGAGGCACAAGGGATCTCTAAAAAGAAGGCTTCTGAAGCAGATTAAGCAGGCGAGAATCATGGCCCGGGTGGGATGAATTGTCACATAAGATCGATTTGCGTTCCACAGTGCTAAAGTAAAACCATTTTTTCTTGCTTTATTATAATTAATTGGATCAATTATGATCCTGTTTAGTTAATTTGATCAGGAAAATAATAATGCAATTGAATCCATAATAATAAATGATAAATATAGCTTTTTTGAAAGATATAAATTTATATTTTAGTCTTTGATTTCAATTATCTGTTTATCGACAATTAATTTCATTTTTGATTATTGCATACCAGCTATTGAGACGAGAATATTTAAGATTCAATCATTATCCTATGATTATATTCCAGATACCGGCGTCCAGAGCAAAAATCGCAGAACGCCAGCCGCCTCAAATTCAAACTATTTAAAATTATTTTATTTAGGTAACAGCTTATTTGCAACAAAAACTATATATACCATTTTAGTAAGTAATCTATCTGTGAACTCCAGAGGCTGCTTTATCCCGGATTCCTGCGATGAAGTGGAAGCGGACTTAAAGAAATTGGACCATATGCTCCATGCAGCTCACCGCAGCAACATCGACATAAAAGAGAGCTATGACTTCTACGTCCTGGCCTTAAAAGAGCTCAATAAAGAGAATCTAGCGGACTCATATCTGTACTGCGACCGGGCCAGGTACGAGCTGACAAGCAGCATAAACGAGGCTAAATTCAAGGTCAAAGGCTCAAAATTTCACAGCCTGAGAACGCTATCATACTTCTTCAAGCTCTACGGCTTATATGCCGTGATCTTCGGAACCCTGTCCATATTCCTTTTCAGCTACCTGATTTACAGGTATGCGGAGCTGAGCGTCCTCGAAGTTCCCCTTTGGTCGGCATTCTTCGCGGGGCTCGGTTCGTCGGCGCAGATCCTGACCGGCGTCGCGGATGACCTGCGTCGCGATGGCCTGGCGACCAGGTACAAGCGTCTGTGGTACATGGCCATACCGCTGCTGAGCATGGTCTTCGGCTACATGGCGTATTTGCTCTTCAGCTCCGGGCTGATAGCCTTTAATGCCAACTCGCAGAGCCGTGCTTTCTCGACCATGTTTGTTTGCTTCCTCACCGGATTTCTGACCAACTGGCTGATCAACAGGCTTTCGCGAATGTCGAGAGATCTGTGAACTGTTGTTCATACGAATCGATGGAATTTGCCCTGCATCCAGATCCGGGCGGTTCCATTTTGAACTATCCGATTTTACTGCAAAAACCTGTGCAGTCCCGAAAAAGAAAATTAAGCCCGGCAATCCCGCCGAGCTTAGCAATGGGTCTAGTATTGGTATTTTGGCGCTAACCGAGATAGTATTTAGCTGGCGCTTGCTGCCAATGCATCCAGAGGCATTATCACTATGGTAGTCTCGCCTTGGGCTTGGGGCAGATTTCCCGACGCAATGGGCTGCTCAAACGGGCCGCCAAATCCGATCTGTTCACGGCTTCCCATTTCGGCTGACTTATCATTTTTGCAGTCGCATTTCTTGGGTGCATTATCGCAGCCCTGTGCATGTTCCTTGCAGTTGCAGGATGAGTCGTGATCCTGCATGCCGCAAACATTGATGCAGCATCTCAGAAGCTCGCATTTGCTGGCGCATTCATCGCAAAATCCATTGAAGTATTGAGAATGGCCGCAATTTTCGCACTTCTCAAAGCAGAAGCAATCCTTGCCGCAGACATCGCAGTGTGCATCGGCATGGCCTACGAGATATTTGGCACCGCAGCTCGGGCAGTACTCATAAACAGCACACGGCTCGCCGCATTCTTCGCAGATGCCGTCGCAAAGGGCAGTCTTGCCGCAGTGTTCGCACACTTCTTTAACGATGCACTGCAGGCAGTTATGTTCCTGGCACTTGTCAAAGACGCCGCCTGCATGTTTGCTGCAATTATCTTCATCGCAGATCTCTTGGCAGATGACAAACATGCCGTCATGATGGCCGTCCTTGCTTCCGCATTCTTTTGCTTTGTCCGGATTCTTTTCTGCACAGCCGCCAGAATATGTTGCAGTTGCGGCCATAGTACATGCAAATAGAGCCAAGACAACCAATATCAATGTTGATTTCTTCATGTCCAAAGCCTCCTTGATTTTGCCTCACAGTTTTTATGCTTCAATTTCCAATCCCGCTAAAATGGATAGATTGCCGGTATCTAGCAATCTATGCCGTCGCAAACGGGCGTCTCTTTCTCAGGCACGGGGTTGTCATGGAATTTGATGGTCTTCTCGGCCTCGAAGGTTCCGGAGAACATCTCGTGGGCCTTTATGTCTTTGTAGAAGATCCTGTGCATGGAGGCGTCGGTGCCCCAGGTACCGTTGAAGGTGTTCTTGGTCTCAAGTCCGATCAGTTGAGCGGGATTGTTGCCCATTAAGGCCGCTACCTTATCGGTGTCTCTGCCGGCTTCCTTCAGGCTCTTGATCAGACCCTCAGGCGTGGAGCAGGCCGGATTGTAAGGCGTGGTTGATGTGAAGTAGGAAACCTCATCCTTCTCCATCTCATTGACGGAGAATGTCTCCTGAATCTTGGCTCCCAGGCCGCCGTAGAACTGCTTTGAATTCAGAAGCTTCGCGCCGGTCAAGGGTGTCGCACCTGCATAGGTCATCTTGGTATTCTCAAATAGATTCAGGTTAGAGAACTTGCCGCCGTTTACCGATGCAATCTCTCTCTTGAGCTTGTCGGCATTCTGCGAGTAAGCATGTTCCTGGTCAAGCTCCAGATCGCCGTCTCCGGACATTACATTGTAGTACTCCAGAGCGATCTTCTTGTCGATGATCGATGTGCTGACATCGATAACGCCTGAGCCGGAAACCTTCTGGCTCTCACAGAACTGTTCGTATTGAATTGGCGGTACAAGCGGTACAGTCGCAAGGCTGGTGCCGCAGCAACCAATAACAAAGGCTGCTAGTACTATCGCTACTACTACTCCCTTCATGCTGTTTCATCCCCTATTTTTTTGATTGTATAAGTAATTGCATCAAAGCTTATTAAATATATCGCAATTATGGCAGAATTTTTTCTTGCCTTCCGAAACATCCTCTGATAATAGAATCAGTATAATACTATCAATATTGTGAAATCAGCTTCCTATAGGAACCTGTGGCGGGAGGAAAAATTTCTGCAAGAAAAATTTTTTAAAGAGAATGGTTGACAGATCGCAGCCTGTCACATGCCGATTCCTGGCTTCGTCTCTTTTTCCAGCCTCTTGATCGCATCGCGCAGTTGAATCGCTTTCTCAAACTCCAGCCTTTCTGCGGCATCTCTCATCTCCGCATCAAGCTGGATGATCAAATTGGGGATTTCGGAAGCGGGAATATGTCTGGTGTCGGTGATCTCGACCACTTTCTCTCGAATGGGTTTCTTAATGGTCTTGGGCGTGATGCCGTGCTCCTGATTGTAGGCTATTTGCAGCGCCCTTCTCTTCTCGGTTTTTTCAACGGCCTTTTGAATGGAGCCTGTGATCCTGTCGGCATAGAGGACCACCACCGAATTGGCATTTCGGGAAGCTCTGCCGATGGTCTGGATCAGGCTGCGCTCGTCCCGCAGGAAGCCCTCCTTATCCGCATCGAGAATGCCGATGAATCCTACTTCGGGTATGTCCAGCCCCTCGCGCAGCAGATTGATTCCCACCAGCACATCGAACTTTCCCAAACGCAGTTCGCGGATGATCTCCGTCCTCTCCAGCGCCTCGATCTCCGAGTGCAGGTAGCGGGCTTTGATCTGGTTTCGGCTCAAGAAATCGGTCAGCTCCTCCGCCAGCCGCTTGGTGAGAGTGGTTATCAGCGCCCGATCGCCCCGCTCGACAATCTTGTGGATCTCCTGCATCACATCGCGCACCTGGCCGTCGATGGGCCGGATCTCCAGGCGCGGATCGAGGAGGCCAGTGGGCCGGATGATCTGCTCCACGGGAGGGCCGGAATGCTCCAACTCGTAGTCTCCGGGAGTGGCTGAGACGAATATAACGTTCTTCATGTGGCGCTCGAACTCTTCAAACTTGAGCGGACGGTTGTCGTAAGCGCTGGGCAGCCGGAAGCCGTAGTCCACCAGGTTCCTTTTGCGGGACAGATCGCCGTGGTACATGGCCCGCAACTGGGGCAGCGTCTGATGGCTCTCGTCGATGACGAGCAGGAAGTCGTCCGGGAAGTAGTCGATCAGGCAGTAAGGCGGCTCGCCCGGCGCGCGGCGGTCGAAGTGGCGGGAGTAGTTCTCGATGCCCTTGCAACTGCCCGTCTCCTGGATCATCTCCATGTCGTGCAGCGTGCGCTGCTTGAGCCGGTGGGCCTCGATCATTCCGAGCGTGGGCAGCCGCACCTCCAGCTCCGCCCGAATGGTCTCGATGGCGGCCTTCTGCTCGCTCTCCGGGATTATGTAGTGCCTGGCCGGATAGACGAAGAAATAGTTCATGTCCTCTTTACATAGGCCGGTCTGCCGGTCGATCTCTGTGATCCTGTCGATCTCGTCGCCGAATAATTCGATGCGGATGATGTTGTTGAAGTAGCCGGGGACAAGGTCGATGGTGTCTCCCTTCGCCCGGAAGCGCCCCGGTGCCAAATCCAGATCATTGCGCTCGAAAAGTATGTCGACCAGCCTTCCCAGTATCTCTTTTCTGGAGATGCGCTCGCCCTTCTTCAGTTCAAAGCCCATCTTCTGGAAATTCTCAGGATTTCCCAGGCCATAGATGCAGGAGACAGAGGCAACGACGATCACATCCTTGCGGGACGACAGCGACGCCGTGGCCGCCAGCCTCATCTGCTCTATCTTGGGGTTGATGTGGGAGTCCTTTTCGATATACTGATCTTTGGCGGGCAGATATGACTCCGGCTGGTAATAGTCATAATAAGAGACGAAATATTCCACGCGGTTTTCCGGGAAGAACTCCTTGAACTCGTTATAGAGCTGGGCGGCCAGCGTTTTATTATGGGCGATGACCAGGGTGGGCCGCTGAACCGCTTGAATTACATTGGCCACTGTATAGGTCTTGCCCGAGCCGGTGACGCCGAGCAGCGTCTGGAACGGTTTGCCGTTTCCCGATCTGCCGCCGCCCTTCTGCAGTCCGTCAACGAGCGCCTTGATGGCCGCGGGCTGCGAGCCGGTGGGCGCAAACTCGGAGACGAGACGAAAACTCTCTTCAGCAGGGCCGCTCTCTGGATTGCTGCGGCTGATTTTTCGCTCTGCTTTGCCCTTTTCCGCCTGGCATGCTCCTTCCTCAAATTCGCCGGATTCATTCATAGAAAACTATTTGATCTAAGGTTTGCGAGAATTGATTAACCTTTGCCCATCGAGAAATGGCAAAATCTATTTTAGCGAGATGGCCGGATAGATATTCTTGATATGTTGGACCTAAAAATGGTGCGCAAAGACCCCGATACTGTGAGGCGGGCCCTCCAGAGCAGGAATATGGGAACGGAGCTTATCGATGCCATTCTGGAGCACGACAAGTCCTGGAGGCAGTGCCTGATCGAGGGTGACCGGCTGAAGCATGAGCGCAATGTCGTATCACGCGAGATCGCCGAGCAAAAGAAGCAAAAGCAGGATTCATCCTCAAAGGTTGAAGAGATGCGCGTCATCTCCAATCGCATCAAAGAGATCGATGAGGAGATCCGCGGCTATGAATCCAAGATCAATGATATTCTCCTCAATATTCCCAATATTCCCTCTGAGACGACTCCCCTAGGGAAAGATGAGAATGACAACCCCGTGATCAGGGTAGTTGGCGAGCCCAGGCAATTTGATTTCGAGCCGCAGTCTCACTGGGACATCGGCGAGAGGCTGGACATTCTCGACTTCGAGCGCGCTGCCAAGATCGCAGGCGAGGGCTTCACGGTTTACAAGGGAATGGGCGCGAAGCTGGAGCGGGCGCTTATCAACTTCATGCTGGACGTTCATACCAAACAGGGATATCTGGAGGTCCTGCCTCCCGTACTCATCAACGAGAAGGCCATGACCGGCACCGGCCAGCTTCCTAAATTCAAGGACGACCTGTACGCCTGCACCGATAACTACTATCTGGCACCGACGGCTGAGGTTCCCGTCACCAACCTCTTCATGGATGAGTATATCGAGAAGCTTCCCGTCTTCATGACCGCCTACACCGCCTGCTTCCGCCGCGAAGCGGGAAAGCACGGCCAGGACACGAGGGGCATCATCCGCCAGCACCAGTTCAACAAAGTCGAGATGGTGAAGTTCGTAAAGCCGGAGACCTCCTACGACGAGCTGGAGAAGCTAACCAACGACGCGGAAGAGATCTTAAAGCTCCTCAAGATTCCCTATCGCGTCATAAGTCTGTGCACCGGGGATCTGGGATTTTCCGCAGCCAAGACCTACGACATCGAGGCCTGGGTTCCGGCACAAAAGAAATACCGTGAAATCTCATCCTGCTCGAACTTCGAGAGCTTCCAGGCCCGCAGGGCCAACATCCGCTACAGGACGCCGGACGGGCCGAAATTCGTTCACACCATCAACGGCTCCGGCCTGGCCATTGGCAGAACGGTAGTGGCAATCCTTGAGAACTACCAGCGCGCGGATGGCAGCGTGGAAATCCCTGAAGTCCTGAGGCCGTACCTGGGCGGGGCGGAAGAAATTAGGAAAGAGTGAGCGGATTTAAGGAGATCCTGCTTTTCTTTCTTATTTCAAGTCTTTTTTGCTCTCTTTCAAACGATAGCGATTTTTTTTTGGCAAATGATCCAGAAATCATGATGCATCATCGTCTGTTGTTAGCTTCGCGCCCTTGGCGGCTTCGCGTGAGATGCGGTTTTGCGCGAAATGGAATAAATGCAAAAACGGGGGCTCACGCGAAGACGCGAAACCACCAAGGCGCAATGGACTCGAAGGCGACGCAATAGCTGCGAAGATACGATAGATACGAAGACGGAATAGATGCGAAGACTCGATGGATATGAAGGCGGAATAGACGCGAAGACCCAATAGCTACGAAGACACTATAGATACGAAGACACGAAGGCGGATATTCCCACCAGTTCATCCTGGCGTCTCAAGGCCGATATCCATTTATGCAATAATTTGCAATTTTCTTGCAGAGTAACTGAAGAAAAAAGAATTATCCGCATGTGGAGCATGGGCATGAGCAAAATTTTCGGTTATATAAAACTCATTGGAACTATCATCATCGGGCTGCTTTTATTCGGCCCGGCATCCGTGGTAGCGGCTGCCGACCATCCGGACCTGCCTGTCGTCTATTCGTTTCAAGCTGATCCAGGCATCGTCAATTCGGGAGAGAACGTCACCCTGGCGTGGAATGTCTCCGATGCCAAGGCCGTTTTGATAAATCCCGGCGGCATCTATTTCGAAGCCGGGAAGGGCCTGTCTGTTGGGGATTCTCTGCTTGTGGGATCGACCGCAGTTCAATTAGCGAACAGCACCAACTACACGCTTGACGCCTGGAATGATTTTGGCAACACGACCGCCAATACCAGCGTGATCGTTCGAGGCGGCGAGGCGGGCTCTGCCGCCGCCGGGCTCATCGCGCCCAAACCAGTGTCGGCACCTAAAATTGCAGTATTTCGCGCCAACCCCGCGTCGGTAAAGCCGGGAGAGGCAGCGACGCTGGTCTGGTCGGTCTCGAATGCCGCCGAGGTCTCGATCACAGGAATAGGCAGAGTTGCGCTCTCAGGTTCTGCAGCGGTGATGCCCTCCCGGACCACGACCTATGTCCTCACCGCCAGGAGTGGCAGCGAGGTCTCCAAAGCGTCGGTGAGCGTTGCCGTGGTTTTGCCGAAGATCAGCAAGCCCGCCATCAACAGCTTCCGAGCTCAACCCGCCAGCATCCGCCAGGGAGAGGGCTCGACCTTGAGCTGGAGCGTTTCCGGTGCCTCTCGCGCCGTAATTGATCCGGGAGTAGGATATGTTGCGCCGACCGGCTACACACAGGTCGTCCCGTCCACTGATACGGTCTACACCCTGACCGCGCAAAACTCCGCAGGAATATCTACGGCATTGGCCAAGGTTTCCGTCAAGGCGAGGCCCCAGCCGCCGCGCATCGATTACTTCATGGCGGACAAAACCGTCATCTCGCGAGGCGACAGCGCCACCTTAAGTTGGAGCGTGAGCGGGGCGGAGAGCGTCGTCATCTCCGGAATCGGGCCGGTGCGCTCATCGGGTTCCATGTCGGTGCGACCAAGCTATACGGCGTACTACACGCTGACGGCAACGAACGGCGGCGGTAGCGACAGCGCCAACACCTACATCGAGGTGGGTGAGGTGGCGATCCAGCCCATCAGAATTCCGCCGCAACCCAGACCAAGAGATGAGCCGATAACAATCTTGCCGGTGGAATCTCCGAAGTCTGAGAACGGCCACCAGGAGCTGATGCCGATCATGGGCCTGGATGTGATATAGGAACCGAGTCTAAAATAGATGCGAGGGTGGAGATGTGCATGGACACCTGCCACAATATTTTTTCCATGAGCAACCTTCAAATCGCTCTATTATTCGCGCCTTTGAACTTAGACCAGAGGCCTTGGCTGCTTGTGTTCGGGTAGGACAGGAAGCGGCATGGTGTTTATCAAGAGCGGCTGCTCTACCTCTTTGGCGCGCTCCACCAGCAGGTCTTTGCCCCACTTGGTCAGGCCGAATAGCGGAACTGCGGTGCCCACTTGGACCAGCGGCTTCACCTGCTGGCGGATATGCAGTGAAGCGCAGCCGGTGACGATGTCGGCCACAGCCAGCAGCCTCTTGGCCTCCTGCGGGCCGATGCCGGTAAGGTGAACGCCTACAATCAAAATCTTCACGCCGGCCTCTTTCTCCAGATCGCGCAGCCTTTCCGCCGTGTCGGCATCGGCGACCGTAACGGCGAATTTGACAAATCCGTTCGACACCGCCCACTTTGCGCCTTCGAACTGATCGATCTTGGTGTCCGCCGGCGACAGAACATGCCCGCCTCTCTGTTTTATGCCCTCAAGCACTTCTGGAATGGGATCCGTCTCGGCAAGACCGGAAATATAGCCGCCCATGCCCTGAACGAGCTGTGCATTGGCAGTGATGACAGTCCCCGCTCCATCACAAGCGGTGACGGCTGCGTCAATCAATCCGTGCAAAATGCCGGTCATCATGGATTCCGATGCCCCAAAGCCGACGAAGGTATCCATCTCCAGCCTTCGCCGGGGGGAGAACATTCCGTGCTTTTCAATGCGAAACTCCATGTTAGCAGCCGCGGCTTCGGGGGTAATCTCTTTTATCCCGCGAACCTTGTCGAAGAGAGGACAGTACTTGATTTTGGGCTCTCCGACATCCACGACGCTCTCATCCTTCACCGACACCTTGGTCTTTCCCAGCATCTCCATAGTATGAGTCATTCACGTGTCACCTTAAGTCGATTGACCATCTTGAAATTGATCATCTTGATTGCGATAACGGTCCTATGATGCCATCATATCTTATACCTTGGGGATGCGGCATCATATCCGCTGGGAGATTCGACAATGGATATGGCGAATCGAGCAAAAACATTGAAAAAATATCAACAAATTGATCGCCGGGACCTTTTTTTTATCTGCAATCGCAATAAGTTATCAAAAAATTTATCAATGTTGTCGGGAGATAATAACATCATTATGGCGCTATTCAGAATCGAGGAAGGATGCAGGACAAGAGCACATCGCGTAATATTATCTTTGATGCTCCTATCAGGCATTCTATGCATTGCCAATTCTTCTGCAACCGCAGATCAACTCTCGGATCGACCAGTTATCGTTAATGTCATGATCGACTGTGAATTGAGTCCTTCATCGCACAATTGGACGGTCCAGGAAGAAAAGGCTAAGGAATTGGATTCATTCACCGACATGCTGGAAATCATGGATTCGAGAAATCTCAATACATCTTTATTTTTCACGGGAGAATTCGCCACCAAGAAGATTGGAAATATCTCCTGCAAAGATTATATTGCCCGGGCTGCATCCGGGAAGAATCATGAGATCGCTTTGCATAGCATGAAGACGGCAGACAAATTAGCGGCCATGTCTTATGAGCAGCAGCTTGAATTGCTCACTAGGGCAAAAGCGCTCATTGAAGATGCCTGCAAGAACGAAAGATCGACTCCTATAATGGGATTCAGGCCGCAGTACTTCAGCCAAAGTAATTGACATTTACCGTAATCGTTTTCTTTCGGCGCTAAAATTGGGCGAAAAATCATTTATGAGAAGGCAGATTTTCGCGGCGATATTCCCATAGTTTTAGTTATGGCATCCAATGGTCAACTACCACGCCCTAAAGGGCATGGCTTGCGGCTGCGCAAAAAATCGCGCCACAATAGGCTGGTTGACATAGATTTGCAAGATCCATCGAGCCGTTTCAT
>Ga0074199_1000841_pt1 | contig 37152 bp, 43 predicted proteins | sample EPASupsiteSAE347_FD_64528 | JGI IMG/M metagenome (GOLD analysis project Ga0074199, IMG submission 64528) | Bioremediated contaminated groundwater from EPA Superfund site, New Mexico - Sample SAE3-47 | ecosystem: Environmental > Aquatic > Deep subsurface > Groundwater > Contaminated ... | reverse complement strand
GACGACTGCTGCGATCCGCCCGGGCCCTGCCGGGTCCCCAGGACGGATGCCGATGCCCCGTCCTGCGGGCTGTCCGACATGCCCGGGGGCGTCCCCGCCATGCCGCCGGTACTCCCGGTACTTCCCCCGGGTCCGGCAAACGAGGCAGCGGACTGGTCCGGCGCCCCGCTCGTGCTGTTCATCCGGCCCGTGCCCGGAGGCCCGCCGGCCGTACTGCCGGAACTGTCCGGCATTCCCGGGGGTGTTCCCGTCATCCCGCCCGAACTGCTGCCGGGTCCCGTGAACGATGACGTGGCGGGGCCCGTGGTTCCGGCCGAACGGTTCGTCCGGTCCGGACGGGACATGCCGGCGTCCGAGCTGCCAGACCAACCGCCCAGCCCGCCTCCCGTGCCCCCGCCCATGCCGCTTCCGCTGATCCCGAGGCGGTGAATACCATTGTAGTTGATCACGAGACCGAGAACCGTGTTGTCCCCGCTCCCGCCAATGTAGGGGCGCTGGTCCGCCGGGATTGCATCGACCACGAGGGCCCACGAGAAGGAGACGGCAATGAGGACGATTGCTGCAAGCACCAGGTGGAGGATTCGTTTCTTCCAGGAAAGGCCGTTTGCGCCCCAGAGGTAGACGACAAAGATCGCCGGTACGATGATGAAGGCCTGGATCATCTTGATGTTGAACGCCAGCCCGGCAAGAGCGGCCGCGGCGAGAAGGTACGGGAGCGACCGCTCGCGTGCCGCCTTCAGCACGGCCCAGACCGCAAGGAGGATGACGAAGATCATCTGCATGTCCATGGTCTCGTTACGGGCGATCGCCACGAAGATGGGGGTGACGGCGAGGGCCAGTGCGGATATGAGCCCGGCCGGTTTCCCGAACGGGCGGGAGACGATACAATAGATCAGGGCAACGCAGCCGATCCCGGCAAGGGCCTCTGGGAGGACGCAGATCCATTCCCGGTACCCCAGCACGGCGGCAAAGACGGCCTGGACCCAGATCCCGACGGGCGGTTTGTCCACGGTGATGAACCCGGCCGGGTCAACGGATCCGAAGAAGCCGGCCCACGGGTTGACGAGCGCACTTTTGACAGCGGCCGCGTAATAGGCGTTCCCGCCCTGGTTCCAGAGGTTCCAGAGGTTGAGGAACGCTGACAGAAGAACGATACCGGCAAGGCAGATCTCTGCACGGTATGTACGGATGAAGTCCCGATCGATCAGATGCATTCCACCTTTCAGCGGTTTATCCCCTCTGTGAGAGAGAAATCCCTGTCAGATCGAGCATAATGCTACTTATTTATGGTTGGTCCGGTCCGGCGATATAATTCCCCGTATAGCGATAATATTCACTGATGAGTTACCATAACCGGTATCGACCGGGCGGGAGATCCCCGCCGTTCGCGTCCACCCGCCGTCTTCGGTAATCGTAATCCCCCCCGCCCCAAGGATCCCGCGGGCGGGCTGCTATGCTGGGAAACCTGATCGGGGTGGTTCGGATATCCGGGATTCTCACGATCGTCTCCCGGTGAACCGGTCCCGGAAAAACCCGTTGCTCTGGTACAGAGCGGCTACCGGATTATGCCCGAGGGCACGGTCCTTGACAATGAGGGGAGTTGTCTCTGCCCGGGAATACCTCAGAAAGAGGATGTCGTGCCCGATGCAGAGCCCGACCATGATGTTCAGTTCGGTCTTTTCCCGGTTAAGCACCTCTGCCTGGAGGATCGGGTTGCAGAAGACATCCCCCGGTATCCCCATCTCCTGCGGGTTGACCTCCCCGCAGAGACAGGAGAGGGAAACTACATCGAACCCGCTCCTTTCGAGAATGCCGGACAACAGCTTCGCTTCCGGCATCAGGGCATAACAGGTGGCGATGCCCAGCCGTTTCATTCCCCGGATTTTTGCATATTCGATGATCTCGTGAATCCGTGTCCAGGTATACTTCTCCCCCGCCCTGTCCGGATCAAGCACCCTGCTCATGACGCCGAGCCAGCCGCGGATGACAGCCTGGTTGTCGGCGAGCCGGTATTGTTCTTTTGTTTCCCTGATCAGGTCCGGGTACTTCGCCGCCGGGCAGGATGCCGGTATGTCCTTATTCTTTTCCCGGGATCCGCACCGCAGAACCGTACATGTTGCGCAGCGGGGGCTGTTTCTGTCCATACAAATCCTCTTTTGGTATATGAGCGTGTTTTCCTTTTAATTCGATAAAGTATGCAGGAAGGTAAAACTAATACTGTTACAAAAAAATAACTATTGACGGAATTATGCCTGAATTAAAAATACAATCTAAATGTCCGGTAGATTTATTCATTGAGGTTATGGGGAGCAAGTGGAATATCCTCATCATCTGGAAACTGAAGAACGGTACCCTGCGGTTCTCCGATCTCCAGAAAAAGATGCAGAATGTGAACTCGAATACTCTTACAACGCATCTCCGGGAACTTGAAGACCTGAAGATCATTTCACGGGTCGTATTTCCGGAAGTACCTCCCCGTGTCGAGTATACCCTTACGGAATATGGAAAAGGGCTGTTCCCGATTTTCGATGCGATGCGGGTGTGGGGACTGCACTATATCGGACGTGAAGGAATGAAGGTAAAAACCTGCTAGGGTGCGTCAGGAAGCATCGTTGTTTCCGGTTTTTCCCTGCATCCGTGATATCCCGAAGGATGGAAATTTTTGGTTTTACGGGAGGTTTGATCCCGGTATTCCTCCACTTCGCCCAGGTGCCCCGTCCTCTTCGTACAATGGTACCTCACGATTCCACGATCACCGTGAGGTTGAAACGGGGGTTCGATTCGTGCGGCGTTCCGCCCGGCGACACACCGAAAATCCCGTCAATGAACGATGTCCCGGGGCTGACTGCCCGGTACCGGGCCCGGTAATGGCCGGACTGGTTCCAGAAATCGCCGCCACCGGAATAATACCCGTCATTCAAAAGCTCGATCGAGCACCCCGAGACCGGCACGTCCCATTCCCACGCAACCCCCGGGGCCCACCGGAGGGTTATCTCAACAATGTCTCCCTTCCCGAGCACGACCGTCCGGCCGGTCTCGCTCTCATTGAAGGAATACCGGATCCCGGGCAGCGGGTCGCGGACCGCAACCGACGTGTCGACCGGTTCCGGGAGATGGGGATCCATCGTGCATCCGGTCCGGGGATCCGGCGTGAATTTCGGCGAGGAGATGGTCGGGACTGGCGAGGGGGACGGGGTTGCGGTGATGGCTGATAACGGAGGATGCCCGGGAGGCAGGGTCGGCGTTCCGGCAGGCGTACCGGGTGATGGTGAGCCCGGGGTGTTGCCAACACAGCCTCCGGCAAGGATAATGAAAACCATCGCCATGACAACCGCCACGCCATACGCAGTCATCGGATTTTCCTTCATCGTTCATACGCTGCCATTACGATCAGTAACCGTATCCTGGAAGCATGGGCTATCGTAAATGATATGATTTATGTTTCTGATTTTGATGTAATAGGGTACCATAAAGGCCCGGGAGTGGGGACTAAAAAAAAACGTGCACGTCGGGCAGTCGCTGGTATCATCCTCCTGCCGGCACCCGGCCTGCTGCACAGGATGTAGTGGGGAAGAGATATTATTCCGGAGCCGTCCCCGCACCCGGCACCATCTGCGAGAGCGGGACGCCGCCAACGCCGATAGCGTCACGCGGGTACTCCCGGACATACACAAAAACCGCCGACGGCGGAAGTTTTGTGATCTCCGACGCGGTCTTTGTCAGGTTCCTGATCAGTTCTGCTCGTACTTCGGTGCTTACCGGCCAAAGGTCAATGGTAATTACAGGCATTGTCTTACCTCATTTTTTCATTTTCTGAAATATTCTGCAACGTCTTTTAAGTATTCCAGGATGGGAAGATGCTGCGGGCACTTCTCCCCGCACTCCCCGCACTCGGCACAACAGGAGGCATACCCCGGTATTCCCCCGGTAAACGTACCGCTGAGGGCCCAGAGGTACACTCCCTCCGCTTTCTCTTTCGCGTCGTAGGTGTACGCCTGGTTGTAATACATGAAGCATGAGGGGATGTCGACGCCGTGTTCGCACGGCATACAGTACCGGCAGCCGGTGCACGGGATCTTCACGCGGGCAGCAAACGAGTCCCGCATCTTTCCGACAACGGGAATCTCGGCGGTGGAGAGAGAATTCGCCACGCCCTGTTCTGCACAGGCAAGGTTTTCCTCAACCTGCTCCATTGTGGACATGCCGGAGAGCGCGACCGTGACCTCCGGGTGGTTCCAGACCCAGCGGAGCCCCCATTCCGAGGGCGTGCGCCGGACCGGGGCGTCGACGAGATGCTGGTGGATTGCCGGAACGTCTCCCGAGAGGAGGCCGCCCCGAAGCGGTTCCATGATCACGATGCCAAGACCCTTTTCGGCCGCGTACTGCAGCCCCTGCGTGCCCGCCTGGAACTCCTCGTCCATGTAGTTGTACTGGATCTGGGCAAAGGTCCATTCGTAGGCATCGACGATCTCTTTGAAGACCGCAAACTCGTCGTGGAATGAGAACCCGGGGTACCGGATCCGGCCGTCCGCCCGGGCGGTGTCGAGGAATTCGAGGACGCCAAGCCGGGAGAGGTTCGCCCATGTTTCGGTACCGAGCCCGTGGAGGAGGTAGAAGTCGATATGGTCCGTGTTGAGCCTGGCAAGCTGTTCGTCCAGGTACTTGTCCATGTCCTCCCGGCAGGTGATGAGCCAGCTCGGGAGCTTGGTGGCCAGGAAGACCCGGTCGCGGTACCCGCCGGAAAGCGCCTTGCCGACGACAACCTCGCTCTCCCCGTTGTGGTACGGGTAGGCCGTGTCGATGTAATTGACCCCGGCATCGATGGCGGTGCGGATCATATCGATCGCAACCGGCTCATCGATCTTTCCTCCGGCCTGCTCGCCCTCTACGGGCGGCAACCGCATGCACCCGAACCCGAGGATAGAGAGATCGTGCGGGCATTTCGGGAACTTCCTGTACAGCATCTTTCCACCGTTCTCCAGCTTAAAAAAGATCCTGCGGGGATAAATAGGGAACAGGGACAAAAATGTCAGGAAGCAGGGGGATTCACTCACAAATTCCCCTGAGAACGCAATGTGCATGATTTCCTGTGACAATGACGGTTTAAAGGATAGAATGATGGGGGCTGATGCCCCCCCCTACCCCGTCAGGATATTTGCCGCCGCAGTCGAAGATTGATATCTTCTCCACAGCCTTTGGCTGTCCCCGACGGGGCGCCCCGCGGCGGCTTCAGGTCCTGTTCCCCGGAACCGGAACTTGCACCGCCATGCCCCGAGAGGGGCCCTGAGGCGGGGAGCACTCATATTGATTGAGAAGGGTTATCTGTTTTTCATTGTTCCGGTGGGAACGATCCCTGATCATGGCCATTTACTAAAGAGGCGAAAAGCCCAAGATTAAATATCCGTTCGCCTTGGCCTGGTGGAAACAGCCCGGTCAGTGGCACTCGCTGATCTGGTCTTTCAGCTCCTCGTCGGCCCAGGATTTCAGCGCCATGAGGATGGGGATGACGGTCCGCCCACGCTCTGTCAGGGCATATTCAACGCGGGGAGGCATACCGGGATACTCCGTGCGGGAGATGAGGCGATCCCGTTCAAGGGCCCTGAGCTGGCGGGTGAGCATCTTCTGGGAGATTGCCGGCAGTTTCTCCTGGAGTGCCCCGAACCGCAGGGGGGTGTCCTTGATCTTCCATAGGATGGCGGATTTCCACCTCCCGCAGATCACGTCGATTCCCGCATCGAGCGAACAGACGTACATCCGTTTTTTTGGCATATACCGGTATTCCGGGTGCCGGTTTTAGTTAACGGTTTTGTTTTGTAGTTCACGAGCCGGGCATTTCAGGGAGGATCCCGGTATATTGGGAACGATTTTTGGAACCATATTACAGGGCGGCATCCTTGGCAAGGCATATCATATCCTGCCCCAAAAACCGGATCATGCAACCGGTCCGGCCCCGGCACAACGAGACGATGATCCTCGTTGTCGTCTCCCTTGCCGTCTTCATGGCGGACCTCGATTCATCCATTGTCAATATCTCGCTCCCGACCATTGCCGATGCCTTCGGGGCGGACCTGGGGATCGTCTCCTGGGTCGTGATGGCGTATCTCCTTGTCCTCACCGGCCTGATGCTCGCCTTCGGGAGGCTGGGGGATTTGTGGGGACTCGGCCGGGTCTTTACCGGGGGGCTTGTCGTCTTTTCGGCAGGCTCCCTCTTCTGCGGCCTCTCGGGGTCCATCGGCGTCCTGATCGCCTCCCGGGTGCTTCAGGGTATCGGGGGGGCAGCCCTCCTTGCCATTGCCCCGGCCCTGATCGTCTCCTGCCTTCCTCCGGAGCGTCACGGACGGGCTTTGGGCATCATGATGACGGTCGTCTCGTTTGCGATCGCTGCCGGGCCGATCCTCGGGGGATTCTTAACGGAGTATGCCGGCTGGCCGTGGATCTTCATCATCAACGTGCCGATCGGGATCGCTACGGCGATTCTTTCCATCCGTATTGAAGGCGGGGAGTGCGTCCCGCAGCGGGGCGGGCGGTTCGATCTGGCCGGCGCAGCCCTCATCCTCCTTGCCCTCGCAACCCTCCTCTATCCTGTAAGCCAGGGACTGTACCTTGGCTGGACCTCCCCCGTTGTCATCGGGTGCCTCCTGGTATCACTTCCCGCATTCGTACTCTTCTGGTTCCACGAGCGCCGCTGCACAACGCCCCTCGTCGACCTGCGTCTCTTCTCGTCGCCCGCCTATCTCCGCGGCAACGTGGCCGGGATGCTCCTCCTCCTCGCGTTTACCGGTGCCGTATTTCTCCTGCCGTTCTATCTCGAGCTGGTCCGGGGTACCCCCACCGATATTGCGGGCCTCCTCCTGGGAATCCCGGCGGTTGCGCTGATCGTGAGCGGCCCGGTTGCCGGCCGCTGGTCCGACCGGTACGGTTCAAAAGGGCTCATGGCCGCATCGGCCGCCCTCTCTGCCGCGACCATGTACCTGTTCTCGCTCATCGATGCATCGACCGGCCTCGTCTTCCTTATCGGATTGCTCCTCCTTCTCGGCATGGGTATCGGGCTCTTCGTTCCGCCCAACATGCGGCTGATCCTGGGCTCCGGCGGGGCGGAGAGCGGCGGCGTAGCCTCCGCCGTCATGATGACCCTGCGGACGGCCGGCGCCATGTTCGGTGTCGCAGTCTTTGGCACGATCGCAATGCAGGCGATAACCGGCTCTGCGGTGGTACTTGCGCTGGCCTCGGAACCGGGGCAACTGGTCCCGGGGATCCAGGCTGCGTTCCTTGCCGGCGCGGTCATCTGCCTTGCCGTAACCATCGTATCCCTGCTCACCCCGGAACCGGAAGCAGCGCCCTCTCCTGAATAGTGGGGAGTTACCGGAAATGCAGTCTGTGCCACTGCAGGGCACAGGTAACCGGGTGAAGGAACCAGAGAGATGATGGCTCTTTTAAAAAAGATCGATTTGGGAAATGGCAGGGTATTTTTGCTGCCGGTCCTAACTGCAGTCCAGCCAGTCACCGAATATCGTGTGGTGATAGACGCACGCGTTGGACGGGGCGGTCAGGGCCTGTCCGGGAAGAATGAAAAGGAAAAATGCTGCAAGGGCAATGACCGTCCCGAGAACCGCAAGGCAGGCAATGAATTTCACGAATTGTTTCATGGCATCCGGTGATTGTGCTTCAGACATAGGAATAACCATCCAGCGTAAAATTTGCTGATCTTTCGTTGGAGGCAGGGGCATATAAACCCGGGCTAGGTGGAATAAAGGAATGGGAAAAATTCCCTATCTGGCCCCATGTGTGGTGATAGTCTGATTCTACCTCATGTCTCATGCCCGGGGAACTGGAAAAACGGGAGGAAATCTTTCCCCCCATTATTTTATGAGGAGAACGAATGAACCGGCAACGAATGTTCATCGTCAGAAAAAAAAGGAAATTTCTAGCAGGAAGCTTTACAGGTATCATACTCGGTCTGGCAATTATCCCGGCACGTTTGCGTAGCGCTAATGCTGGTGCTCTTGCACGAGGGGATGCAGGAATAGTACTGGGCATCGCAGTACTGGCTGCAGGTCATATGGGTATTGGCCGGGGCCTGCAGGTCCTGCTGCTGCGGGAGATCGACTGCATAATAGTGGACCCCGGCCATGATACTGCCGGCAACCGACAGGCAGACCATGATGAGCACGAAGCGGGCAAGGGATGAATGAGGGGATCCTGACATCGTTGTAACCGTCCTGATGAATGTGTAATTCTAGGTGGGCAGAAATCCCATATAAACGGATGGCTTATGGAATCAGGAGCGTCAAAGGCCCGGGGCAGGTGAAGAACTGGTAAAGGTTCTTCGAAGGTCGGCAACGCCTCCCTTCTCGTTTCTCGGGTCTGATGACCCTCGAAATTCCGAAATCCGAAGTTCTCCTCGGGAGGTCAAGGACGAGAAGAACCCGTAAGGGTTCTTCGATGAAAAGGGAAGGATTCGGACCCCTCAATTTTATTCCCTGGAATTACCGGGATGCATCCAGGAACTGCGTCACATTCTTCCTGACCTGCTCTATCTGCGACAACATCGCATGTCCGCCCGTGTCGAGCAGGACCAGACGGGAGTACAAGGGCCGGATTCGGCAACCTGTGCCTTGTATCGGTCATACCAGGTTTTCCGGGGAAGGCTGCTCATCAGGTAAAAACCACTACGCTTATCGGGCCAAAATAATAAAACCCGGGTGTTTCCAGCATGGCACTACAAAAATGTCCCCTCATCGTGTTCCTCATCTGTGCGGCAGTGCTTGTAACCGGGTGCGTTCAGCAATCCGTCCCGCAGCAGCCGGAATCCGCGATCAGTACTCCGGCAGGAACGTCCCCGACAGCGGATACCGGCACGCTCGTCCCGCAGTTCGATGCCTATGCAGAGAAAACGTTCAACCAGAGCGGTGTCCCGGGCATGGCAGTCGCTATCGTCAAGGACGACACGGTTGTCTACCTGCGGTGCTTCGGCGTCAGCAACGTCACAACGCAGGAACCTGTCGGGCCGGACACCCGGTTCCAGCTTGCGTCCATCTCCAAGTCCATGACCGCGACCATGATCGCATCGATGGTCGGGAACGGCGAACTCTCGTGGGATGATACGATCGCGTCGGTATATCCCGGCTTCCGGCTCTCCGATCCCTATGTCACGGAACACGTCACGTTCCGCGACCTCCTCTCGCACCGCTCGGGCCTGCCGGAATACGGGAGCGACGAACTCCAGAATGAATTCCAGTACTCCCGGCAGGAGATCATGGACCGGCTCCGGTACCTCGGGCTCCCCGGCAGTTTCCGTTCGTCCTACGCGTATTCCAACATCGGGATCACCATCGCGGGAGAGGCTGCGGCAATGAAAGCCGGAAAACCCTTCGGGGACCTGGTCGCTGAGCGGATCTTCGTCCCGGCCGGCATGCACAATACGAGCGCACGGTTCGCAGACTTCACCGCAGCGACCGATCGCGTGGAGCCGTACCCGCTGCAGGAAGGGACCCCCGTTGCCGGGCCGCTCATGAACGATGATATAAACTCCCCTGCCGGTGGGGTAAGCTCCACGATCAGCGACATGGTACAGTATGCCCGCCTGCAGGCGGACGGTGGCTCCGTTGACGGAATCCGGGTGGTCAATGCCAGCGCCCTGCGCGATACCCATACGCCCCAGTTCGTCAGGACCTATTCCGGCACGGGGATGACCGGTGCCGGGCTTGGCTGGAACACCTACCTTGATAACGGCCGCAGCCGGGTCGAGAAGGACGGATCCTTCTCGCAGGGAATCGGCACGCTCATCACGGTCTGGCCTGAAGAGAAGATGGCCCTTGTCGTCCTGACGAACCGGTTCCCGGAAGGGAATATCGTGACGGGAAGCATCAGCAACGGCTGGAACGATCTGTACTACAATGGCAGGATCGGGAAGGACTGGTATGGCGAGGCAGAGAAGGGCATGCAGGCCTGGTTCGACAGGATGTCTCCCGAACCGGTACAGCAGCCGGTGAATCCGCAGTCCCCCCGCGACCTTGCGTACTATACCGGCTCGTACACACAGGACTATTACGGAACGGTCAGAGTCGTGGAAGAATCCGGAACACTCCTGGTATACACGGGCCACAGCACAACGCCGTTCTCCCTCGAACCCTTTGACGGCGACACCTTCCGCGAAGCGTCCGCTGAGGTACTCGTGAAGTTCACCCCCGGTACCGGTACATCCGCTGCCGGCGTATGGTTCACACGGTACGACACGCCCGGGCGGAACGGGTCATTTGTCCGGGTCACCCCGTGACACCTTTTTTTCCGGCAGTGCGTTGCTTATGAGCGATGGAGATCTGCCTGAACCGGGAGAGTGCGGAACGGATCCGTAATCCGGGCGGGAGATTGTCCCGGAATGCTGCAGGTTTTCCGGGCCCGGGCCGCTGGTGGTTTCCTGGAGACAATGCCATGGTTCCCCGGCATATTGAAATTTTTTATAAAACGAATAGTTTATCGTAGCACCATCCCACGGTACAGTATATGGCCCCGGCAACCGCAGGAGCTCCCCTTGCCACCGATCCGAAACGGCTGATCGCCGTCTACCTCGTCCTCGTGTTCGCGCTTTCATCGATCTGCTGGTACCTCATTGCGGCGAAACCCCAGTTTGCGGTCGATACCGGGATCCTCCGGTATTCCGCAATCGTCCTCATGTGGTGCCCTGCGGTCGCGGCACTCGTGACCCGGTATTACTTCCAGCGGAACCTCGACGGGTTTGGTTTTGGGATCGGCGAACTTAAATGGTGGCTCCTTGCGATCGTCATCCCGATCGGTGTCGGGCTGGCGATGTTCGGTTCTGCATGGATCACCGGCATTGCGCCGTTCCTGCCGGACAAGGCGGCAGCCATGTTCGCGGTCCCCCAGGCAATCGTCATCGCGCTCTGCGTCAGCATCGTCCTTGCCACGGGAGAGGAGATCGGGTGGCGGGGCCTGCTGGTCCCGGAGCTGGGCAGGCTCACGACGTTCACGTGGATCGCCATCGTCTCGTCGTTTATCTGGTTCTGCTGGCACCTCCCGCTCATGCTCGCCGGCGTCTATGGCAACGGGTCGGCATATTCGATCGCCATGTTCTTCCTCTCCCTGATCGGCGGGTCCACGCTCTTTGCCTGGATCCGGCTCCGGTCGGGGAGCATCTGGACGGCCGCCCTGCTCCATGGCTTCTGGAACTATTGTATCCAGAAGTTCTACCCGGTCTTTACGGCAACGACCGAAGCCGGTACCGCGATGTTCGGCGAGTTCGGCTGGTGCACGCTCCTCATCAGTATCGGTATCGGTCTGCTCTTCTGGCACCTGCGGTACATGCTCCCGAAAATGCCAAGACCGGAGGGTGGGTTGTAACGCATCTCCATACCCGGTGTCATGGCCCGGACACAAACGGGCACCGGACTCTTGGAAACGGATGAGCGCCGGCGCAAAAAAAGGAGAGTGTGCAGCCAGCACGGGAGAGTGAGGCGATATATGGGTGTTTGTACCCGGAAGCAGAGCGGGTCAGTAATGATCAGGGAGTAGTTTTTTTCAGGGTCTGCGTTCACGGGATCTGCGGATCGTACAATGAGGAGCTCAGGGTATCTGGTCGCGCAGGATCGTCCCTGGTAGCAGCATCCGTACCGGAACGGGATCATGCGGGTATCGGGATATCCTTATGAGGGAACAACGATAAATGGAACCAGTCACAGGTGTAACGAGGTAGTTACATGCCAACGAGCAAGAAACAACTGGTGAAACTGAACAAGGCAAAGAAGGAGAAGGCAGAAGAACTCTCGAAACTGGCGGCTTCGGGCAGCAAAGAGGCCCAGAAGAAGCTCAAGAAACTTGAGAAGAAGATCAAGTAAAGTACCTGAATTTTATCCCTTTTTATAGCATTATATAACCCGTGGCGATACTCCCCGCACCGCCACTGACGGTGTGCCGTTCGTACCGGCTGGCAGAAGACGGAAAACTCCCTGAAACCAAAAACGAAAATTAGAGTCGGGATTATACCCTGACACCGTTCCAGTACTGGGTAGTGTTCTCCAGAGTATCTGCGCCTTCGGACGTGTACACCCACTTGCCCTCAAAGGACTTGTCGTCAGCAGATTTTTCGAAGATAAAGAACCCGGAATATGCGCCGGTTGTATCCGTCTCATTCCATGTGCCGGTAACCTTGTTGTCCTGAACGGTACCTGTGATCGGGCATTTGTCCTTGCCATAGGTGCCGTTTACGGTTGAACCGGACTGGGTGAGGACGAGCCTCTCAATCACGTCAGAGGATCCTGCCATGCTGTAGGACGTGTTCCAGGTTCCATCCCAGGACGGGGTTGCTTGGGCGGATGCGGACATATCGGCAGGGCCAGCGGTTGTCATTGTAAGCGTGGGGGATGATTCTGCGGCAGTTGTTGTGGTGACAGCGGTTGCTGCGGTGGTCGTTACAGCGGTTGTTTTGGATGTGCCCGTACAGCCGGCAGCGATCAGCATGACGCAGGCCATACCGGCGAGAAGGATAACGATTGCTTTTTTCATAATGATCTCTACCTGTTGTCTTCAGCATGGTATTAACGCTGACGAATCGACAGGTCAGGAACATGGCCGGGAATGGCTGACCCATGTCGGGGCGGAGATACAGGCATCCGGTTTTTCATTGAATGGTAAACAACCGGTAACCGCCGTTCCAAGGAAGCAACCGGGGTCAAGGGGAACCGGAGGAAGATACTCATCGTCCATAACCTCAGGAACCATGCGCTCCGGATCACCGCACTGCAGAGAAAAAAGCATGCTGAAACCCCGAAGACCATCACCACACACCTCCGGGACCTGGTGGATTTAAGGATCCTTTGCCTGGTGTATTCCCGGAAGTCCCGCTCCGCGTCGAATACTCCATGACCGGATATGGCAGGGATCTTCTGCCGGAGTTCGATGCCATGCGGGCGCGGGGCCCTGCGATACCTGGAACGCGGGGGTATCCCGGTGATCTCTATGAGACAGCAGGGTCCGGCAGTAATTCCCCGCCCGGGCGAATGCATCACCCAGCGGGACCGGGATCCGTCGCGGAATCACTGCCTGATTTCCAGTGTCATCTCGATGCCCCCGGTCGCCCCGAGTACGAGGTTATAGATGATGGCAACGAAAGCCCCGGCTATGAACCCGAGGATACCCCCCATCACGGTCAGGAAGCCCAGAGCGAAAAGTCCGCCCGCGAACCCGAGCATGTGCCCTGTCATGGTTCCCATACTGCTGATACCGGCAGCGACAAAAAAGCCCATGATGAATCCCCAGACAAGCCCGAAGACCGCGAAGAATTTACCGACACTGACGATATCGAACTGCTTGACGATGTACGTGTCTGTTGTCATGGGAGATTGTACCTGTTCCAAAACAAAAAAAGGAACGGTTGGAGGCAGGGCCAGAACGGGTCCCGCCGCGGGAAATCAGAGCAGTTTCCTGCCGGCATCCGGCCCGGCCTTGACCACGAAGACATCGGTGATCTTCATGACCACCGCAGTCTTGGGCTCCAGGGTGGGCCGGATCTCCTTCACCCACGCCACATCGTCCTGGAAGATCTTCCCCTCCGTGTGGAGCGTCACCGTTCCTTTGATCTGGAATCCGCCTTTCTCGCCCCAGTAGGAGAGGGCGATCTTCGGGTTCGCCTTCATGTTCGCCAGCGTCTTCCTGAAGAACTGGTCCGAGATGAGGATGGTCCCGTCGTCAATGAGCCTGAAGGCCCCGATCGGGACTACGTTGGGCGTGCCGTCCTTTGCCGCGGTTGCCAGGAACAGGAGTTTTGTTGCGGCCAGCGACTCCTTGATTTCATCAGTCAGTTTCACCATATCTGTGCCTCACGTGTCGTTAGGTTACACCGGGACTTATTCGTTTGCAGTCCGTGCAGTGCAGGGACTTAATCCGACAATAAAAACTGGCTGGATCGGGAGGACCCGCCGATCCGGAACACTTCCGCCATCCATATCGGGTCCGGGCGGACAAGCCATGACGAGGAATGCTACAATGGTTCAATAAAAAGTGTAGGATAATCCGAATTACTTCTTCTTCGGTGCCGCCTTCTTCACGGTCTTCTTCGCTTCCGGCTTCTTTGCCGCTGCCTTCTTTGCTGCTGCCATGCTGGGATTCCACCTCCTACCGGAAAGGGTTATATTTTTTGTTAATTTTGCCGCTAATAAATATTTTGGTCGAAATGGCGTTTTGGGGCCTAGAATTGGCATAAACATGCACTTTCTTCCATGAAAACTGACAAGTTCTTCCAAAAAAACGATTATCAGAGGATTACATCACGAAATGCGCAATTCTTCGTATAATCCCCCGTTTTTAAAACCGGGTTTATTTGTTCGTTTTCAATCTGTGCACTGTGCCCGGTAGTCCGGGGAGAAACGCGCATAATCATCCCGGAAACGGGCTCCGTATCGTGCCGGACCCCCCGCACCTGCCCCTCAGGATTGGGACGGCAACCTTTATTCGCACACGGAACGACCCTGTCTCTATGAAGAAACAGTTCTTCGTCGGCCTTGCCGGGAGCGCCCTGGGCATCCTGACCGCACTCTATGTGCTGCTGAATGCGGCGAGCAGCGAACAGATGCTCTCCGGAGTCCAGACTGCGTTGTTCTCCAGCCTCGCCCTCATGGGTGCCGCGATTGCCAACAAGGAGACCCGGTTTGCCGGCTGGATGCTCCTCTTTGGTGCCGTTTTCATCACGCTCTCGGTGCCGATCGCGGGATCCCTGAACCTGCTCTTCCTCTACATGCCCACCGTGGTCATCCTTGCCGTCGCGGCTGTGCTCTGTTTCATGGAGCCAGAAGAGGAGATGCCGGAACCCGATGTATAATTGTGTCTCACCCGGTATCGTGATGCCAACCGGATAGTGGCCGGGAAACCGGCAATTTTTTATAAAAAAAGGTATACGATTGTTTCAGCAGCAGGGTTTTTTTTGGACTGCTGTCGCGGAGCAGATCGCCACAACGGGCGTGAGACCTCTACGGGTTTCTGGTTTTTCGCAGTGAGAAGTATTCGTCCAGTTTTTCCCTCAGGTTGTCGAGCAGGATCACCTGCTCACGGAAGCCGTCGCGCTCTTCAATCCGGTTCGTCTTGCATACATATGCGGTGTGCGTCATGGTTTCTGTCATCATCATCGCCCTTCCGGGTAATCCGTTCCGCCAGTTCTGCAACTGACAGTAACAGTTCTGCAGGGATCCGTGGATAAATCTGCGCGTCTGCTGTGCAGATCTGCACAGCGATCCGGCCGGGCCGGAAAGCGGCTTTATTCATGGCAGACTGGCGCGGGTCGCGACCCGGTGGCGCCCGCGGGGATTATCCGTTCTTCGCTGCCGCATTCTCGATCTCGGCAACCTGCCGGAGGATATGGCGGGAGACGAAGAGGGACGTGGCGGTAAGGAGGACCCATATGAGGAGTGCCCGGATCGCAAGCCCGGTATATTCCGCTTCCCCGCCGGGATACTTGTACAGGGAAAAGACGAGTACGGCGGACATAAGGAGCGTCGTGCTGAGCAGGAGGGCCCGGGTTACCGTGAACCGCCGGCTCCGGATATCCGGGAAGATCAATAAGCCAAAGAACGAGAGCATCCCGAACCCGGTTCCCAGGATGAGGAGGATCCAGATCGAAACATCGAAAACAGCCGTACTCACGCACGATCACTTCCGGAAACCCGGGCATATGCCACGAGCGCGGCACTGCAGATAAGGGTGCTTACAAGGGTGATGTCGATAACAGCAAGAGTGCCTTGGCCGATGCCGGCCATAAGGCCCGCAAAAGCCCCGAAAGTGACGGCAAGGAGTGCTGCAAGGAACCGGTCGTTCCGGTTCCTGGCCCGGACCAGGCGGACGAGGGCACCCAGTGCAAGGAGCGCGAGCAGGACGGCAGCCGCAAGCCACGTATCGATCATTGTACCATACCCATGGGAAGGACGGCTATTTATCGGTACTGCATTTAGCGAGAGACCAGTATCCTGCGCTGTATATCAGCATGTACCGGCCGCCAGCGCAGTTTTTATTTTTCCGGCACGTATGTGTAGAGCGATGCGCCCTTCTTACCTTGGCCGGATCCTCCTGCGCTGGTGCGATGCCTGCCATGCCCCGGTCCTCGCGAAACGCTGTGCATGCGGGGCGGAGACCCGCGAGGTCCCGGTCACTCCCCCGGGCGATGCACGACCTGCATTTCCGGCTGATATCGCCCTGATAAACGCTATCTACTCAGAGCATTTCGGGGCCCCGCTTATTCCCGAAGGTCACCTCGCGCTCCTCAACAAGGTGCCGGACGAGGACCGGATGGAAGAAGTAATCGCGGGCGGGGGAATCGCCGGGATCATCCGTTACTTCCCTGCCCGGAGGGTATGGGAGCCGGTTCCCCGGCCCGAGGCCTGCCGGCTCTTCACCCCGACAAAGCGGGTTGTGGTCGTGAGCGGGGATGCCGTCCCGTTCATCCGCGACCAGGGTATGAGCGTACTCGCCCCCGGCCTCCTCCGGATCGACGACTCCGTCAGGGCAGGCGACGAGGTCTTCATTCTTGCTCCTGACGGAACCTGTATTGGCGTCGGCAGGGCTAAAGTGGACGCAGCCACGGCCCGGACCATGGGAAAAGGTTCTGTGGTCAGGACACGGCGCAACATCGCATCACAGATCGTACCCGGGGCAGCGACCTGGGAAGATGCCGTCAAAGCAAACGCCCGTGTACTCGAAGACGCTGAAGGAGAAGCAGTGGCGTTTGTACAGGCGGTTGCCGGGCGGAATTCGGATCTTGTTGCAAACGTCTCCTATTCCGGGGGCAAGGACAGTCTTGCCACCCTGCTCGTGGTAAGAAAGGCGCTGGGTACGTTTCCGTTGCTCTTTGCCGATACCGGTCTTGAGTTCCCCGAGACCTACGGGAACGTGAACGCGGTCTCGGAGAAGTATGGCCTTGAGGTGATCCGGACTGATGGCAACAACACCTTCTGGGAGACATTTGCAAAGCAGGGACCGCCGGCAGTCAATGCCCGCTGGTGCTGCCGGGTCTGCAAGCTGACGCCGGTCCTGGACCTGATCCGGGAACGATGGGGCGCGTGCCTCTCATTCATCGGCCAGCGACGGTACGAATCCGCCACACGGGCCCAGAGCGACCGGGTCTGGCGGAACCGGAACGTGAAGTGCCAGCTCTCCGCCGCCCCGATCCATAACTGGACAGCCCTCCACGTCTGGCTCTACATCATGCGGGAGGAAGCACCGTACAATCCCCTGTACGGACGCCGGCTCGACCGGATCGGTTGTTTCATGTGTCCGTCCAGCGATATGGCACTTATACACATGATCGAATCGGAGTACCCGGATCTCTGGAAGGGCTGGACTGCCCGCCTTGCCTCATGGCAGGAGTCGCAGGGGCTCCCGGCGTCATGGGTGACGGACGGGGAATGGCGTCAAAAGGAAGGGGGATGCGATGACGCAGATAGCCATTATTGATTACGGGCTCGGGAACCTGCGGAGCGTGATGCGGGGGCTTGAGAAGGCCGGGGCACGGACCATGATCACCGGGAATGCCGGGGATATTGCGGCAGCCGACGCGCTCGTGCTTCCGGGTGTGGGGGCCTTCCACGAGGGCATGGACCAGCTCGGGCCCCTGCAGGGTGTCATCACGGAAGCAGCACGCGACGTGCCGCTTCTTGGGATCTGCCTGGGCATGCAGATGCTTATGGAGACGAGCGAGGAGCACGGGCTCCACCGGGGGCTCGGCCTGATCCCGGGCAATGTCCGGCGGTTCCCGAAGACGGGGGGGTACAAGATCCCCCAGATGGGGTGGAACTCGCTCGAACTGGAACAGCCGGACCACCCGCTCCTGGCCGGGATCCGGCCCGGAGAGTACATGTACTTCGTCCACTCCTATTACGCTGACACGGTGCCGGCCCACGCCCTCGCATCCACAGACTACATCTGCCGGTTTTCCTCCATTGTCGGAAACGGGAATGCCAGCGGGGTCCAGTTCCACCCGGAGAAGAGCGGTGCGGCCGGCCTCCGGATGCTCAAAAACTTCATCGGCATGATCTGAACCGGTACACCGATCGTTACGGATGCATACAGATATGCTTTTAATGCCTGAAATATGACCCTTTACCATATGAATAAGATCCTTCTTGCCGCACTTTTCCTCCTCTGTACGGTGGCACCGGCCTCTGCTTACTGCATCTACCTTGATTGTCCCACATCCATCCAGGCGGGTCAGCCGCTGAAGTGTTCGATCGACAGCAACTTCCCCGCGGGAACCACGTTCAACCTGGCATTGTACCAGTCCGGATACACCTCGACCCTGATCAAAGAGATGCCGGTCACCATCCAGGCCGACAAGAAGACCCAGTACATCAACTACGATACTACGGGCCTTCCGGGCGGCACGTACAAGGCTGAACTGACCTATACAAGTGCGATTGAACCGTGTTCCGATTCCAAATATTACCTCCAGGTAGAGATTGTCGATCGTTCCGATGACGTTGAGATCACCTCTCCCCGGACCCAGGACATTGACAGCGCCCTCCGGATCGAGGGCAGTGTCAAGAAGGGCGGCAACAGTGGTGTCGAGATCGAGGTCTCGGGTCCCGACGGGCGCGTGTTCGGACCCCAGTGGGTCGGTACCAAGAACAATATCCAGAATGGTGCCGGTGTCTTCACCCAGAAAGTGACCGTGAAGACCGGTGGGGAATACACGGTTGAATTCAGTGACAGCAAGGGGTACATCACCGCAAAGACATTCACGGTGACGGCCCCGACGGTTGCAACGACAATCCCCGTCACCACGGCGGCGGTAGTCAGGACCAAGACAACGGTGACGACTGCACCTACGCCCTGGCCGACCACCACGGCCCAGTCTCCCCTCTCCCCACTTTCTGCGATATGCGGCCTTGCCGGAGCCGGTTGTACAGCGTTCCTGATCACCCGGCGCAACCACTAAACCACGATACTTTTTCCTATCTGTTAAAAATTGGGAGGGCGGTTTATCTCCGGTCTCTTTTCCAGAGCCACGCCTCGTAGCAGAGCAGAATGGCGATGACAAGAATGCCGCCGCAGAAGAAGGCCAGGGCCGGATCAACCGGGGCCGGTGCCATTGCACCGCCATATGATTCAGCGGTGGTTTTCATGGAGTATGCGACCGCTTCGCGGCCGGCATTACCGGTTGCCTGATCCCATGTCGGTACGGGTGCCTGCGGTGCCGTTGCCATGAGGGCCATGTCGCCGCTACCTGCTGACTGGGCGAGGAGGGGGAGGATGGCGGTGATGCCGAGCGATGCCGCGGCAACGATCCCAAAGAGTGCCGCGTACCGGGTGAGGATGGACCGGATGTCGGACCGGCGCGGCGCCACAATCAGGAGCTGGTCGGTCAGGGTATAGATCTTCACTGTCCTGCCCTTGACGCTGTATTTCGTGTCGGCCACCGTGACGACGCCAGCATCGAGGAGGTTCTCAACATGGTACTTGGCGGTGTTCATGGGGAGCGACAGCCGGTCGGTGATATCGGAGAGACTCTGGGGCTTCTCGGCCAGCAGCTGGAGGATCTCGCCTGCGGTCGGGCTGCCTATCGCTTTTGCGATCTTCTGCGCCCGTTCGTCGCCGGGTTCCAGGACAAGGACATTCTCAGCCATGGAGGGAAGCAAGGATGCGTTCGCGGCCGACTTTCAGTGCAAGATCGAGCTGGGCAACATCAGGACCGCCACCCTGGGCCATGGCGTGTTTGCCCCCGCCCTTCCCGCCCAGAAGTTCGCAGACCTGACCGATGATCTCGCCGGCATTCACCTGCGGGCTGCCGGAGGCGAGGACCACGCGGGCGGTTTCGCCGGCACCTGCGATCAGGGCCACCCCGCCGGACACGGCCACGGACTGGGCGATCGCGGCGAGTTCCTTCTGCGGGAGGTCGATGCGTTTGATGACAATGCGGGTGGTGCCGACGGTCTCGGCTACGAGCGTCCGGGTCTCGAGGTCCACAAGCCGAGCGCTCATCCGCTCGATCTCCTTCTTCTGGTCCTTCCATTCGGAGAAAAAGCGCTGTACGGTCGGTGGCAGGTTCTCGAACTGGACCGAGAGGGTCTCCGCTGCAGAGGCGACGATTCCTTCCATATGCTGCATATAGTAGATCGCAGCAATACCGGCAGCGAATTCGATACGCTCGATGCCGTCCTGAATGTGCTCGACACGGATGATCTTGATCATCCCTACTTCACCGGTATTCCGGCAGTGGGTCCCGGCACAGGCCTCGATATCGCCACCCACTTTGACGACCCGGATCTCCTTGCCCGGGGGAACGCCCCCCTGATAGAGCGAGAAGCCGTATTTCTGTTCGGCTTTTGTCCGGTCCTCGATGGCGATCTCGACCGGCTGGCCGGCCATCACCATGCGGTTGGCCGCCACCTCGATCCGGTGGAGTTCGTCCTGCGTGATGTGCTTGAAATGCCGGATATCGACCCTCGAGCTATCGGCACCCTTCTGGGCCCCGGCCTGGTGGATGTGGGGCCCAAGGACTTCCTTGGCCGCATGGAGGAGGATGTGGGTTGCGGTGTGGTGGCGCATCAGCGACCAGCGCCGTTCCTCGTCCACCATTCCCTTGACCCGATCACCGCGGTGGAGCATGCCCCCGGAGATGTGGTGGAGGACGACCTCGCCGACCTTGACGACCCCGTCCACCCGGACCATCGCCTCGGCGCTGACGAGTGTCCCGGTATCGGCCGGCTGGCCGCCTCCCTCCGGGTAGAAGAGCGTCTGGTCCAGCACCGCGTAATCATCGAAGAAGTCCAGGATTACGGCCTCGAACTCGATATCGGAGGGCTGTTCGTAATAGGACTTCTTGGTGGGCGGCAGGATGCGGACCCGCTCGGTATAGCGTGTAGTCGCGTCCTCCTCTGCCTCTTTCTTGGATTCGGAGTGCATGTCGGCCACGATCGAGTAGAAGTTATCCGGCAGATCGACGACCGCTCCCTCTTTTGCCGCGATCTCCTTTACCATCTCGGGCTGGATGCCGTGCGAATCGTAGAGGGTCATGATCTCGGTGAGCGGGACGCGCTGGCTCTTGGCCTTGTAAGTCTTTGCCACCTTCTGAACGATACGGGTTCCCCGTTCGAGGGTTGATGCGTACTTCTCAGTCTCGCGATCCAGGATCTCCCGGACCACGGAGATATCCTGCTCGAACTTATGGTTGCCCAGGATCCGGGTCTGTTGTTCAATGAGATCTGCAAGCGGTTCCTGGATCTTCAGGTCGTTCATCAGGCGCAGGGTACGCCGGATAACGAGCCGTGCAAGATACCCCTCGCGGACATTGGAGGGAACGATACAGTCGCCGAGCATGAATGCGAGGCACCGTGTGTGGTCGACAATGGCGTATACCTTCTCGACAGGGGTGATCATCTTGTCGAGTTTGTCGGGGGAGATCTCGATGGCTGCGGCTACTTTCTTCCGCAGGTTGAAGAGGTTGGTGCCCGAGATGTCCATCAGGCCGGCATACCGGGCGTTCAGGGCAAGGATCTTGGCGAAGTCCTTGTTGTCGAGCATGTGGTTCAGGCCCGCAAGGCTCATCACGTGACTGACCATTTCGGGGAATACTGCGTCGTAGATGGTAGGCGAACCTTTCGATGCCCAGACAAAGCGTTCGAGGCCGTAGCCGGTATCGACGATCCGGAGCTTCATCGGGTAGTACATCTCCCCGTTGAGTTCGTACCCCTTGTCTGCCGTCTTCTGCCGGCCCAGGCTCATGAAGACAAGCGTGGCAACCTCGAGGCCGCCCATGAGCACTTCCACGCTCGGGCCGGCATTGCCGCCACCGATCCACGGGTTCTCCTTGTAGGTGACCTTGTTGATGTCGCCACCGATGGATGCGATGAACTGGTCGCAGAGCTCCACGGTACGGTCCTTCCAGTAGATCTCCTCGGTCGGAGTATTGAAGGCATGGTGCGCCATCATCTCGAAGGTAGTCAGGTGACGGCCGGACTTTCCTACCGAGTCGAGGTCGTTCAAGCGGATGCACGGTTGCGAGATGGTGAGGGGATTGGCCGGCGGAGGGACGACGCCGCTTGTTACGAACGGCTGGAAGTCGGCTATGGAGGCAATCGTCAGGTATATATCGTCCCGCCACCGGGCAGCAACCGGGTAGCGCTCAATGCGGGTGTGCCCCTGCTTCTCAAAAAACGAGAGGTAGGCTTCGCGCATCGTGTCGAGCGTATGGGGCCTGAAGATCGGGTTGCCGATGAAAGTATAGGGTTCGCAGGGGGCATCGCCGCAGACTTCCCGGGAGGGATCGCGGGTCCAGAACGCTGATCCGCAGGCCTTACAGACCTTCCGGACCATGCCCTGCGACTTGAAATAATCGAGCTGGTATTCCTCTTCGAGCATACTATGATCACGTATCGTCTGTAGTGTTGACCCCGAACGCTAATCTAGGTTTTGCTCGCGGAATTTTCCATCCGGGCCGGCCCGTTCTGTGAACAATGCGACTCCCTTTGGCGGATTGCTTCAGTGAACTTGTCCTGTCGCGACTGTGGCATGCCGGTATCCCCGTTTCGGTACGGTGATCTCGAACCGGGTGCCTCTCCCGGGCGTGCCGGTCTCAGCAATGGTGATGCCGGTGATGGCGAGGATCTCCCGGGCAAGGAAGAGCCCGGAGCCGGGGTTGTTCCCGTATTCCCATTCGAAGATCCGTTCTTTGTCTTCGGGAGGGATTCCGTGGCCGTCATCCTCGTACACTATAACGATGCCGTTATCGCGCACCTCTGCCGTCACCCGGATACCCGTAACCGGGCCGCCCCGACGGAGTGAGTTGGCAATAAGGGTCGAAAAGACCTTCCGGGCCAGGGGATCGGCGTAGATCTCAAGGTCGCCGGTCCCTGCCTGAATCAAGACCGGCCCGAGGTCCATCGATTTCTGGAGGGTCAGAACGGTGCCGTCAATCCCGATCCATTCAGGAGGGAGAATCCCTATATCCTTGTAATCCCTCGTGAAGGTAATCAGATTGGCAATCTGTTCGGCCACGTGCTCCTCTTTCCTGATGATCTCGCTCTGGGCTGCGTCGGTTGTCTGTTTCCTGAGGTACCTGATATATCCCCTCAGCGCGGTCAGCTTGTTCAGGATGTCGTGCCGGGTGATGCCCGTCAGAAGGGCTACTTGTTTGTTGGCACGCTGCAGGGCTTCTTCGGCCCGTTTCCGTTCGGTGATGTCGAGTACGGTAGCGGTCACCCCGGCATCCGGGTTCTGTGGATCGAACGGGCTCAGGCTGATGATCACATCGATGACAGTGCCGTCCTTTTTACGGATCTGGGTTTCACTCATCCCGACGTTTTGGGCGGCAGCGGGATTATACAGTTCGCGGTCGATCCGGAGGTATGCATCTTCATCAACGTACATGATGCGGGTATTTTGCCCGGTCAGTTCCTCTTCGGCATAACCGGTAATCGTGCAGAGGGAATGGTTCACCTTCCTGAATACCCGGTTAACGAGAAGTCCAACGCCGACAGGGGTGGCGTTGAGCATGCTCTGGAGCACGGCATCGTTCTCCCTGAGGGCCTGTTCGGCCCGCTTGTGCTGCTCGACCTTGGTCTGGAGCTTTGCGGTCCGCTCCTGGATCCGTTCCTCAAGTTCCAGCTGGTAGCGTTTCATCTCGGAGATGTCTTCCAGGATGAGCCCGACCGCGTGCCCCCCGCCTTCGAACACGAGCGGGATCAGCCGTACCCGGAAATACCGGTCGTCGCTTCCGAGGGCAAGGTGGATCTCGCGGGAGATCTCGGTTCCGCCCAGTGCCTGTTCCATGGAAGAGAGATCCTCCCCGGAAAAGTACGGGGCGAGCCGCGAGTGCTCGATCTTCTTTCCTTTCAGTTCGTCCCGGGTGATCTTGAAAAATGCCAAAAACGACTCGTTCACTTCCTGTATGAAGAGATCGCGGTCAAGGATCAGGATGAGATCCGAGGAGAGGCTCAGCAGGTTGATGATCGGGAGGCGCTGGGAGAGGTAGAATATCTTGGCCCGGCCCAGTTCGCGGAGTTCGGCCTGGCCTGATAACATCATTGAGTTGAGGTATTTCGCTGCAGTGGCACGGTTGAGCGCGAGCTTCTTTGATACTTCCTCGATGGTCAATCCCTTCGGATTTTCCCGGAGGAGATCGCGTATCCGTTCCTGTTCGCTTTCCTGTCCCATACCGCATCAGGAATATTACCAGATAGTTCTCCGCTCTCAATATTTATCATTGTTGGTGGTTATCAACAGTAAATATCAATAATCATCATTGTCAAAAACATTTAAATATTAATTAGACATAAAATGGTATTATACCAAGAGTGGGTGTGAAACATGGTTGACATCAGATACTTTGAGATGGTCTTTGATCAATCGCCCATCGCGATGTTACTCGTTGACAAGCAGTACCGGAATATCCTGGCAAACAAGGAGCTCTGCAGGATTCTCGGTGTTTCGAAGGACATTATCCTGTCCATGAAGATAACCGATTTCAGGGACAAGGGTATCCTGAAATATATCAGGGATGCCGGGGAGTCCTTTGAATATGCGGTCTCCAACAAACGCGTTGCCCATGGAAAATCAACGCTTGAAACCCCGGCCGGGCACCTGGATGTCCTGCGGACAATAACTCCCCTGCTTGATGAGAAAGGTGACGTTGAGTACGTCTTCGTTGCCTACAATGATGTAACCACGATGGTCAAGGTCCATGAATACATGGCGCATGAGGTTGATGAGATGGCAAAAATTTATGCCATCATGGCCCAGGGAGACTTAACGCCACGATACACACTAACCGCGCCGGACGCGGACACCAAAGACAATTACGAAATCCTTGTCAAGCTCCGCGACGCGGTCCGGGGCATCATCATGAGCCTCGAGAAGAATATCGGGGATGTCAATACCCGTATGCAGAACCTGACCACCACATCAGACAATGCAACCCGGAGTGTGGAGGATGCCTCCAAGAGCGTGAACCAGATCGCCAAAAATGCCAGCGAGGTTTCCGAGAACGCCCAGAAGGCATCCGAGGGGATCGAACAGATGGCCAAGGCCATGCAGGACATGAGTGCTGCCGTGGAAGAGATCACCTCGAGCATGGAGAGCGTCTCGACCCAGGCCAACAATGCAAAAGAGTCGGCCCGGACCGGGGCGGCGCTTGCCGAGAATGTCAACAAGGACATGATGGAGATCACGACCTCCTCCGGCACAACGTACGAAGTGATCAAGGATATCGAGAAGCAGATGACCGATATCGGCAAGATCATCGTGCTCATCCGCGATATCGCCAGCCAGACAAACCTGCTCGCACTCAATGCTGCGATCGAGGCTGCCCGGGCCGGCGAACACGGGCGGGGCTTTGCCGTTGTCGCGGCGGAAGTCAAGTCCCTTGCGCAGGAATCGCGTTCCAGCGCCGAGAAGATTGAAGAGATGATTACCCAGCTCAATCTTGCCACCAAGAAAGCGGCGGATGGCATGGAAGGGGCCCAGACCCTTGTGAAGAAGGGCGTGAACGAGGCCCAGCAGGCGCTTGAAGCCTTCAGGACGATCCAGAAGGCGGCCGAGACCGTGGCGAACAGTGCCGGAGAGGTTGCCGCAGCAACGGAAGAACAGGCCGCAACCACGGAGGAGATCACGGCCAGTGTCAACGAAGTGGCGCACCTCATCGAGCAGACCGCCAAGGAGGCGGGGGATGCCGCCGCCGCAACCGAAGAGTCGGCTGCTGCCATCGACGAGATCTCGCGCATGATCCACACCGTGAACGAGGTTGCCCTCGGCGCCATGGAAGCAAACCGGAAATTCAAGGTGGAATGAGGCCGGCGGTGTAGCCATGAGTGCCAAGGCAGGCGAACCTGTTACCGTCAAGACTTCCGCGACCCTCCAGGTGGAACAGGAACCGGAATCGATCCAGGTCGTGGAGTTCGTTTTAGGCAACGAGCACTTCGCCATCGACCTCTTCGATGTCAAGGAAGTGGTGGAGTACACCACGATCACCAAGCTCCCCAATGTCCCGGCGCATGTACGGGGCATCATCGATCTCCGCGGCGAGATCACCATGATCATCGATCTCAAGCACCGGCTGAACATCACCGAGGGGAATTCCAAATCGATCGAGGCATCCCGGATTATCGTCCTGGACGACAAGATTGCCACATCGAAGATCGGTATCCTGGTCGACGATGTGACCTCGGTCTCCACGTTCGAACGCGACCAGGTGGATTATACCTCTGCGTCGGTGAACAAGGAGGACAGCGCCATCATCGGCATCATCAAGCGGAAGGTGAAGGTGAAGGACAAGGAGAAGAACGAGCTGATCATCTGGATCGGGCTGCGCCAGCTCCTGACAGATATCGACCCCGCCGCGTAAATTTCACGGTACGGGGATGATTCTCCTGCCGCCATCGCGGCCCATTTTTTTATCGGACGGAATGTGAGATCCGCTCTCTGAAAAAATGCAGGCCTCACCCGTCCTTTTTCCGGTGCAGCGGATCTATCCCCTCGTAATACCAGCGGTCGACCGGCACGTACGTGCCCGTGCGTTCCGCGATACGGACTGCGAGCAGGTGCCAGCAGGTCCGGCCCCGGTACATGAAGTCCCTGCAGGTGCAGAAGTCTTCTTCCACAACATAGCAAGACGTCCTCCCTTCCACCACGAAAAAGTCCAGGTACTTCAGTACCCGCCCGGCATCGATCGCCGCAAGCGCCTTCACGCCCCGGGTGCCGAATGCCGATGCAATCTCGTCGCGGAGTCCCGTATCGAGGCCGTGACGCTTGGAAAAGCGCTGCCAGAAGTCCGCATCGCTCATGGGATGAAAGCAAGCCGCGGTTTGTCTTCGATATAGTGCCAGCGGTTCCGGGCAGCGAGCCGGCGCATGGCCGGCGCTTCGAGCGCATAGTGCGTGGCCTCGATGCAGGACAGGGGGGCCGACCGGTACACGGAATGTTTCAGTTCCGCTGAAAGGAAGGCATCGGCGCCAAGTTCCATCGCCTCGCCAAAGAGGATGGGGTCAAACCCGCTGCCGCCCACGACCGCGAGCCGCCGGATCTTCCCGGGCGTTCCCCAGACCCGGAGCGGGCAGGCCAGCCGGGCCCCGATCTCGGCCGGGGAGAGCGTGCAGTCGCCGACAAGGCCGAGCGTCATAGGGCTTGTATCAGCAAGCGCGAGCAGCTCCGCCAGCGCGTTGTTGACACCCTCCTCCGCACGGTCGAAGTTGGTGTGCATGACCCAGATGTTGAGGCGGGCGGAGAGCACGACCCGCATCAGTTCGGCGGTCGGGCCGGTAAGGGCGGTCAGCGGTGTCCAGAGGGGCGTGTGGTGAACGACCAGCATACCGGCTTTCATCCGGATCGCCTCGCGGACAACGGCGGGTGTTGCGTCCAGGGCGCAGCAGACCGTCTCGAACTCGGGCTCCCCCTCGACAACCAGCCCGATCCTTCCCGCATCGAACTCCTCGGCCAGCGCCGGGGGGGCCAGCCGCTCCATCTCACGCGCGAAGCTCTTCACATCCATACAGGATCATCGCGTTCCGTGATTAAATAGCATTTATTACCAATAGTAATACCAAATAGATTAAATATGCATTAAAGCGTATTTTTAGGCATGCAGAAGACTATCGGCCAGATCAATGAACGCATCCGCGAGGGCAGCGCCCGGGTCGTCACCGCTGAGGAGATGCCGGGCATTGTCGCCGAACTCGGGGAAGAGGGAGCACTCAGAGAGGTTGACGTGGTCACCACGGGAACCTTCGGGGCCATGTGCTCGTCGGGCGCCTTCCTCAACTTCGGCCACGCGGAGCCGCCCATCCGGATGGAGCGGATCTGGCTGAACAATGTCGAGGCTTACGGCGGGCTTGCAGCCGTGGACACCTACATCGGGGCCACGCAGCAGTCCGACACGCTGGGCGCGGAGTACGGCGGTGCGCACGTGATCGAGGATCTCGTGGCCGGAAAATCGGTCGAGCTCCGGGCCAGTTCCCGCGGCACCGACTGTTATCCGCGCCGGATGATCACGACCGACCTGCTCCTGGAAAACCTCAACCAGGCGATCATGTGCAACCCCCGGAACGCCTACCAGCGGTACAACGCGGCCACCAACACCACCGACCGGGCGCTCAACACCTACATGGGAACCCTTCTTCCCGGATCCGGCAACGTCACCTACTCCGGTGCCGGCGTCTTAAACCCCATCTCCAACGACCCGAAACTCAGATTGATCGGGAGCGGCGTGCCCATCTTCCTCTGCGGGGCGCCGGGCATGGTAATCGGGGAAGGCACCCAGCACTCGCCGGCCGGCGGATTCGGCACGCTGATGGTGACGGGAGACCTGAAACAGATGTCGCAGGACTACCTCCGGGCCGCCACCATGACCGGGTACGGCGTCACGCTCTATGTCGGCCTTGGCGTGCCGCTGCCGGTCCTTGACCTCGATGTAGTACGGGCCGCGGCCGTACGGGACGAGGACATTGCCGTGGACATCCTCGATTATGGCGTACCGAGCCGGGCCCGGCCGGTGATCCGGCAGGCCACGTATGCCGAGCTCCGGAGCGGCGCCATCGAGATCGGGGGCGAGGAGGTCCGGACCTCGCCGCTCTCCAGCTTCCGGCGGGCCCGGCGGGTTGCCGTGGAACTGAAATCGTGGGTGGAGTCCGGGAAGATGGAGCTGGCGCTCCCGACCCGGGCCATCGACCCGGCAAAACAGGCCCGGCCCATGTACCAGACCAAGAAAGGCGCCCGCGTGCTGGACATCATGAACCGCTCGGTGATCACGATCGGAGAGACCGAGGAGATCCGGACGGCCGCAAAGAAGCTTCTCAAGGGCGAGACCAACCACCTTCCGGTGGTGAACAGTGAAGGCGTGCTCGTGGGGATTGTCACCACGTTCGATATCTCCAAGGCCGTGGCAAACCCCGGCAAGGCCCACCTGGTGCAAGACATCATGAAGACGAAGGTGGTGACCGCTACTCCCGACGAGGCGGTGGACATCGCGATACGGAAACTGGAGCAGCACAACATCAGCGGCCTGCCGGTGGTGGACAAGAAGAACCGTGTCATCGCGATCCTTACGGCGATCGATCTCGGGAAGCTGCTCGGCAAGAGGTGGCTGAAATGAAACTCCTTGTCACGTTCTCGCGCCAGAAAGGCCAGGCCCCCATCATCGCCCAGGTGGTCCGGGATACGGGCGTCTTAATCAACGTGGAGCGGGCGAACATCGACTCGTCGGAAGGCGAGGCGTTGATCGAGGTCCCGGACAACCAGTGCCGGATCGTGCGGGACTCGATGACCGGCCTTGGCGCCCATGTCCGGATTCTCGAACACGGCGTGAATCTCAACGAGAGCGAGTGCGTGGACTGCGGGGCCTGCATCAGCGTCTGCCCCCGCGAGGTCTTCACGTTCGATCCGGACTGGAAACTTGTCATGGACGAGGAGAAGTGCGTGCTCTGCGGGAAGTGTATCACGGCCTGCCCGCACCGGGCGCTGAACCTCCCGTTATGATCCGCGAGCGGTTCCGGTTCCGGCAGACGTTTGCCACCATCCTTGCAGACGACCCGGCACACGTGGAGGCCGGAAAGGCCGGCATTCTCTCGGCCCGCCAGGATCTCGAAGCATATATCGCCCGCGATCCTTTTTTTGCAGCAACGTTCGATCCGTACGAGCCGGATTCGGATGACGTGATCGTTACCCGGATGGCGGACGCGGCGCACAAGGCCGGGGTCGGGCCGATGGCAGCGGTGGCCGGTGCGATCGCGTGGGCCGGGATCGAGGCGATGCAGGAGGCCGGGGCCTCGTTCGGGGTGATCGACAATGGCGGCGACATTGCGCTTGTCAGCGACCGGCCGGTCCGGGTGGGGGTCCATGCCGGGGGAGCGGCGGTCTCGGACCGGGTCGCGTTCGTGGTTCCCCCGCAGGACCGGGTGCTCGGGATCTGTACGTCGTCGGCAACGGTCGGGCCGTCCATTTCCTTCGGCATCGCAGACGCGGTTACGATCTTCTCTCGCGATGTGGCACTGGCGGATGCGTGGGCAACGGCGGTCTGCAACGCGATACGGCCGGACGACCGGGCCGTGCTTGACCGCGTGGATCCTGCGGAGGTGGACGGGATCTTTGCGGTACTGGGGGATTTGGTGATCCGGCAGGGAGAACTCCCGCCGCTTGTGCAGGCTGTTGTTGATGAGCAGCTGATCAGTGCGGGGGACCGGTGACCTGTATACGGGTTCCCTGAAAACTGTCCTAGGGGTATACGGCACCACCCCAGGTTTCCCCGGTATTCTCCGTGAATATTCCGGCCCCGTAAAAGGCCCGGTTGTACGACTTTTGCCTCATCATCATTTTTGGAGAGGCAATAATTCCGGAAAACACGGTAATCCTCCCGGAACAATTCGCCCTTCTCCGGCGGGAATTCATGAGGCAGTAAATAGCAAGGTTACAATGGCCGAAGCGGGTCGGGGATTGAGATGGAGAGGTGGAGGGAACCAGGCAGGGTGGTTTTCCGGATCCGGGCTGTTTGTTCATCCTCTCCGATTGTCTCATTTCAACACGGTATGAACGCTATTGTCGTCCGCGTTGTTACGATGGAGAATCTGATAAAAAAGATGACTCCTTTTCCATCATGAAAGATTGTGGAGGATTATTTTACGATAACCGCTGTCAGAGAAAATCCTACTCACAGATACTCCGGCTTCTCCATAATCTCGCGCCCCTGCGCATACGCGGATTTCCCGGAGAACGCCGCAACGGTCTTGTCGCCATCATGGATCACGATGACCGGGACCGCGTCGCGGATGGTAAAGTACATCTCCAGCAGATCGGTCTCTTCGATCATCAGGCCCCCGGCAAGGGACGAGGCCGGCTCCAGTTCCATCCGTTCCCGGGTCAGGAGGTCCGGCTCGATCCGGAACAGGAAATAAAAGACCTGCCACGCGTTCAGCAGGTCGGAGACGATCAGTTCGTTCCTGACCTCCGGCTCAAGGCGCCCGAGCCGGAGCGCCAGGCACTCCGTATCCTCATCGCAATCCTCCAGCATGCGGTCTGCCAGTTCAACCAGCTGGGAAAACGAGGGGCGCGACGCTTCAGTCTCCATTACGGATCATATCGGCGCGGGAAGAGAAAAACCCGGCCGCTGCCAGCCGGACAAAAACCCTTATTCAGCTTTGCATGGAATGCATACAGGTGAAACACGAGGATGCCGACTGGCTGGTGTACCACCGGATCCCGCCATCGGCGCCGATCGCGGTCGCCGACCTGGCCGGCCGGTGCGGCCTTGCGCCGCTGGAGCTCGAAGACTCGCTCGCCCGGCTCGAACGCGCCTGCCTCATCGAGCGGAGCGGCGCGGACGTCCGGATGCTCACGTTCGGCGAGGCCCTCATCAAAAACCAGTTCAGGTACGAAGAGGATCTCCCGTTCGTCATCGAGAATGGCGTGATTAAGGAGCGGAAGAGATCATGACGGACGCCGAGGTTGTCATCCTGCGGATCGGCCACCGGCCCGAACGCGACCAGCGGGGCACGACCCATGTCGGGCTCACGGCCCGGGCGCTCGGGGCACGGGGCATGTACCTCGCGGCCTCCGACAAGGGCGTGGTCCAGAGTATCGCGGACGTGACCGGGCGCTGGGGCGGGACATTTTTCTGCGAGCACGAGGTGAAGTGGCGATCCTGCATCAGAGCATGGAAGGCTGACGGAGGGATCGTCGTCCATCTCACGATGTACGGCCTGAACCTGCCGGACGTGATCGGGGAGATCCGGCCGCACAGGAAAGTCCTCGTCATTGTCGGGGCCGAGAAGGTGCCAGGCGAGATCTACGGACTGGCCGATTACAACGTGGCCGTGACCGGCCAGCCGCACTCCGAGATCTCGAGCCTTGCGCTCTTCATGGACCATTACTTCTCGGGCACCGAGATGAGAAACGAGTTCCCCGGCGCCCAGATCCGGATCGTACCCAGCAAAGCCGGCAAGCAGACGGAATCGTTATGAAGGGGCGGGTGCTCGTTGCCGGGTTTGCCACGCGCCATGTTGCGCAGTCCGCCGCGCGTGCGGGATTTGAGGTCTGTTCGGTCGATCATTTCTGCGACCAGGACCTCGCGTGGTGCACGGAAGACCGCGAGCAGTTCGACGAACTGGAAGAACTTCCCGATGCCATCGGACGGATCGCACGCCGGCACCGGTTCGATTATTTTGTCCCGGCTTCCGGCGCAGAAGATCTCCCCGTTGCGATCCCGCTGCTTGGCACGCCTCCGGAACGGATCGCGCCGTTCCTGGACAAGCTCGCCACCCAGCACTTTTTTGAAGCCTGCAATGTCCCGGCCCCCCGGCTTCTCGGACCCGGAATCTTTCCGGCCATGGTGAAGCCCCGGCGCGGCGGCGGGGGATGGCGGAATGCGGTGCTGCAGGCGCAGGTCGAGGAGGAACGCTGGGCGGGCCTGTACCCGGAGATCCCGTACATCCGGCAGGAGCGGGTCTTCGGGATCCCCGCGAGCGTATGCTGTGTCGCAAACGGGAAGGAGGCGCGGGCCGTTGCCATAAACGAACAGATCCTCCGGGGTTCCGGCGAATCCGCGTACGGTTTTTCCGGGTCGGTAACGCCGTTTGTCCCCCCGCAGGCCGGCGCCATGATCGCGTACGCCGAGCGGATCGCTGCCGCGAGCGGTTGTCTCGGCACGGTCGGTATCGACTTCATGGCCGATACAAAAACCCCGTGGGCGATCGAGCTGAACCCCCGGTTCCAGGGAACGGTCGAGACCGTGGAGAAGGCGACCGGGTGCAACCTCTTCGCGCTGCACATGGGGGCCTGTAACGGAACGCTCCCGGCAGAGCGCCCGGCCTGTCGGCAGTATGCTGCCCGGCGCATCCTCTTTGCCGGCCGGGACCTGCGGCTCGACGCGGACCTCTCGCCGCTACGGAATTTCGTCTCCGACATCCCGTGGCCCGGCACCTTCTTCGAGGAGGGGCAGGCCCTTGTCAGCGTCTCTGCCGAAGGACCTACGCGGGAAGCGGCGCTCCTCCTGCTGGATAAGCATATTACCACCGTCCGACAATATATGCGCTGATGGATCCAACCGAAGAAGCGCTGAACGACCCGGCCATCCGCGCCTACCTCTTTCGCCTCATTGGCGATGAAGGTCTTAACCTCCTTGAACGATTCCCGGCCGAGGGCGAGCACAGCGACGAAGATCTTGCCGCCAGCACCGGGATCAACTTAAACTCGGTCAGGCACACCCTCTACACGCTCTACGAGCGCCGGCTCGCGGAGTACCACCGGATCAAGAACAACGAGACCGGCTGGCTCACCTACCTCTGGCAGGTACGGATCGACCGGATCTACGACGCGATCCGCGAGGACATGGAGATCGTCATGGACAAGCTCTCCCGCCGCGCAAAATACGAGGAAGAGAACGACTTTTTCATCTGCAAGGACTGCCACCTGATCCTGACCTTCCCGCAGGCCATGAATACGGATTTCAAGTGCCCCGACTGCGAACAGCCGCTCGGGCATTTCGACAACGAGGTTCTTCTTGCGTCCCTGCAGAACCGGATCGAGGCGATCCGGAAGTCGCTTGGGCATGCCTGAAGAACAATCCCGCGGTTATGAAGACCTGCTGCACAATGCCGGGTGCAGCAGGAAGGTGATCGATCACTGCATCGCGGTCCGTGACCTTGCTCTTGAATACGCCCGGCGCTGCCCCGACGCAGACCCTGCACTGGTGGAAGCGGGCGCCATGCTCCACGATATCGGGCGGAGCATCACCCATTCGATCGGCCACGCCCAGGCCGGCGCGGACCTGCTGCGGGGGAACGGGTTCCCCGAGCCGGTAGCCCGGATCGTGGAGTGCCACACGGGCGCCGGCCTCACGGCCGAAGAGTGCGTTGAACTGGGTCTTGCTCCCCGCGCCTGCATGCCGGAGACGATCGAGGAGAAGATCGTGGCCCACGCCGACAACCTGATCGCCGGGACCCGGCGCATGACCATCGGGGAGTGCCTGGAAAAAGCGGCCGGCCTGCCGGAAGAAGCACGCCGGCGGATGAAGGCCCTTTCCGATGAAATCGAGCAACGCTGTCCGCGGACAACAGAACGATAATCTTCCTTTTTCGATTCTTCAGATGATGACCTGCTTCACCTGCGGGAGCGCCCGGATCGCCTCGATCACGCCCGCGGGCAGGAGGTCCTCGATGATGATGACGAGCTTGGGCTCTTCCGAGAACTGGGGGTCGGTGACGAAGATCTGCCGGATCGAGAGGTTGTAGCCGGTGAGGACATGGACGGCGGCGCCGACGATCCCCCGCTCGCTCGCGTTCTTGGGGAGCACGGTGATCACGGTGTAGCCGAGTGTCTCGGCTACCCGGCTCAGGTCCGGGGTTGCCCGCATGTTTAAGAAGATCTCGCGGAGCATCGGCCGTTCGAGGATCCGCCGCGCGGTGGAGTCCACCACCCGGCGGTCGGCCCCGATCACCTTTGCCACCGCGGTTGCCGGCATCTCGATGCCGTTGCAGCTGATCCGCCCGTCCTCCGTGACGCCGAACCCGTTATCCAGGAGGAACCGGACCACGCGGCTCTGGGACGGCGAATCGGAGAACTCATGGATGATATCGGACCACATACTCACCACTGGGAACGGTGCAGATAAAAATACAGCGATGCTGTTCCCGGGACATCCGCGTACCCTGCGGGTATCCCGCATGCACCGGATCGGCTCCCTGGACATCCGGCCGCAGTCACCGGGCTCCTGGCGGGACGATCGGGATGCCGTGCACAAGTTTTTATTAGATAGACAACCTCTTTGTTATGGCACAAAAGCGAGGGTAGCCAAGCCAGGTCAAAGGCGCTAGGTTGAGGGCCTAGTCTCGTAGGAGTTCTTGGGTTCGAATCCCATCCCTCGCACTTGTTTTCCGTTGCTGGTTCTTATGCAGTCCATGCCCTGTACGGCAGATCGGTGACGGGTTTTATCTTTTTGGAAAAACGATGGTACGCAATGAACAGAACGCTCCTTTCCTGCAGCTGCCTCCTGCTTGCCGGCCTTTTACTCGGAGCCGCCGGCTGCACGCAGGCACCGTCCGGTGCGGCCCCGCCCGCACCGGTTCCTCTGGAAACGACATCGCCTTCCGGTTATACGTCCAATGAGACGCTCGTTGCCTTTGTTAATGAGGCAGTGGCGTACATAAAGACCCGTGGCCAGGCTCCGGCACTGGCAGAATTCAACAGGAAGAACGGTTCGTTTGTACGGGGCGAACTCTATATTTATGCCTACGGATTCAACGGTACGACCCTCGCTCACCCCGTCAACCCGGAGTCTGTCGGCAAGGTCCGCGAGGGGGCCAACGGCGTCTTCGTACAGGAGATGGGAGCGGTTGTCAGGAACGGCAGCGGGTTCTACCGGTTCACGTACATCAACCCCCTCCACAATAATACCCTGGAATCAAAACTCGGGTACGGCATCCGGGTTACCGATGACTTCTGGATTGGGTCGGGAGTATATACAGGACCGGTTACGCCGGTCACGCCACCGACCCCGGCGGTGTCCTGATCCGTCAGCCCCGGTTTTGTGCGGGCCGTGCCATGGACAACAGTTCAGGCACGGGACGCCAGGTAGTTCGCTTCTTCCGCTTCAGCCCGGTCTTCCCATGCCGCGATTGTCGAGGTATAATACGCAAACTCCGGGTTGAGCACGATACCGGTGATGCCCTCCTCCAGCCCGGCCACATAGTGACCTCCGGTGAAGGTTTTGTCCAGGGTCTCTCCGATTCCCGCATACACGACCCGGTCCACCCGTTTCACGGCAGATGCGAGCACGAAGTCCGGGCCCAGCGGCGACTGGTCCGTGTCCGTGCCGATGATGTACCGGCCGGTCGTGTTCCGTGCGGCAGCAAAGGCACCCATGTTCGAGTAGCCGGCGCACGTGAAGATCACGTCTGTTCCGTTCCGGTACATGGCCCCGGCAATCCGGCCCGCTTCGTCCGGGTCCATGAATCCCTGCGTGGAGTTCCGGTGCACCCATGCGGGGTCCACGACAACCGTCGCGTTGGCGGCCCGGGCGCCGGCCGTGTATCCCTCAAGGAACGTATCGAGGACGTCCGACTCCATCCCCATGATGATCCCAATCCGCCCGGTCTTCGATGCCGATGCGGCAAGGACCCCGGCAAGGTAGCTGTCGCCATAGGACGAGATCTCGCAGGTCTTTAAGTTCTCCGGCCCGGCCCCGTCCTGGTCGATGGCAAGGATCCGGATATCCGGGTGCGCTTCTGCGAGCGAACGGGAAAAGGCGGCATACTGGAACCCGACCGTGACGACAAGGCGCGGACGCTCCGGGTCCCTGGTAGCGTTGAGGACACCGGGCAGGTCCGTGTAATCGGCGGGCACAAACTCCCGTGCTGCAATGGAGAGGTTCCGCTGCGCTGCGGCCAGTCCCTGGGATGCGCTGTCGGTGTACGAGAGATCGCCCTTTTCGGATCCGTACACGATGTACACCTCCGGGACGCCCGTGGCTGCCGGCCGGCTGCACCCGGCTGCTGCCAGCATCAGGGTAACAAGGATCAGTCCGAAAAGGCACCATCCCGGTTTCATCAGTACAGATCGTTCCGGGAAGATATTTAACGGGGACGATCCGTTCGCTGACCGGAAGATTTCGGGGGTAAGGAACCGGCGCGGCCGGTTTATCCTCCCCATGCCCCCGGCCCCGGCAAACGGTTATCATCACCGGCCCGCCACCTTCCCGCATGGCAGAAGCGAAGAGCCGCAGGAGGAGGAAGGATCCGGCACCCCTCACACAGCTCCTCCCGGCGATGCTTGACGGGGCACTTGCACGATCCGATGACTTCGTTGTCACCTGCGAGACGGATCCCGACACCGGTGCACGGGTGCTCCATGTCATGAGCGGGCGTTTCGTTTCGCCCTGCATGCTCAGAAAACTGATCGGTCAGGCGGAATCGCAGCGCGACGAAGGGGGCCGGTACTTTGTGCAGGAATTGCCAGGAGATCGCGCCATGTCCCCGGATATATGAGGGAACCGATGCCAAACCCCTGCCGGCCGCGGGCATCTCCCGGCACGGGTAGAGGGAATCAGGATGATCCAAAATCCTGCCCGGCGATCCGGTACCTGCCCGGCCCGGCCGCGATCTCGAAGCGTGCCCCCATCCCGGGCACGCCGCATTCGGCGATGGTCATGCCGGTGATCCCCAGGATCTCGCGGGTGAGGAAGAG
>Ga0074199_1000840_pt1 | contig 37165 bp, 21 predicted proteins | sample EPASupsiteSAE347_FD_64528 | JGI IMG/M metagenome (GOLD analysis project Ga0074199, IMG submission 64528) | Bioremediated contaminated groundwater from EPA Superfund site, New Mexico - Sample SAE3-47 | ecosystem: Environmental > Aquatic > Deep subsurface > Groundwater > Contaminated ... | reverse complement strand
ATTGGAACAAATAATGCAGGAAGACACGGAAACGAGGTTGCCGTTGGTGGTTTCAAACCTTATCCCGGCCCCGTAATTCGTGGTCCAATTGCTGACGATCGTGCAACTGCTCACCGATACGGTACCGCAACCGGACCCGATCAATAAGCCGACATAAACGCCGGCATTCGTATTATTGGCAATGAGACAATTGCGGATCTGGGCGTTTTTCAGAGTCCGGCACCGTATACCTCCCCCGCCGTTGCCGCGTACAATACAATTGGAAATGAAGCCTACGCTGCTGGTTGAATTTCCGGCAATATATACGCCGTAAAACGTATTGTTCTCAACCGTGCAGTTGATCAAATGGTTTGTCCCGCCCCGGTTATCAGTGTACATTCTCACGCCGCTATTGGTATTGTTGATAATGGTCGTATTATACACATAGTTGACATAATAAAAATAAGATGAATACTCATATATTCCGCCCGCACCGCTGTCCATATCCCGGCCGTAATTATTTGAGATCAGACAGTTGGTCACTGTTCCCCGGTTGAGATATACTCCGCCTCCGGTCAGAGCCTGGTTGACCGTAACCGTGCAGCTATCCAGCAGAGCAGGACCTTCATAAAGGTGAACGCCGCCCCCCAATCCTTCAATGGTGATATTGCTGTAAATATTATTATAACAGATCATGCTTGATCTGACCCGCGCGCCGCCAAAAGCATAAACCCCGCCGCCACCCCGGCTGTATGTATAGCCAACAATATGATTGTTGCTGACAAAGCAACCATATATCTCGCATCCTGCGCCGCTAGCATATATCCCGCCGCCGCCCGGAAAGAGGACTGACCCCTCATTGGTTATAATATTGCCCGTTACCCGGCAAGCGGTCACGGTGCCGCTGGGCTTGAGAAAAACTCCTCCCCCCGAGGCGACCGTGCCATTTATGAGATTAAAACAGACATTTTCGCGCGCCGTGCAATTACTCAAGGTGCCGGCCCCCACCAACGCTCCGCCCCCTCCATCGGCGCAAACCGCCCCGTTGGAAAAAGTGAAGCCGGAAACAAATGCCGAAGCATTGCTCAGATAAAGACAGCGGTTATTGGTGGTGGCGTCCGGCGCGTTGAGAACAAAGTTTCCGTTGACAATCGTTACATTCGGCCCATTGGCACTCCGCAAAACAATATTGCTTATCACCGTGATTTGGTTGGTGAGCACATAGGTCCCGTTGGAGACCCAGATAGTGTCGCTGGCGTTCGTGGAGGCATTCACCGCCCATTGAATCTGCGTGGCCGCTATGCTCCAGCTCGTATAGATTCCGCCATTGCCGTCGGCTATTGTCCCGGGCTCAACCACATAACGATCCAGCGCCCGGAGCGAAAGAGTTCCGCACAAAAGCAGGCCGATAAAAGCCGGAATAAAAATCAGATTGCTTCTGAAGACCATATCGCCTCTTCCTCCTTTGATAATTTACAGGAAAAATATTATCCCGTCCCTTGCATAATGCAAGTTTTTTTGTCTCTTTGCGGCGATGTTTTTCCGGAGCGGAACAATTAAGGCGGCGATGCCATGGGTAGGAGTCGCAGTGGATTCTCAAAAAATATCCGCGCCAGCGTTGCCGGCGATGCGCCGGCGCATTGCAGTTTGACAATGGCTGTTCGCGTGATATCAGGCGAAATGCCGCCGTCCGAGCCAAAAAGCAGTTTTTCAACCGGACAGGTTCTGATAATCTCCCGGATATAACCGGCGCTGAGCCCCTGCAGACAAAGATATATATTGGGATGGCGCCGGCAGGCGGCCGCGGCCTCCTCCCACAGATCATCCAGACCGGAATGGCCGAGGATGATGGTCGTTTGCGGAACCTGTTCCGCAGCCCAGGCAATCTGCAAGGGCGCGCTGTAAGGCGGCGAGCCGTCATGAAAGAGCACCGGCATGCCCAGCGCGCCGGCTTTTTGCAGAATGGGAACAACATTCGGATGAGTCATGGAAAAAGACTGCAGCCAGGGATGCAGTTTGAGCCCCCGCATTTTCAATTTCCACGCGCAGCGTTCAAGCTCCTTTAACGAATCGGCCAGTTTATCATGCGGGTTGACCGTGCAAAACGGGACGAAAAACTCGCGGTGATTTTTAACCCCTCTGGCCAGCAGGTCATTATGGCAAAACGGATCTTTTAACAGGCCGTCGGTGGTCATGATCCATGCGCCGGCAAGGCCCTGCTTTTTAAATTCCCGCCGGAGCTGTCCGCCGCTTTTCGGCCGGCAGTCAAACGCGTATCCCGGAAAATGCGTGTGGACATCAATGATTTTCATAAGCTCAATTTCCAGAGCCGGACGGCATTGTCGCGCGTATATTTGTCATAAACGACCCGGTTCAGTTTCATGATTTTTAATTTGTCAAATTCATATCCGGGGAGGGATTGAGGGTATCCGGAGCCGAAAAGCACACGGCCGGCGCCCAAGGCGCGGATGGCGGCTTCAATCACGTCGGTTACGGTGCAGGAGGTTTCCACCATGATATTGGAAGCCTGCCCTGCCGCGGGAATCACATCGTATCCGCTGAAATCGCTCCAACCCGCATGCCCCATTACAAAATTTACCGTTGGAAAGCGCCGCGCCAGTTCCGCAAGCTGGAACGGCATGGCGCATACCGGCGTTCCGGTGTGGCTGTAAACCGGCCGGTCATACTCGGCGCAAACTTCAATGAGCGGATCCACGATTGATTCAACGAGTTGAAATCCCTGGCGCGCGGGATGAAGATAAAGGCCTACCAAACCCCGCTCAAAAGCCTGCCTTAGCATCCGCACCGCCCGTTTCCCATGCCATGGGTTTGCCACAGCTAGGCCGGAAATGCCGGATTTTTTGGCATGCATCAGCTTCGCCATCTGGTCATTGGCCTTTGCATTGTCAATTGCCACAAAAGCGCCCGACGGCGCCGCAATGGCATGCGCGATGTTCCACCGCCGGGCCTCTTGTTGCCAGGGCTCCAGGCATAATCGCCCGTTTTCCACCGGCAGGCAGACGGCCGAATCAATAATATTTTTATTCATGGGAGGCAGTTTTAAAACTATTTTGTGATTTTTGTGCATCTTTGTGGCTACTTTTGAAATTAGCTCATGGTTGTATTTATTTCAACCTTACCGGCCGGCGGCGCATGATCTTTTTGAGGCCAGACACATGTCCAGGGCCGCAATGGACTCAGACAGCGGCACGCGCGCAAAAGGTTTGCCGTCCCGCAGACGGCGCGCAAAATAATCAATTTCCGCGCCATAGGCATTGGCCCGGTCCAGTTTCGGACAAAACGCTTTCCCCTGCGCGGGATAAATCCGCAATCGCTCGCCCTTTGGCCGCCAGGAATCCATTTCTATCACGCCCTGTTCAAACTCCACCGTAAAAGCCATCCGGAAAGGATAGGAAGGGGGCATCAGGTAGGATGCCTTGATGTCGGCGATTGTTCCGGAAGAATATTCAAGGCGGCTGGCGACCATGTTGAAGGCGCCGTCATGGCGGATACCCTGAGCTTGGATGGCCCTGGGTTTTCCCAGGAGTTGCAGAACAAAATCCATGTCGTGAATCTGCAAATCCACCACCGCGCCTTCGCCCAAACCGGGCCGCATCATCCATGAATTCCATCCCGGCGGCGCAGAAAGCCGCCGGCATTCAACCGCGCGGATTTTCCCGAACTTTCCCAAGCGGGCGGCCGCGACAGTGAAGGCATATTCCGGCCAGAACCTGAGCACCTGGGCAATCATGACGCGGATGCCGGCTTTGGCCGCCAATGTTTTGATGGCCAGCGCGTCCGACCGGGTCAGGGCGATTGGTTTTTCGCAGAGCACGTGCGCGCCGCGCGCCGCGCAAATGGCGACGAGCGGTCTGTGACGGGGCGTGGGGACGCATAAATCCACCGCCTCCGGCCCGGTGGCTTCCATGGCCGTTTCAAGATCGGCAAAGGCCTTCAAGCCAAATGCGGCGGCAAGTTTCCGGGAAAGCTGTTCATTGACATCCGCCACGCCGATGTATTTGGCGGAGGCAAGTTTCCGGGCGGCCTCCAGATGAACCCGCCCCATTAATCCCGCGCCGATCAACAGTATTCTGACAGGCTTAAACCCCATCGCGTTCCCTCATCAGGTATCAAGCATTAGCGGCTCCGGCTTGAAGGCAACTTCCCGGTAGATTCCGTCGGCTTTCTTTTCCAACTCCATGATTTTTTTACTGGCGGACGCCACGATATTGGCGACAATCTTTTTGCCAAGCGCCCTTGAAGCCCGTTCGGGAAAGCCCATCACGCCGACCTGCACCTCGGGCCGCTGGCCTGTTTTCGCCACCACGAGCTCGTCATCCACGATCTTCTGGGCATGCTGATAATTATCGGGATGCTGGGTCATCAGTCGGACCATTTTTTTGGAGTCTGTTTTTAATTCGTCCATGCGCACCAGGTCCGGCTCCAATGCCATCACGATGGAAGTCTCCAGCCAGCCCGCGTGCCAATCGCCTTCCTGGAAGGCTTTTTTCCATCCGCCTGACCCGCCGAATTTCCAGACCGGCATCAGACAGATCATGGAATGCTTAAAGAGCGGGTTGGTCCGCAGGATCAGTTTCAGGGCATTATCCAACGCGCGGTCGTTTTCACTTCCGCCGTGATTAAGGAAAATATAGAAGTTGCGGAATCCCTGCAGGGCAAGCGAAGCGAGCATGTCCGAAATCACCAGCGACATGGTCGTGGGCGAAATATTGATCGTGCCCGGGCATTCGCCTCCGGAAAACGACTGGAACATGGTCGGGGCCACCAGGATGCCCGTTTTTTTTCCTATCATGCGGCAGAGATGCTCGGCCTGCAAGGCGTCGGTCTTGAGCGGCAGATGATGGCCGTGCTGTTCAATGACGCCGACGGGAATAATGATGGATTTCTTCCGCTTCAAATAATCCCGCACCATCTTGACGGTCATATTCTCCATGACAGGGAACGGATTTTTCCTGGTTTTGATTTGTTTCTTCATAATTTAAATTATTGTCCTTTTGTGAACCCGCCTGCAACGCCTATGGCGTAGCCATTGCGGGCAGGTTTTGTGCATTTTTGTGGCTGACTTTTCTTATTTCCCAACTTTTTTCGCGGCGTTTTTGATACCGTCAATGATCGCATCCAAGTCGGTGCGCGTCAGGCGCGGATGCATGGGCAGATTCGTCTCCCGCTGATAGAAGAACTCCTCGGCAATGGGGCATATCCGGTCCGGATAATTGAAGGCCCGTTTCACCCCGGTGAAGTGATAGGTCGGCTGGTAGTGCTGAATGCCCTGGATGCCTTCCTCGCGGTAAAGAACGCGCATGAAATCATCGCGCGGCGCGCCGAGCTCCTTTTCCTCCACGCAGAGCGTATAGAGGTGATAGCAATGATGGCAGTTCGGATCCTCATAAACCGGCGTGATACCGCGGATGCCCTGGATGCCGGCGTTCACATAACGGCCGTTCGCGCGGCGCTTCGCGACCATCATGTCCAGCTTGCGCAATTGGGCCCGGCCCACGGCCGCCTGGGTCTCGTTCATGCGGTAATTGTTGCCCCATTTGCCGGCGTCATCAATGACGTCAAAATGCGAGGGAATCCAATAATCTTTCACGTCGGTTTTTTTCATTTTTATGCCGGCAAAAGTGAAGTCTTTCTGTTTCGGGTCCCAATGCGTGATGCTCATGACCCGCAGGCGCTGGACTTTATCGGCCAGTTTGTCGTTATTGGTGGTAACCATTCCGCCTTCGCCAAGTGTCGTCATGTTTTTAAGCGAGTGAAAGCTGAAACAGCCGATATCGCCGATACTGCCGGCTTGCCGGCCCTTGTAAGTCGCGCCATGGGCATGGGCGCAGTCTTCCATGACATAGAGCTTGTGTTTTTTTGCGATCTGCATGATGGCATCCATGTCGCACATCTGGCCGGCGTAATGCACGCAATAAATGGCCTTGGTCCGCTTGGTGACCTTTTTGGCGATTTCCTGCGGGTCAATGTTGTATGTCCGCGGATCAATATCGGCATAGACCGGCTTGGCGCCTTCTTTCAATATCACCAGCGAAGTGGCGATGAAGGTATTGGGCGTGACGATGACTTCATCGCCCGGGCCGATGCCAAACGCCTGGGTGGCGAGATGCATGGCGGTGGTGCAGTTGCTGGTGGCAAAGGCGTGTTTCACCTCAAACTTTGCGGCGAATTCCCGCTGAAAGAGCTGGACCTGCGGTCCCATGGTCTGGGAATCCTGTTTCATCGCCTTCAGGACCGCCTGTTTCTCGTCCTGGTCATAGATTGAGCCGAAGAACGAATACGGAACGCGCAGTTTCACGCCGTCATTCATCTGGTAGCCGGAAGTGATTCCGCCTTCGGTGTCCGAGCCGGTGAACATCATTTTTTTCTTTGCGGTCATTTTTGTTTTCCTCCCTTGTTTTTTACACTAACTGTTTCATGTTCTCCAAAACTTTCTTAACGGCTTTTGCAACGTCTTCCATGTCTTTCTCCGTGCCGAGAAACACATTCTGCGGCAGCCAGACCGCCTCGCTTTTACAGGCCCTTTCCGCAACCGGACATTTTTTCGCAAAGGACGCGTAATTGATGTCCGCATGGTATTTTGTTCCCAGCGGAAAGCCGCCGTTGATGAAATTCTTTTTCAAAAACATCGGATTTTTATAGAGCGGGAACGTGTAGCCGCTTGAGGCGGGTATGCCTTCCGCGACCAAGGCCGCGATAAAATCCTTCCGGGCCAGGCCGGTCTTGGCCTCATCGTAGCGGAACATATAGATGTGATAACCGTGCATGGTGGCGCGCCGATCATGGACCAGCGGACGTATCCCTTCAAGTTTCTCAAGCTTTGCGGAGAGGCTTCGGGCGTTTTTCATACGGCGCTGATTGTGGATTCCAAGCCGGCGGAGTTGACAGCGCAGGATGGCCGCCTGAAATTCCGTCAGGCGGTAGTTCCAGCCCAGACGATGAAACTCATACCATGGCCGGCCGACTTTCCGGCCGGCCCACATCAGCGAATCACATTCCGCGGCGATCTTCCTGTCATTGGTGCAGATAATCCCGCCTTCCCCGGCAGTCATGTTCTTGCTGGCCTGAAAACTGAAAGAGCTGAAAAGCCCGAATGAGCCGGCCTTCTTTCCTTTCCATTCACAGCCGTGGGCGTGCGCGGCATCTTCTATCACGGGCAGATGATGTTTCCCGGCCAGGGCCATGATCCGGTCCATGTCCGCGGGCTGGCCGCCGAAATGAACCGCCATGATGGCGCGGGTGCGTTTTGTGATCGCTTTTTCCAAGCGGTCCGGGTCAATATTGTAGGTGTCCGGGTCAACATCAACGAAGATCGGCACCAGGTTATTCTGCAAAACACAGGTGGCGCTGGCCACATAGGTGTAGGCCGGCACAATAATTTCATCGCCGATTCCCAAATCCATGGCGCGAATTCCCATTTCCAGCGTGGCCGTGCCATTGGCCGCGGCAATGCCGTAACGGCAATCGTGGTAACGGGCAAATTCCTCTTGAAACATTGCCACCTGACTGCGTTCGCCCTTTTCCGGCTCGGCGAGGTTAACCCCCTGACCGAACGCAAAGCGCCACCATTTGCCGCTGTGCAGGACTTTTAAGAGCGCCTTTTCCTCGGCGCGGTCAAAGACCGGCCAGGCCGGGAAAGGCTTTTTCCGCGCCGGTTTTCCGCCGTTGATGGCCAATGTGTTCATGTCTTTCCTTGCCTCTTCTATTATCTCCGTCTCATGCCTGTCATTCCCGCGGACGCGGGAATCCAGTTATTCTTTTCTGATCCTGGATTCCCGATCTGGTCGGGAATGACACACACTTAGACACGGCGGAGCCAGAGGCTCTCGCCCTACCCCCTACCAATGGTTACTTGAGAATTTCATCCACCGCCACCACTCTTTTTTCCGCCGCTGATTTGTAAATGGCTTCCACCACGGCCACGGAACGGCGGCCGTCGGCCAGAGTTACCGGCGGCTCAATGTCATCCAGAATGCATTTGGAAAAACGCTCCATCATCCGGCCGTAAATACTTTTCCCCTCCAGATGATATTCCTCGCGCTTGGCCTCTGCGGCGCGGTTCTGGTCCGCGTTGTAGCCGGTCTCCTGGGGCTGGATAATGCTGAACATTTTACCCGAGGGATCCTGACCGATGGAGCCGCGGCCGATAATGGAGCCTTTTGTGCCGTGAAGCTCCAGCGAATTCTGCGCGGCGGCGTCGGGCAAATTGAAATAATTGTCAATGATGCCGTGGGCGCGGTTGGCGAAACGCAGGACAATGGTTGAGGTGTCCTCAATTTTGGTCCGGTAGGAGTGGGTCAATAAATCCTGGAAGCCGGCCACCTCGCTGACGGTTGTTCCCATGATCCATTCCAGAAGATCAATGCAATGCGTGCCCATGTCAATCAAGGAACCTCCCCGGCTCACGGCAATATCCTGCCGCCAGGCACCCTCAATCGGCGGATACCAGCAGGTAAGCTGGGCGCGGCCCATGACCATCTGACCCAAGGCACCAGCCTGGACAAGCTCGCGGGCTTTCTCATTGTAAATATTGTTCCGCATGCAGAAGCCGAGCATGAATTTCACTTTTGCCTTTTGGCAGGCTTTTTCCATCTGATCAACTTCAGCCAGCGACAATGCCATGGGCTTTTCGCAGAGGATATGTTTGCCGGCCGCGGCCGCCATCACCACCTGGCGGCAATGGACGTTCTGGGGCGAGGCAATATAAACGGCATCAATTTCCTGCGCCAGCAGTTCCTTTTCATTTTCATAAAAGCGGGGAATGTTGAACTTTTTTGCGATTTCTTTGGCCCGGCCGGGCGCCAGGTCCATCACCGCGGTAATTTCGCCGCAGGAAGCCATTTGCAGATACTCGGGAATGGTCCGGCGCGCGGCAATGCCGCCGCAGGCGATTACGCCCCATCTTATTTTTTTACTCATTATTTATCTCCTCCTTGTTACGCTACTTTTTTTCGTTTAGCCTCAAATTGGATTACGCGTTCAAACAGCATCAAACCGGCCCCGGCCAGGCCAAGCGGATTGGTCGGCTGGCCTTCAATCACCGTCAAAGCTGAAGCCACCTCAACCGGAATGCGATTGTTGATAGCCTGTCGTATTTCTCCGGTCACAATTTCTATCGCGCCTTTAGTTTCCGCCCCCACCACGAGCAGGCGGGGATGAAACATGGCAATGATGACCGCCGCGTAAAGCCCCAAATCAGCCAGGGTTTCCCGGACAATGGTCTTGGCCAACCGGTCGCCCTCATTGGCGGCGCTGAAGATTTCAAGCGCGGTCAGGTGCCTCTTTCCGCTTAATACGGAATGCACGCCTTTTTCCAGAAGTTTTGCGGCGCGATTTTCCAGCGCCATGGTGCCGGTCCTGCTTTCCAGACAACCCCGCGCTCCGCAGCGGCAGAGCGGCCCTTCCGGGTCAACCACCACATGCCCCACGTCGCCGGCGAATCCTTCGCCGCGCCAGATGCCGTCCGGAGTCAGCAGGGTGAACCCGACCGTGCCCGATCCGTAGTCAACATAAAACATGGTGTCCGCGGACGGCCGGCGGCCGGGCAAAATGCGGTATTGCGCCATGGCGCGGGCATGGGTAACGTCCGTCACGAGCGTATTTAATCCGGTCCTGGCCTTGAACATTTTTGCGAGGGGGACATGGCGCCAGCCGGGAAAGGAACTGGAACGGACCACTTCGCCCTGGCAGTGATCCACCATGCCGGGATCGGCCACGGCCAGGCCGACAATACTGCCTTTATATTTCTTTTTCAGTTTGTTGATTTCCTGAACGGCCAGATCAACAACCGCCTCCGGCGTGCGCTGGCTATGCGCGGCGGATGTTGAGAAGATTATTTCTCCGGAGGCATTGATCAGACCGCAGGTCATGGACTTCGGAGAATAGGAAACGGAAACGGCCGCGTGGCTCCCGGAATCCGGATAGAGAGCGACCGGCGCCCGTCCGACGGATGATTTTTTGGATTCGCCCTCAACCACCCAGCGCTCCCTGATCAGGGCTCTGATCGCGTCGGAAACGAGGTTGGGATGGATCCCGAAATGATCCGCGATTTCCTTGCGGTGCGTTCCGGGACTGTGGCAGATATAATTCAAAGCCAGAGCCTTGGTGGAGAGAGTCATGACGCAAATTAAATACAATAAATATAGTATTCCAACTGTTTGATGAGATATTTAATACAAATTTTGTAATAATGCAAGCTTTTTTTACATATTTTTTCTTAGTTGTAATCGGGGGCGGCGGCTCCGGTTTTTGACCGCGGCCATGCCGCCTATTTCAAGGTGCGCAATGTCTCAAAGAAAGCCGGGGCGCTGGTTTTGATAAGATCATAGGCCCGGTGCGGTTTTTTATAATCCCGCGGAAAACTCATCAAGAGCAGGCGCACGCGGCGCTGATCAGGATGGCAGTTCAGCAAAAAATTAACCGTTGAATTATTGGAAGGATCGGCCGTGGCGCCCATTATTTCCTCGGGCAAAAACACCACCGCACAGCTTCCGCGGTCGTTTATGCCGGAATCAAAACAATACAGCCAGCATTCGCTTTCCGGATTCACGTCCGTCTTCCCGTCGCTGTGCTGGATGTTGCGGGACGGCGTGCATATCCACCGGTCGTGCGGAAAAGTTTTCCCCCGGTCGCCGCCGGGATAAGCCAGCAGTTTCACCTTTATTTCCTTCACCTGCTCTTTGGGATTCACGTCAATGATCACATACATTTTTTCATCCCGCGCCTTGAGCAGACAGCGGAGCGTGGTGGTCGCCCATTCCGGCTCCCAAACAAACCGCACCTCGCCCTCCTCCTTGCCTGAACGCACACGGATATCATTGGCCAGCGTGCCGCCGAGCCCTTTCCCATTCACCAGCACGTCAAAGAAACCGCCTTCATACCAGCCGCCGCCGATCAAGCCCAGGCCGGATGTTCCGGAGGTCTGATCGCCGATATATGGGAACCTGACATAGGCAGGAAAAGGCTTGGCAGGAGCTTGTCCTCCCGCAGGAAAGTAGACATATTTGAAGTCATACGGCACTCTTGACTCGTTCCTGATGCTTATTATTCTGGCGACCTCCGGCACGGAATTGCCGAAGAATGCGCGGCTGTTGGTTTTGGGACCATCCTCACTGATCATAACCTCGGCAGGCGCGATGACACTACCCGCCAGAAAAGTCGCCATGATTATCAAGCCGGCCAGTAGACGCATTCTTCACCTCCCGAAAAATTACCGTCACTTCACTTCAGACAAGTCTCGCTCTATTTCCTCTTTCAGGTTCGCGAGGGCATTAACCTCATTCCGGTTTATTTTTTCCTCCATCTCGGAAAGCAGGATCGCAATCCGCGTCAGGCGCGGTTTTTCGCCTTCATACTGCGCGTGCCCATTTTTCAGCAGGCGTTCGTTTGTCTTCTCCCATTCCGCCTTCAGGCCCTTCAATTCCTTCTGCCACCGGGCGCGGCTTTGGCCGGCAATGATCAGCTTCCTTTTTCCTTTTGCCAACTCACGTCCCGCTCCATCCTTCACGCTGACGACCAGCGCATATTCTCCATCCGGATTTACGCCGGTATTCCATTTGATTTTTTCGTTGACCGGCTGGTCCGGCCGTATGACCGCCGGCCAGGACTTGATGGTTGTGCTGGCCGGCCCCTCAATCCCGAGCGTCAGTTCCGCCTTGCGGTTTTCAAGGCTTGCGGCCTGAATGCCCAGAGTCGTTTCTTCGTTATTCCCGTAAATTTCTCCGGGCAGGTCAATATTAATCCCGATCCCATTATCAAAACCGCACAAGCCCCTTATGCCCTGCAGACAGCCCAATTCATATTCCCAAGTCATGCACTCGCCTTTTGGAGTCTGATGCTCAACGGTCCTCAATTCAAAATTATACGCATTGGCTCCCATATAGGCATATAATTCGGCAACATCTTTTTCATTAAAAATCTGCGCCAATCCTTTCATCCGTTCCCGGTCAATCACGGCAATCCATCCGCCCTCGTTTTTCCAGAACGGGACGCCGCGGCCGGCCAAGTAAGGCAGTTCCTTAACCCAGCCGCCCTTGAGCGGATAATAAAAGGCATCCGCGCCTCCGGCCGTCCCTCCGACCGCCATTGCCGGATGCGTTCCCATCCGCAAGATGTCTCCGCCCTCCCGCCCGTTAAAGAGCCGGTATTTAACTTCCAAGGCCGCCTTGCCCTGCTTTATTCCATAAGTCTGCTCCAGGGCGCTCTCGCCGTTCCCCCGATTTCCTTCCGACCACTTGAATGTCTTTGACTTTTTCAATACGACTTTTGCTTCGTTCGCGCTGTTCGTTACGATCTCCCATTCAAACGCGTAGCCCCAGAAAGGACCGGGATGAGCGCCGGGATTCAGTTCCAAGCCGCCATAATCCGCCCATGTTCCGCCAACGCCGCGCTCAATCGCCTCAGGGTTGCAGGACAGATGGTTGATGCCATCCGAGAGCGTTATCAGCTCCACCACTCTCCCCCCTATTTCCGGCAAAATCCTCGCCCGGACATATTCATTTTCCAGCACAATACTCTTCTGGCCATGGAACATTTCCTCCTTTAATTTGCAGACTATATTCGCCGTTTTGGCCTCCTCCTCCCATATCCGGCAAAGCACATTCACCGGCATGGCTCCGGTCACCTCGCGGCATTCAACCTTGACCGTTTTTCCCAGAAATCTATATTCTGCGGTTTCGCGCGCCGTGCATTTCTGTTTGATCTTTTCGCCGCTTTGCGATTCCAGGCTCATATACACATCCCCGCTCCACTGGCCGGCGGTCTTCGTCTCCAGATTCATCCGGTAACTCCCGACTTTGAGCTCGCCTTCCGATTCAAATATCCGGCCTTCATAGGGCAGGCTATATTCCTTCTTTGCCACGGCATCGCCTTTTTTCTCGGCTTCAAGCGTGGTTTTGACCTGTTCGCCTTCTTTTGTCAAGATAGTGCGGCGGGTGCCTTCTAACTCATACAAGACTCCGCCCGGCGACGGCACCAAACCTGATATGACCGTATAATCGCCTTCCCGTTTTACGGGAACCGTCATCCCGAGCAGGTAATCCTTGATCTTGTAATCCCCGGCCACCTTCAGCGTGAATGCCTCCATCCGGCCCATGCGCTCAAACGGGAAACCGCCGGTCTTTCTCGCTTTGGTCAAGCCGCTCCGTGTCCGGCTCGTTATCAGGAGATACCGCTTACCCGCGTATTCCCACGGCCAGATGGTCACGTTCGTGTCATCGCATTCAAACTCGCGGGGCACGCCGGTCGCCTCCATAATTTTGGCCGCATATGCCAGGGCCTCGCCGGGATTGCCCTCCAGCTCGTTATTGAACCACTGGCCGAATGGCACGCCGGTCACCACAATCCGGCTTTTTCCATATGTGCCCGCCGTGACCGCCGCCCCTCCTTTGCGATATTTCAACACTTCTTCCGTCTCCGGATACAAGGCCTTCAATATTTCCGCCCGGCCGCCCTTGAATTCCGCGCTCATAAACCGGCCGCCACCCAGGTCAACGGCGCCATCCCCGGCAGTCCCCGCGTTCACCACTCCGGCCAATTCCAGCAGACTGCTCTTTTTATCTCCATATTCATTGTATCTACCGCTGTCTTCCGTGATGACCAACGCTCCGCCTGCCTTGACATATTTCTCAATTTTTTCACGCAGGGCGTCAGTGAGATATTCAACCTGCGGCAATATCAGCGCCGCGCAGTCCGGCGATATGCCCTCTTCCAGCACCGCGCCTTCGTCAATTGCCCTGGCAGGGATATGCGCCATCTGCATGGCCCGATACCACCCGCAGACTTCCTCCATGCTCTTATCCCTTTCAATGCCCGGCCAGGACGTGTGCCGGCGGGTAGTCGGAGAATACAAAATCCGCACCGCGGGATTTTCGCGGCGGCCGTCCATGGTCACCGCCCGCATCAAAGTCATATCCTCCATCACGGCTTTCATCTGCCAGCCCAGCGGCAGAATCGTGTCATTGACGCTGATCAGATTTGACTTGTGGTTGCCGGCCATTGAGCCGAGGAACATGCATATCCCGAGCTGGCCCCACCCTGCCCCTTTCCAGACTTCCTGTTTGAACAAATCTATCTTTTCGCCCTGGGTCGGCGGCGGGTAGTAGTAAGCCGCCCATTCCGCCGTGAGGTTCCGATGGTGATGACCGGCGATATCCGCCGCGATAATTTCGTTGCGCAAATGCGGCCCCATTTCAAACGTGTTCGGATTAAACTCCTTGTATATTTCATAATAATTGATGCCATTGGCCGGGTTCAGCGGCTGGCGGCTGTAGGAGCCATAAACCAGCGAAAACAGGCGCGGCGCGTATTTCCTGACAATGCGCGCCTGCGGCCGCACTTCCTCCTCCAGGTAATAAATTTCGCGGTAGCGCGTCCAGTCCTCCCACAAGGCATGCTCCTCCCGAGTCTCGGGACGCTTCAACGGCAGTTTTATTTCGTCAAATGTCTTGAAGCCGCTCCTCCATTTTTCATTCATCTTCTCCACTGTTTGATATTTACCACTCAGATATTTAATGAATCGCAACCGCATGCGTTCATCCCACATGGACCACGCCAAATCTCTTTCATCCAGATAACAGACATATCCGATCCCCGGCATTTCGTTCACTTTCTTCAAGAACCAGGCCGCGTCCTTTTCAAAAAACTTCCAGTCATCCCCGGTTTCATACCATTGCCACTTTTTGGTTGCCACGGTCCCCTTTTCCGGATCAAGCACGCCCATGTCCCATTCCCGCTTTGCAGGATGAGTGGAGCTAAGAACATTCATCCGGTAACCGGTAAAAATGCCGGTCATTTCGTATAATTCTTTCAAAGTCTCGGCGCTGCCGATATTACTGAAATACATCGGACCGCTGGACACCCCCAAATCTTTCAGTATGGGATAAACATCTCTCAGGCGCAGGAGGCCATCCGGAGTGATGTCCATGAATCCCAGGCTCATCCGTTCAAACCGGTTCGTCACGTTTCCGGCCTTCGGAAAATCCGCCATTTTTATCAGCTCTTTTTCACCGGCCGCCAGTTCCTTCTCCAGGCTTGCGCTCAACTGGCCGCATTTTTCAATAAGTTCCTTCATTTCCGTCCCGCCGCCTCCGGCGGTCAGGGACTCACGTTTGAACCATTCGCCCCGTTCGGCTATTTCCTCAAATGTTTCCCGTTCGTCATTCTGGCGATTGGTGATTTCCTCCTCTTTTTCCACGCGGCCGGCATAATGATAGGCCTTGGCCAGTTTCATCCATAACTCCATCATGCCGATTGAGGCGCCTGTGTAACGGCTCAAAGCCTTGTCCAGGCGGTTGAAATCCTCAATATATTCCGCCTTTCTTTCGCCGGGCAGTGCAACCTCGGCCAGTTTCAAAGTTGCTTTCAATACTTCTGCTCCCTTTTCGGATTTCAGCAAATGCGCGCCCACCACGCCGAAATGCACCAGCGTAAATCCGTTCTTCCGCGCTCCATGCGCACGGTAAATATAAAAATCAGATTCCTTGTCCTTGGCGTCGTTGCCGGCTTTTTCAAACGCGGGATATTTTCTCCCGCTCACCTTCTTGAACAAATAGACCGGAATCAGAACGTCATTGGCGTATTCCCACGGCGGCAACACATTATGTCCGGAGCCTCCCAACATTTGCAGTCTTACGAGGCTGAACTTGTCGCTGTCGCCCGCCTTTATTTTCTCTCCGCCCTCGGTGGTAATCTCCACTGGCAATAATTCCGGCAATCCATTGCCCTTTAAGATCGGATTAAGATTCAAATCCTCGTCAAAAACGCGGCGGTAATTTTGATCCGGATTATTGTGGTGCGGCCAGGAGAGCAGTTCAAACTCCCCCATTTGCGTCCGCGCCCCCATGCCTTGATAATAAAAATAGCCGACCGGGATCATCCAGCGCCCCAACTCCTTGCTGAACCGGAAGAGCATGCTTTTCCCCGGCAGTCCCTGCTGGTATTCAAAATCCCTGTATTCTTCTATGCCTTCGCTTTTCAGATATTTTTCCTTCAGCGTGCTGTATTCCTTCTCAACATCCTCGGGCCGGGTCCACCGGCTTATCATCATGTTTTCATCCATTAGAATAGTCCCGCCCTCCATCATGAACCGCCCGATGGTTTCCTCGGCGTCCACCGGCAAATAGCCGCCGGTGGCCACGATTAAAGTGTCATAACGGCCCTTGTTAACCGCCTTGGCATCGCACAATTCCTTCACGCCGATAGCCGTCACTTCGCATCCCGCATCCTTCAGCGTTTTTTCATACCATGCCGCTGATCGGGGACTTTTGTTGGGAAACCCCGCTTCGGAAAAAATCGCAATCCGCTTCTTGTTCGGCCCGGCATTTTCCGCCGCGTTCAGATCGGTTATCCACGCCATTCCGGCCGACACGACCGCAGTCACGAGCAATAATTTACGGTAATTCATACCTGTCGCCTCCTCTTATAGTATGCGGTTAAGATATATGAACGCCAGGGATGGGTCAACGGCAAGTCACTGGTATTATTGGCATACCAAACCTTGTTTCTTTTATGCCCCTGCCCTTGAATGCAACAATAAATCCATTACAGATATCTTGCATTATTCATTCTTAATTTACGGCACGCCTGATCAAGACGCAAGAAACTGATGTTGAAGAATTGGCTGTTTATGTTGTATTTCTGACTCCCCCTGTCGCGTGTTCAACTGGAATGATCTAAGCTGGGGAAACATGTCGCCAACATATCCCACAGATCCATTCCAGATATCTTGAGGAAGCACTGCGCAATAAGGATTTCTAGCCCTTGATTGGCAAAAAATGAGTTACCCAGGCCGCAACTCAGTCGGAGAGCATCCGCTGGCGGTATTCGCCGGGCGAAACTCCAAAATGTTTTGTAAATATGCGGCAAAAATGGCTTTTATCCGCAAAGCCCCATTGTTGTGCGATCGTTTTAATCGGATCCGATATTGTCTGCAATTGCTCAGCGGCCTGACGCAGGCGGTGTCTGAGCGAAAAATCAGAGAAACGGATATTCATCCACGCTTGGAACAGAGCGCTGAATTTGTGCCGGTTCATGCCACAGGACTGCGCGGCTGCATCCGTGGAAACAAATGAGCGGCTTTCAAAAACCATCTGAAGCGCTTGGTTGATTTGCGTAAATTCCGCTGATGGCGCGCGCCGACCCCAGGCCTTTACCTCCGGCCATGATTCAGAAATGCAAAGCAGTATTTCCTGTAAAACAAGCCGAAGCCTGATTTTCTGATAAGGCGTGTTGGCGGAAATAATTTGTTTCAATTGTTTGCCGAACTTGATCATCATTTTCCGGTTTTTTTCAGATATCCGCGGCCGTTGTCTGGAGGGCGCGTTGAACGGCGCCAGGGCGCAGAAATCCGGCGTTTCCGAAAAATGCATTCGCGCCAGCAGAGGCGGCCAGACCGTCAGCACAATAACTTCGCACGGAGCCGACGTCACGCTCCATCCATGCGGTTCCCACATTCCGCAAAACCATACATCGCCGGCCTTGACATCCATTTCCGATTTGTCCATGAAAAGACGATGCATCCTGCCCGAACAAGCCAGTCCGAATTCCAGGCCATAATGCATGTCCCAGCGCGGCTTGCGCCGTTCCGGATGCAAAAAACATGCTCCGATTATGGGCCGCTCCTCCGATAATTGATGATGGCGTATGTGAATTTTTTTCGGAGATGGCTGCATATAATTTTAAAATGAATATTGCACGCTATTCAATGGCAAGCCTGCATCCTAAATCATTATTACATATTAGCCGATGGATATCAATATTGCTGTCCCCCATCCAGCAATTTTGTCCCGTTTTCTTTGTTTTTGTCCTTACTTTTGGAATTTGCCGCCTGCCGTTTCGCGGGTGGATCACTCTCCGGCACAGCCAGTTAAGCCGGAAATGAGCGGCGTCTTCATTTGCAGGGTGGTTTTGCAAAATTAGCATCCGCCTTTTACCGGCTTGACATCCTGTCCGCAAGCTGCAACCTTGCGGAATATTTGTAAAAAAAACAATCACAACAAGGATAATCAGCATGAAAGTCAAAGCGGCGTTTGGCGGCAATAAAGATAGTTTTATTATTTCCAATGATTTCATTGAGCGGGAAATATCCCTGCGGGATGGAAGGGTGAAAACCATCGCCATCCGCAACAAGGCGACCGGGGAACGGCTCCGGATGGATTCGGCTGAATTTTGCGTTCTGTTCATTGACGGCACAAGGGTGAAGGGGGATTCATTCCGTTTCCTGGGACACCGCGTGCAGGAAGAAAAAGATGGCGGCCTGGTTTGTGTTTTCCGTCTCCGGCATGAAAAGCTCGGATTGCACGGCGAGATTTGCTTCCGGCTCGGCCCAAAGGATTTCTTCATCCGGAAAACAGTGTCCTTGCGCAAGGCCGGGGGCAGGAAGCTTGTGATTGATCGGTTTGATGTGGAGCATTTTTCAGTCCGGAAAGAATTATTGCCGGAGGATTTTTACCAGGCAAGCGGACAGGGCCGGGCGGCGCAGGGGGAAGCCAACAACCAGGGCATGCCGATCGACAAGCTTGGCCAGCCGATTTTTATCGGCGGTAATTTTTTCACCGGCCTGGAATATCCCGCGGGACATAACGAAAACCGGAGCGGTGTTGTTCAGTTGTTTCATTTCCCGGGTAAACCTGCGGGCCAAAACGGCTGGACAAGCAAGACGGCCGTGTTCGGCGCGGCAATTTCCGGCGATTTGCAGAAAGATTTCCTGGCCTATGTTGACCTGATCCGCAAGAAAACGAAACCGTTTGTGATGCTGAATTCAGGCGGCGAACTGCAGGTGTATGATCCGGTGCAATTGCCGAACATGAACAGCACCATGCGCGGCGTGATTGACGAAACCCTGCAAAATCTCAAAAAGGAGCTGGTTGAACGGCGCGGTGTTCCCTTTGACTGTTATCAGCCGGATGCCGGCTGGTCAAACCCGGACACGCTCTACGAAATTGACCGCAAGAAATTCCCCGACCAATTCAAGTCTTTGACCAGGCAGTTAAGGCAGATGGGGGCCAACCTGGGGCTCTGGCTTTCGGCCACGCCGCCGCTGTCGCCCGCGCTGGTAAAAGCGGAGGCGATGAAAAAACTGGGTTATGAAATAGCCGCCAACCGCTTTGCCGCAGGATTGTATCCCTGCCTTTCGGCGCCGCGTTACAACAAAGCCATCCGGGAGGTCATGCGCCGCCATCTGGTCCGGCACCGCATCCGGCATTATAAAATGGATTTTGAGTTCTTCCCCTGCGAGGCCAGGAATCACGGACATTTGCCGAATTTGCGCCATGGATTTGAGGCGAATGCGGATGCGCTGATCGCGCTCCTGCAGGAGTTGCGGGAAGCATCCCCGGACGTTGTCTTGAACCCGACTTCCGGGATGTGGCTGAGCCCCTGGTGGCTGATGCACGCCGAAACGATCTGGCCGCATACCATGTGGGATTTCAATTACAACCGCCAGCCGGTCTGCACTTCCCCGCGCGACTGGGAACACACCAACCGGGATGAAAATGTGTACCAGCTTTTGCGGGTGGAAAGATGCCGCTTCCCTTTTTCCGGCATATGCAGTTTTGTCCTGCATTACGGACCGCGCTACAACGTGGCCGGGCCGCATGAGGATTTGCGCTCCTTTGTCAACACCCTCGTCCATTCCAACGCGCGCCAGCTGACCATCACCGACAAGCATCTCTCCAGTCCCTTAAACATGGATAAGGCGCGCTGGGACGCCATGGCGGAGACCCTGCGCTGGACATTGTATTGGACCGACAAAGTTCCGGATGGCACCATGATCCTGGGCCGACCGGCCAAGGGCGAGCTATACGGCTACAGTTACCTGGGAAATCATGGCGGAATTGTTTTACTGCGCAATCCATCCATGTTCTCCCAGACCGGCCGGGTGCCGCTGGATGCCCTGAATGGCAAAGATGATTTTGCGCTGGAAATCACCTATCCCTGCCGGAAAACGCTCGGCATCGGGAAAAGGGATCAACTCAACAAGATTTCAAAAATAACCGCGGAACCATACGAGGTTATTGTGCTGGAGATTAAACCCTTGCGGGAGATTGCCTATCCCTTGCTTTCCGGATGCCGTTATGCGATTACGAAGAAGGAGGCCGGTAAAATTACCTTTGAAATTTACAACGAACCCGGCCAGGCGCTTGATGTTTCTGCTATTGGATATCGCGGCATTAAATCCATGAGGGCGGAAGGAGGCGTTGTTAAAGGCGCGCGGGCGCATCTTGCCTCCAAACTGACCAAGGACAGCGTGCGGATCATTCCCCTTGCGCCACGGACAGTGCAAGGTTTGGATGGCGCCGGCAAGCCTTTCAAGGTGCAGACCGCCCGGCTTGACATTCCCGAATCAGAAAAGGCCACGGTGCGGATTGTCGCCAAGGAAGAAAAAGCAAGGCTGTTGCGGATTTCGGCCAACATGGGCGGGTGGTTTGGGGGGCTTCCCTATCGCGCCTGCCTTGGAAAAGGCTGGACAGCATACGAGATTGATTTGGATTATCGGGATATGAATGTGATCAGCTGGGGTTTCCCGGAAGGAGAGCCTGCGAATTATTCGGTCTGGCTGATCCGTTCATACCGATTGGAGAAAAGGCGGATTGAAGTCAGCTACAAGGCGGATAAAAGAAAACCCGCCCCTCCCCAATTGCCGACGCCGTTTGCCGGACTGATTACCGAGACTTTAAAGGTGGCGCCGACCGGTAAACGCGTTGGCGACGGCCTTTGGACGGATGAATACGCGCAAGGCAGCAAAAAAGAAAAAAATAATGCTTAAGGAAAGAAAGTTGCCCCATGAAATCAGATAAAATGAGCAAAAACAAAACGCTATCGGCGGCTAACCCTGCGGTTTCATCAGGGGTCAATCTCCTCCTGCGCCGGTCATTGCCGGTCTGGGACCATGCCGAAACGATTAAAAAAACGGTCGCGCTGTGCAAGAAAAACGGGTTTGATGAAATAGCGTGGTTTGTCAATCAGCTGAGCAACCGCGGTTTTTTCTACACGCCCGAGGCGGTCAAGAAAATGCTCCCGATTCTCAATGAAGCCCGCGAGGCTTGCCACCGGGCCGGCATTCGTTATTCTTTCAATCTCGGATTCACGCTGGGGCACGGCGAATATGGCGATGAAGCCACCATAAATAAATTCATACCGCCCTCAGACATGATGGTCGGGATTAACGGCGAACAGGCAAAGGAGTGCGCCTGCCCGCTTTCCGCCGCCTGGAAAAAATATATTGCGCAGATTTACCAGGCCATTGCCGCAACCCGGCCGTTCAATTTCTGGATTGACGATGATTTCCGGATGACCAATCACGGCCCGGCCCAGTTTACCTGCTATTGCGAACAGCATATCCGCGTTTTTGCCAAAAAAATCAACGAGCCCGGATTGACACGCGAAAAGCTGGTGGCCGCCATTCTGCAACCCGGCGCGCCGCATCCCTGGCGGGCGCCTTGGCTTGATTTTCTGAGCCAGACCCTGTTTGACGCGGTGCAATTTCTACGGGACGCGGTGCATGCCGTCTCGCCCCAAACCCATGTCGCCCTGATGACCACTACGCCCTGGGCGCATGAACTGGAAGGCCGCAATTATCCGCAGGTTCTGCAGGCGGCCGCCGGCCCAAAACATCCGCCGACCGTTCGCTTGTGCACTTCCGGTTACCAGGAAAAAGACCTCCGCGAACTTTTTATTGTCGATGAAGCCTTGAAAAGGACCTTCCCTTTCCTGCCGCCGCGCACCATGGCCTATACCGAGATTGAAAGCATGCCTTTTTTCCTTTATTCCAAGTCAAAAGCCTGGATAGAGGCCCAGGCTGTCTGGGCGACAATCCTGAACGTGCCCAATCATACGTTTAATATGTTTGACCATCTTGGAACACCGCTGGACGTTCAGCCGGATTATTGCGGCCATTTGCGGCGCCTCAGACCGCAACTGGAAGCCATTACCTCCGTCTTTTCAAAAGGCAGCCGGATAAGGGGCGCGCGTCTCTTAAGCCATCTTGATTCGGCAAGGCACACCCACGCATTAAAGGAGCAGTCGCTCTGGGGACTTGAGGCCAAAGATTCCGGCTGGGCGAACGCCGTCAGGGCGTTCGGTCTGCCGATAACTTTTCAAGGCGACGAAAATGTGTCCGCCGTAACCGGCCAGGCCTTGCGAAGCTATGAGGACAAAATACGCGATATTTTTTCAAAAGGAGTCCTGCTTGATCTCTCCGGACTTGAGACCCTGCAGGAAATGGGATATGGAAAACTGGCCGGCGTGAAAATCGCCGGAAAATTTCATTCGCGCAAGGTGCCGGTCAGCTACGAATCCTTCACTGATCCAGAATTCGGCGGCGGGAAGGATGTCTATGTTTATGGCGAGACCAACCTGTCGCACCGGATTGGAATACTTGAGCCGGAGGCCGGGGCGCGCGCGGTTTCCTGTTTCCTCAACGACAACGGCCAGCCGCTTTATCCAGGCGTGGTGCTTTTTGAAAATGAGCTGGGCGGCCGGGTCGCGGTTTATCCCCAGGAATTTATCCTGCCCGAGGAGCCGGACCTGTATCGCAAGGGAACAGGCCAGTATTTTTATACCCTCCGCCGCAAACGCCAGTTATTGTCAGTCCTGAACTGGCTGTCCGGAGACAAACTGCCGCTGGTTGTTGAGGCGGAAGGATGGATTCTGCCCCACCGGATTGACGGGAAAGAATTTTCCGGCCTGGCGGCCATGAATCTTAATCTTGATCTGTGGCAAGGGGTAACGATACGGTGCGCTGTTGATCGCAGGGTTAAAATGGTCAAGATCCTGGATAAAACCAATAAATGGAAATCGTTGCCGGGAAAATTATGGTCGGAGCAAAAGGGTATCGTAACTCTTACCATTAAAGAAGAAATCCCACCATTGAAGGCAATTTGCGCTGTTTTATACTATTGATAGTTATAAATCAGGCCGAAAAAAGGGCGTTGTTTTTTTATCTATTTATGTCATTCCCGCGGAAGCGGGAATCCAGAAAATCAAAACTGGATTCCCATTTTCCGCCTTCGCGTAGCCCGCTACGGCGGGCGAAGGAAGGTTATGGGAATGACAACCTTTTTTTATTTACGTCTTTGGCACATGGCAACTTAGAAATTCCTATACCTGGAAAACAACAAAAATCTTGCATTCAGGAAGAAACGGGATAGACTTTCGCCTTATGCTTTTTAATTTTTCTCGTCCAAAAAGCGGCCTGGGTTTTAGTCTGGCATTCATCGGTCTGCTCTGGTTCGGAACACTTTCCCTCCGGGCGCTGGACAGATATGTGGTGGAGCCCGGCACAATTGCCGACGGCAACGGCGGAGTTTACTCCGACTGGAGCATTGCGGCCACCCAGATTCAATGGGCGATAGACGCCTCCACGAACGCCAATGACACCATCTGGGTCTCCAACGGGACCTATGTGCTCACCAATCAGATCGTCGTCATCAGCAACATTGTCTTGCGGAGCACGAATGGGCCGGATGTTACGATTGTCAATGGCGGCTTTGTCGCCGGCGCAACGGATGCCACCACCAACAACCGCTGTCTCATTCTGAGCAATAGTGCGGCGCTTGTTTCCGGATTCACTTTTTCCAACGGGGCCTGCACAAATGCCGGCGGGGCCGGAGTATGGCTGGGCAAGGGCGTTTTATCCAATTGCACGGTGCGCGATTGCATCAGTTTTTCTCTCGCCGCAAGCGTTTATGGCGGAGGAATCTGGCTGCAACTTGGCACAGTCACCGCCTGTCAGGTAACAGGCAATATCCTGACTAATGGCGCTGTTTACGGGGGCGGCGCCGGCATATTCGGCGGCATCCCAAACATCATCAACCAAAACTGGGAAGTCAATAATTGTGTGATCAGCAATAACCGAATGACCGGGGTTACTTCAGCCAGAAGCGGCGGCGGGATTGCGGCTGGCTACGGCGGCAAAATAAGGCAAAGCCTGATTTGTAATAATTCCGCCGGGACTGACGGCTATGGCGGCGGTGTATATTCAGGCTATGGCGTCCTGTTAAGCTCCAGCACGGTATCCGTCAATCAAGCCAGTCTGGGAGGGGGGATTTATCTTGCAACCGGGATGGTAACTAATTGTCTGTTTTCTTCCAACTATGGTCCGGCCGGCCAATACCCCGGAATTTATTGCAGTCCTAACGTGCAAGGTTACGGCGCCGAGGTGCATAACACAACGGTATCCGGCCATACGAATACTGCTTTTAGAATGGCGGTTTATGAGGCCAGGTATCAACTGACGAATAAGATGATAAATTGTATTATTGAAAACAATAATGCCCTTGGTCTCCTAATATCTGGTTACGTGACGAATTATTCAACATTTATTATTTCTAATTGCATATTTCGCGGGAATAAGGGCGGCGGCGTGTCGCTGGCCCCAAAAAACTTAATACTTCGCAATACTCTCATTGCCAACAACACGAATAGCGGGACTTACGCGGGATTACAGCTTTTGCCCGGCAATGGAACACATTTGGTGAGCGGGTGCACGATTGTAAGCAATTATGGCACGAATTACGGGGCGGGGATAAGATTTGAAGCTACCGACGCAACCTATACCGTATCTTCCTGTATTATTGCCTCAAATGGCGTGGGCGGAACTAATGATGTATATGACTTGCGCGCACCCACAAATTACAATGCGCTCCAGTATTCCTGTGTAGGACTGAACCCCGGATTCACGGGTGCGTCAGTTATTGTGGCCAGCCCGCAGTTTGCGGACTTTGCCGGGGGCGACTTTCATCTCTCCGGCAATTCGCCCTGCATCAATGCGGGCTCCAACGAGACCTGGATGACAAACGCGTTTGACCTGGATAAAAGGGCCCGCATCCGCTATGGGGTCGTGGACATGGGCGCCTATGAAGTCATCCAGGCCGGCACGGTCTACGGGTTCCAGTAAAAAATATGATCGTAACTTTTACCATTAAACAATAAATTCCGCCATTGAAGACAATTTGCGCGGTTTTATCCTTGTCTTAAGTAAAGATCGGGATAAAATTCTTTTCATAAGTCTTTGAAAGACGAAATGCGCAAACTGATCTCCAAAAACAGTTCAGGTTTTATTCTGGCGTTCACCGGCCTGCTCTGGTTCGGAACACTTTCCCTCCGGGCGCTGGACAGATATGTGGTGGAGCCCGGCACAATTGCCGACGGCAACGGCGGAGTTTACTCCGACTGGAGCATTGCGGCCACCCAGATTCAATGGGCGATAGACGCCTCCACGAACGCCAATGACACCATCTGGGTCTCCAACGGGACCTATGTGCTCACCAATCAGATCGTCGTTATCAGCAACATTGTTTTGCGGAGCACGAATGGGCCGGATGTTACCATAGTCAACGGCGGTTTTGTCGCTGATGCAACGGATGCCACCACCAACAACCGTTGTCTTTATTTGAGTAATCTTTCCGCACGCGTTATTGGCTTCACTCTTTCCAATGGTGCGGTATGTTCAACCGGCGGGGCCGGAGCGTGGATTGGCGGGGGGATACTTTCCAACTGCACGGTGCGCGACAACATCGCTTTCACCCTCACCAACAGCACCGCCAATATTCCCGGCGGTGGTCTTTATATCAACCCGCGCGGGACGGTCATGGCCTGCCGGGTGATTGGTAATATCGCGACCAATGGGACGACCGCCCGCTATGGAGGCGGCGCCGGTATATACGGAGGCGTGTATAACAATAATCCGGGTTGGGAAATTTATGGCTGCGTGGTCAGCAATAACAGAATAGTCGGGGCTGGTCTGGCCACATCAGGCAGACAAGGCGGCGGGATTTCCGCTTTATCCGGCAAAATCAGATCCAGCCTGATCTGCAACAATTCCGCCGCTTCCAACGGCTATGGCGGCGGTGTCTCTTTAACCTATGGCGCTTTCATGAGTTCCTGCACAGTATCCGTTAATGAAGCCACTCTGGGAGGAGGGGTTTATCTGCAAGGGGGCACAGTTACCAATTGTCTTGTTTCTTCCAACTATGGGCCGGCCGGGCAGGTCCCCGGGCTTTATCATGCCGCCGGCGTTGCGAACACTATCGGCTCGGAGGTATATAATACCACCGTATCCGGCCATACGAACACGGCCTATAGAGTGGCCGCTTATGAAGCCAGATGGTATATAACGAACAAGGTGATAAATTGCACTATTGAAAACAATAATGCCCTTGGCGTGGAACTGGCCGGAATAACGACGAATTATTCCATGTTCATGCTTTCCAACTGTGTGGTTCAGAACAACAAGGCGGGCGGAGTAAGCTGCACCGGTGTCAGGAATGTCCAGATGCGGAACTGTCTCATTGCCAACAACACGAACAGCGGGAGTTATGCGGGCTTGTTGATCGGTTTGAGCACCAGGACCGGGACAGTATCAGTGAGCAGCTGCACGATCGCGAGCAACTACGGCACCAATTACGGGGCCGGGATAAGATTTGCGGACACCAACGGCGGGATCACGGTTTCATCCTGCGTGATCGCCTCCAATGGCGTGGGCGGGACCAATGATGTCTATGACATGTATCCGCCCACGAATTACAATGTGATCCAATATTCCTGCCTGGGAAAAAATGCCGGCTTCACCGGTATGGGAATTATTGTAACAAGCCCGCAGTTTGCGGACTTTGCCGGGGAAGACTTTCATCTCTCCGGCAATTCGCCCTGCATTAATGCGGGGTCCAACGAGGACTGGATGACAAACGCGTTTGACCTGGATAAAAAAGCCCGCATCCGCTATGGGGTCGTGGACATGGGCGCCTATGAAGTCATCCAGGCCGGCACGGTCTACGGGTTCCAGTAAACACATTTTTAAAAAAAGGATGGAAATTGATGACCGCAAGTTTTAAGTTCCGCATGCTTTATGCTCCCTGTGATGCCTTGGTTAAAGCCGCGGCAAAAGGCGGCATGGATTGGGTCGTGGTTGAATCATACGGCCACAAAAACCTGCGGCGGCAGGGATTGGATGATGTTTACGTTCCCTTCCGCAATTATCCCGGACTGCGGGCATACCAGAAAAAACTTGAACCGTATTACAAGGAAAGAATCGCGCAGACAAAAAAACTGGTTGCGCTGGCCAAAAAGTCGGGGTTGAAGACCGCCATTCACGGCTACGAAATATCCCTTCCGGCTGCGATCAGGGATGCCTGCCCGGAAGTGTTCACGCCGCCGGTGACCGACGGCATCTCCGCCTTTTACACTTTCGCCCCTCCGCCGAAAAATTATCGCGCCATGTGCCTTTCCAATCCGGCGCTGCGCCGGATGATAACTTCAAAAATCCGGGAATTATTTGAGCTGATCCCCGGCCTGGACGGTTATATTTATTCATTCCACGAAACATCCGGCACGGGATTCGCCCACCGTTGTCCTTTTTGCCGGGACATACCTTACTGGCGGATGTTTCAATACCTGCACGACGCCATCCGCGAAGGGCTGGATCAGGTGGATCCGCGTAAAAAACTATTTGTGCGGTGCTGGGGAACGCAGGAAAGCGTGCAAACCCGCAAACGCGAATATCTCCAGCTCTTCCAGGCCGGACGGATCACTAAAGAACAAAAGCGGTATTGGGAAAGGATGGTCAGCAAATACGGCTTCTATGACCCCAAGAAGGAAATACCGCTGTTTATCAAGTCGCTGGCCGGAAAAAACACGGCTTTCATCTACAAGGCCACCTGGGCCGATTTCTCCATCCGACAGCCGGCCAACCCGTGGATGGGAGCCTATGCGCCGCATGATGAAATCGCCGAAGTAAGTTTTGAACACTGCCGCCATGGTTCCGACCATTTCCTGGTGCTTCCGCAGCAGATTCCCGGATATGTCAGAATGGCAGACCGCAAAAATCTGGCCGGGGTCTGCGGCGTTCCGTTCAACTGGGGGAGCAGCGTGCGCGTAAACCCCGACTATGCGTTTGACCCGGAACGGTGGAAACTGAACAAGCTTAATCTGGATCTTTTCATGACCTGCGCCCGGCGCCCCTCAGAAAACGCAGAGGAATTTGTCCGTAAATGGCTGAAGAATAGATATGGACATGATCTTCCCGCGCTGGCAAAACTGCTCCTGAGCGTGGAGCAAACAACCGATCAGACCTTTAATCTCAACGGCGTAGCACCGCAGGACGTCTATGGCGTGTTTGGCTATTCTTATGTAACGCTTGATTATCTGAAGCACATCTTGAACCGGTATCTCTTCCTCAGAAAGGACGGTTTGCAGCGGGTCAGCCGGTCCCCTGAAAACCTGGAGCGGATCAACGAAAATCACCGGCGGGGGCTTGAGCGGATAAAATCCATGCTGGTCCGGATAGAGCGGCTTAAGAACTCCATTCCCCGCAAGGCCGCGGAGGATTTCAGAGAATGTTTTTCCAACTGGCATGACATGCTGCGTTTTGCCTCTTACGCCCGCCAGGCGGCCTTGCTGGCCTGGGGTATGGAGGAAGGCAGGCTGAAACCCTCCCCAAAAGTATCCGGTCAACTTCAACAATGGCAGCAGAATCTTTGCCAGGTAGTCGCCGAATCGCCATTGATAAGAAAAATAATTCTTGGCAGTCAGGTAACAAAAAAGATATAATTGGGGTAAGGCCTCAGTTATTTGGGTAGGTTGTGAACTTCAATGCTGTCATTCCCGCGGAAGCGGGAATCCAGTCCCGATTCTGCATCAGGCTTTCTGGATTCCCGAGCCTACTCCGCCGAAGTAAAGCCTTCTGGCTACGAAGGCCGGATCGGGAATGACAATCACCCCTCAGATGGCTGAGGGATTAATAACCGGGCATTGAAAAAATAGGCATAGGAGTAAAATGAAAACATGGATTGGATGGGTGATATTGAGTTTGTTTGCGCGTCTTCTGTTCGCCGGCAATATGCCCGGCGAAACCGATGTGATATTCTACGCCGGCTTTGAAAATACGCTGGACGCTGAAAAAGCCCTTGGATCCAAAACCGCGGTTTTCTCCGGGCCTGCTGCTTACGCGCCGGGCATCAAGGGCCAGGGCGTTGTCCTGGATAAAGATGCGGTTCTGGGCTATAAAACCAAGGATAACCTCCGCGGGGAAGAGGGCACCATTGTGTTCTGGCTGAAACCCATTTATGGTTATACGCTGGAAGACACGGTCCCTCTTTTTTCAACCATCAATGACCAGGCCGGCCTGCGCCTCGTCAAAAAGACGGCCTCAATGAATTTAGGTTATGAAGACACCCGTGAGGCGGCCAACCATGAATTAGAAGCGATGTTTCATACAAAAGGCGGAGCGACGCCACTCGCCCAGTTCACAGATTTTGAAGCCTGGGGCTCAAATCAATGGGCCATGATCGCCGTCTCATGGTCGCAGAACGGCGCCGCGGTTTATCTGAACGGCAAACGCCTCACGGAACGTTCATCGGACGCGCGCTTTGACGAGACAAAACTTCCGGATACGATGTGGTTCGGCAAAGTTTCGGGAAACGAAAAAAACGGCGTCAGGGCGGTTCTGGATGAGTTCACGGTCTATAAAAAATCCTTGAGCGCATCGGAAATAGAAGCTTTGTTCAACTCCCGGCCCGCCGTGCCGCCGGGCGGTAAGGGGCCGTAAAGATTTTTTCTTCCGTGCGGGAAGAGCGTAACGCCCGGCGTTGCCGAGCTTCGTTAAGAAAGAAACTTTTACTGTTTGTCATTCCCGATTCAATCGGGAATCCAGGCTTAGGAGAATCCTGACTGGATTCCCACTTTCGTGGGAATGACAGAGGCGGATTCCCGCCTGCGCGGGAATGACAGACGCAATACGCGATGGAAATTTTAGAGACGAGAGGGGGGATGGGAATGGCGATACTGCGCAAAGTTCCGATGCCGCCGGGCGCGCCTTTGATGGTGGCCTATTCTTCGGCGCGCATGGGGCCGCAGGTGCTCCACTACCACAACAACTATCTGGAAATCCAGATTGCCTGCAGCTCGCCTTTTTTATACCAGATTGGCGACAAAGAGGTGCTGGTTGACAAATACACGGCGCTCATTATCCGGCCGCCGCATTGTCATATCCTGCTGGGAACGGTCAGGGAAAAAGACGCGGTGGATAAATTCTGCGTTCTGCTGAATCTGGGACGCTGCCGCCGCATGATGCATGGCTTGAGCGGCGATATGCGGCGGTTTATCTTCCGGAAAGACCAGGAGGCTTTCTGTAAAATCCCCCTCGGCGGATCATTTTACGAAATAAAAACGCTCCTGCAAACCATGATCGCCGAGTTTAAATACCGGCCGTTGGGATGGCAGGAATGCGCGCGCGCGTTCGGGGAGAGCCTGATTGTTCTTATTTACCGGGCGTCTTGCGAACGGCACGGAGAAAAACAAAAAGGCGGGGACCAGAATTTAAGGGAACGGATTGCCGATTCAATTTTACGGACGCATGGCCGCGATCAGAACAGTCTGGCGGCCATTGCCAAACGGCTGGGTTATTCCTATTCATATACAAGCTTTCTGTGTCACAAGATATTCGGAATGTCTCTGCGGGAGACGCGCATCGCCTGCAAAATTGAAACCGCCAAGCAGCTTCTTGAAAGAACGGACAATCAAAAGACCGGCGTTGTCGCGGAGCAGGCCGGCTTTACCGATCTGCCCAATTTCTACCACGCCTTCCGCAAGCATACCGGCAGCACGCCCAGCGAATATCGTAAATTCTACCAGTCGCATTGAAATCCCACCATTGACCTGCCTCCCGCTTCCGCTAGTTTTATAATCAAAGGCAGGAGTGTTTTTTATGGCAGGATACTATCCGGCATCTTTTTGTTTTTTGAGAAGATTTTCATATTTTGTCATTCCCATGAAAATGGGAATCCAGATGTTTCTTCTGATCCTGGATTCCCGAGCCTACTCCGCTGAAGTAAAGCCTTCTGGCTACGAAGGCCGGATTAGATCGGGAATGACATTCGCGCGAAACGCATTTGGTTGCCACGCCGCTTACGAAGCGTAAGCGTAGTGACGCGGCGGCCCTCCAGGGCAGCGTTAAGAAATATGCGGGTTAAATCGGATTATAAATCATAACGGGGGTGCAGGATGAAACAGAAAGGCGCATTGTTTATCTTCCTGGCAGCGGTTCTCACGCAAACAGTCATGGCGGATTCAAATTCTTACGACATCATGCCGCATGAAACCGCCTATAAAATCGTTCTTTGGAACAACGGCGATCCGGGCAGCGCCGTTACCGTGAGCAACCTTTATACGCAACTTACCACCAATGGCGTCGGCGACCACCCGCAGTGCACGGTCCAGGTATTCAAGGAAAAGAGGGGCAACGACACCTACTGGACCATCTCCGTTGTTCCCAAATCCTCCTGGGGCGTCTTTGAGGTGGATTACCCGCTGCTGTCCATTCCGAGACTTACCAACGAATGTTTGGTGGATTTCAAGAGATGCGGAGAGCGCATCCCCATTGCCAAACTCGGGTCCAACCAGCAGGGCATTGAAATGCTGCCGGCCTGGGCTTACCGCCTGGAATGCGAGGAACTGCCGGAATTCCAGAATAAATATTGTCTTTATTTCGGACGGTATCCTTCCTCGGAAGTCTTTGGCCAGATGATTGCTTATGAAAACGATTACCAGGGATGCATGATCTGGACTCCGGATAACGAATGCCGGGTAAAGGATTTTGTCTTTAGCGTGGACCTGGACAGCCAGTCGGACACACTGCCGGCCGCACCCCAGGCGCTTTGCGCCTACGTGGTGCATTTCCCGGAAAACACCGGGCAGAGCGGGACTGGCTTTCAGAGTCCTTATCCGGTGGTGACCAGCCCTTACGCCGGCGGATGGCATCAGGCGGCGATGAAATACCGGGATTGGGCGGCCAAACAGTGGTGGTGCCGGAGCGGCAAGCTCTATGACCGGCCCGGAACGCCGGCCTGGCTTAAGGACACGCATGTATGGTCTGCCGGCGGATGGTATGGAAGCACTCAGGGATTGGTTAATCTGATAAATATCCGCGACCAGATCATTCCGGAAAAACGTCTGGGCATTCAGTTCCAGGCGGGATGCAAATATTTTGCTACGGCGCAAACAGCGGCGCCGGATCAACTCCCGCCGGACGATATCCCGGGTTTTATGTGGTCTTTGGGTTGCCGCGACATTGGCATCCACTCGTCCCCCTATAATCTGATTGTTGGCGCAGTTACCTGTCATACTAATTTTTTTGTTAATATTACGAATTCCATCGCCTGCAAACAGAACGGCGCGTGGTATGACACTTTTTATCAGACCGATTTCAATTACTTTATGGGTGAAGGCTGGCTTACAAATCAAGACAACCATCTGCCGGAAGGTTTCAAGGAACTCGGCTGGGCGGTTCTGGATTACAAGGATGCTCTCCTGACGGCCTGGAGCGGGCCTTTGGACATGAATTTGGTCAACGAAATGGCTTATTTTCCCATGCCGGCCTCACCCCTCCAGACTCAGCAGTGGGCTTTGGTCACATACTGGGGCGGAGATACCAACGTGATAAACAACTTGAAGTTTTACACGTTGGCCACGCGTCCATGCCTGGGCCATGCCACGTTTTTGGATTATCTGCTATGGGTGCTGGATGAGTATTTCGGAACCTATGGCACCGACGGGCTTTATCTGGATACTTTCCCGCAGTCGCCGTATCCATGCTACGACCCCAACCATGGCCATGCGCTGGGTTACGGGCGGTATATTACCAGCAATCAACATGACCTCATCCGGTTAACGGTGGAGCAATATTCCAATGCCGTTATTTCCTGTGAATCGGGCGCAGGAGAATATCTGCTGGACAGCATGGCCCTTACTTATTTTAAGGGCGTATGGTCCGAGTATGCCATTCCTTTTTTCGCCGGCGTGTATCAGGGCTACATGGAGTATAACAGCTGGCCGATCTATCCTCCCTATTCCAATATCGTTGATTTCACGAGCTCCCTGGCGTTCTCCACGCATGCCGGCTATATGCCCGGCGGCGCTGTCGGGGGCGGAGTGCTGGGCAGCCTTTGGCTCTACAGCCCGGGTTCTGATGCGGTTCAATTCTTCAACCGGACGATTGAGATGCGCAATCAATACCGGGATTATCTGGCCGCGGGGACACGGCTGCAAGATCCCGTGGCGCAGGTGCCTTCGCCGGTAACCGTGAAATGGTCCGTGTCCTGGGGGTCACAGTATTATTACACAAGACAGCTTTCCCCCGTCCAGGTTTCAAAATGGGTGAAGAATGGCGATCCGCGGAAGGTGCTGTTGCTCCTCTCCAATTTCTCGTCAAGCCAGCAAAGTGCGACCGTGGAAGGAAGAACCGTAACCGTGGAAGCTTATTCCTGGGTTGGGATAGAGAAAGATCAGGATAAGCTCTATTTTGACGTGGGCGGCCCGGAAGATACGGCCGCCGCGTGCAGTAACCGGTTTCCCGGCGTGGCCCTGGATTTGACCGCCGACGGAGGCTGGTCCAGCCCCTCATCGGTTGACGGCTATTCCGTCCGCACGGGGAGCGGGACAAACGCATTTTATGCGGTCCTGCCTTACTCGGAAAAGTCGTTGCTTGATTATTCAAGGCCCGAAATATCGGTTTTTTATAAGAATTCCACGGCCGGCGCGGTAATTTCGCAGTATTGCGGAGCGGCTGTCGGCTGGACGAACATCGGGATCATGACCACGAGCAACGGCCAATGGAGAACGCAGTCCTTTACCCTGGATCCGAGGCTGTATGATTATTTGCCCACATCCGGCGGCAAACAGGTGCGGCTGCGGTTTAGCAAACCGGTTACGCTGGCCGCGCTCGGCTTGAACCAGGGAAATCCTGAAACGGTCTTTTTTGACATGGGCGGTCCGGAGGACAAAGGAACTATCCTTGACAGCATCCCGGGTTTTGGGGTTTATACATCGTCCCCCGGCTGGTCGGCTCAGTCCGACGTGGACGGTTATTCGGTCCGGGTGGATAACGGCCGCACGGTGAAGAACGGACTGTATGGCTGGTCGTCGTTTTATGCCAATATTCCCGCCGGTCGTCAAGCGGAGTACACGAACGCTCAGGTGGCGGTGTTGTATAAGACCTCCACAAATTCGGCTCTGTGGCAATATTGCGGCGCGTCAGCGGGGTGGGTCTCCATCGGCAATCTTGTCAGTAATGGACAATGGCAGGTCCAACGCGTGCCTATTGACAACCGGTTTTATGACTACCAAGGAGGCTATACGGGCGTGAATATTTTAATGTCATTTACCGGTGTCCCGATTACGATCGGCGGATTGTGGCTTATCAAAGCCGAAACAAACGCCGTGCTTTTTGATGTGGGCGGCCCGGGAGATACGAGCAACTCATTTAGCGTTATACCCGGATTTACCATCATTGTGCCGCCATTAGCTGCAAGCGGATGGCAAGCTCCTACAAACGTGGATAACTACACGGCCAGGGTGGATATCGGCCGGGTAACGAACCAGGGCGTATACGGCTGGTCACCTTTCTGTGCGAACTTGTCTACAAGCTTGTCTACTCCAACTAATGAGGAGGAGTGGATAAACTCGGACGTGGAAGTTTCCGTCCGGTATAAGACCTCGGCGGCCAACCCGGTGCTCTGGCAATATTGCGGCCTTACGAACGGTAGTTGGGTTCGGATTCTGCCGTTGACCGGCGACGGCAACTGGCATATTCAAAGTACCCGGCTGGACAGCCGGCTGAACGACTATTACGGCGGTTATTCAGGGATCAATGTCTTACTGACTTTTACCGGCGTCCCCATCACAGTTGCGGATTTGTGGGTGGACCCATAACAGGCATACGGGTCAGACAGATTATTGACATCTAAATCATGACCATGATGGAGACGCATAAAAAAACTGTTTAATCTGGTTAAAATATAAATGAAGCTCCCCGCGGCAACTTACTTCGCCCAAGGGGCTACGAAGGTCAAGAGCCACGGGGTATTCTGGCGAAGGCGAATAAAAAGAAAGGCGAATAATATGTTCTCTAATGTTTCCCGGCTAAAAATCGGTCCGGGTTTGGTTCTGGTGTTTATCGGACTGCTCTGGTTCGGGACTCTTTCCCTCCGGGCGCTGGACAGATATGTGGTGGAGCCCGGGACCATTGCCGACGGCAATGGCGGGGTCTACTCCGACTGGAGCATAGCGGCCACCCAGATTCAATGGGCGATAAATGCCTCCACGAATGCCAATGACACGATCTGGGTCTCCAACGGAACCTATGTGCTCACGAATCAGATCGTCGTTATCAGCAACATTGTTTTGCGGAGCACCAACGGGCCGGATGTAACCATAGTCAACGGCAATTTTACTGAAGGCAGCCCGGCAACAAACCGCTGTCTTTATCTCAGCAACAAGACGGCATTTGTTTCCGGCTTCACCTTTTCCAACGGCGCCTGCGATCCCGGCACCGGCAATGGCGGCGGCGGGGTATGGATAGGAGCCGGCATTTTGAGCAATTGTACCGTGTGCAACAATACTGCCTACTATAAGTCCGGCGGGGGCATTCTTATCCGTCCGAGCGGCACGGCTACGGCCTGCCGGGTAACAGGCAATATAGTGACGAATTCGGCGGCAACCTACGGCGGCGGCGGGGGCATAGCTGGCGGCGCCAATGGGGACTCGCCGGGAGGCTTGGTCTATGGCTGCATTGTCAGCAATAACAGGCTGGTCGGGACCACTTCTGCCAGATCAGGCGGAGGGATTGCGGCCGACGCCAATAAGATAAGGTCCACCATGATTTGCAACAATTCATCCGGCACTAACGGATATGCGGGGGGCGTATATTTAAACAACGGCGCCATGGTGGACTCCTGCACAGTATCCGTTAATGAAGCCAGCCTGGGAGGCGGAACTTATCTGGCGGGCGGGACCGTAACCAATTGTCTCTATTCTTCCAACTGGGGGATGGCAGGACAGGTAGCCGGAATTTATCTGGCCGGCGGCTACAATATTAGATCAGAGGTTTATAATACCACCGTGTCCGGCCATACGACCACGGCTTTCAGGGTGGCGGCTTATGAGGCCCGGGTTTATATAACGAACAAGATAATAAATTGCATTATTGAAAATAACGGTGCGCTTGGCGTGGAACTGGCCGGAATAACGACAAATTATTCAATGTTTATGATTTCCAATTGTGTGGTCCGGAACAACAAGGCGGGCGGAGTAAGCTGTACTTCCGTAAGAAATGTGCAGATTCGGAACTGTCTCATTGCCAACAACACGAACAACGGGAGTTACGCGGGGTTCTTGCTTGGAAACAGCGGCCGGACCGGGACGATATCAGTGAGCTCCTGCACGATCGTAAGCAACTATGGCACCAATTACGGGGCCGGGATAATATTTGCGGATACCAACGGCGGGATCACGGTCTCATCCTGCGTGATTGCTTCCAACGGCGTGGGCGGGACGAATGACGTCTATGATATGTTCCCGCCCACGAATTACAATGCGATCCAGTATTCCTGCCTCGGATTAAATCCCGGATTCACGGGCACGTCAATTATTGTGACCAACCCGCAGTTTGCAGATTTTGCCGGGGGCAATTTCCGTCTTTCCGGCAATTCGCCCTGCGTCAATGCGGGCTCCAATGAGACCTGGATGACAAATGCGTTTGATCTGGATAAAAGAGCCCGCATCCGCTATGGGGCCGTGGACATGGGCGCCTATGAAATCATCCGTGACGGCACCATCTACGGCTTACACTGAAGCACCCCCGCGGCAGCCTCCCGTGCCTATCTTGCCTTCGTCCCGAGCTCAGGCCGAGGGGAGCAAGATGCGCCAGCACCGCGCCGAAACGAATATCGTAAAATCTACCAGTTGCGCTGAAATTTTACCATTGAATCATCTTTCCCGTTGCGATAATTTTATAATCTTAAAGGAGAAAAATCATGTTAAAATTTAAAATCACTTCATTGGCGTTTCTGGCTGTTTTTGCATTTGTCTGCCGTCCGGCTTTTGCCTACCAGGCCGAAGCTGAGCCGAAAGCATACCGGATATATTTATGGAAAAACGGCGACGATAAGAACCCCAAACTGGTGGAGGGGTTTTATCGCGACCTCACGACCGAAGGCCTGGGCAAACACGCGGAATGCACGGTAAAGGTCGGGAAGAAGGAAGAGGGCAACAACATTTACTGGACGATTGATGTTACCCCGAACGGCGACTGGGGTGTGGCCGAGGTGCAGTATCCCCTGTTATTCCTGCCGAAATTAACCAATGATTTTCTGGTGCAGGGCAAGCGAGTCGGCGA
>Ga0074199_1000839_pt1 | contig 37215 bp, 37 predicted proteins | sample EPASupsiteSAE347_FD_64528 | JGI IMG/M metagenome (GOLD analysis project Ga0074199, IMG submission 64528) | Bioremediated contaminated groundwater from EPA Superfund site, New Mexico - Sample SAE3-47 | ecosystem: Environmental > Aquatic > Deep subsurface > Groundwater > Contaminated ... | reverse complement strand
TCCTCATCTGTTTTTGGGTAATTGCCATATCCTTGGTCCTCCTTGGATATGGCATCTTATTTGCCCCTCACTGATGGGGAATTATAATTGTCGTCGGTGGGGAATTATAGTTGTCGCCGCGCAATATTTGAAGTAATAATCATGAAACATATCAGGAACATAGCCATTGTTGCCGCGCTGGTTGTCGCGGTGGGGGCGGTCGTCGCGATCAAGCAAAACAGAAAACCGGCTGCGCTAAATGCATCGCCCGTAGAAACAGCCGGCGTAAGCGAGCCGGTCTCTCAGAGCCCTGCGGTGAATACATCGCAAACGGCCAAACCCGACAGTACCAAGGCATTGCCGAAACTCATTGACCTGGGCGCGGGCAAGTGCATTCCCTGCAAAATGATGGCCCCGATCCTGGAGGATTTGAAAAAGACACATGCCGATAAATTTGAGGTGCAGTTCATAGATGTCTGGCAGAATCCGGAACCCGGACAGCGGTATGGCATCCGGGTGATCCCGACCCAGATATTTTTTGATCCCGATGGGAAGGAACTTTCCCGGCATGAAGGATTTTACGGCAAGGAGGATATTCTGGCAAAGTGGAAGGAATTGGGTTTCTGAAAAAAGATTTTCTCTCGCAAAGGCGCAAAGCAAGATTAGAGAGCAATAATCATTCATAGAAAAAGATATTTTTCTTTGAGGACTTGGCGAGCTTAAGCAAGTCGCCGCGCGAGCGAGAAAATCGAACGTTCAATTCTGGCTGGAACAAATCAGGAGATTTTTATAAATGCAAGCGAATGTGGAAATTCAGGCCGGCATCTGCGGTTTTATAACCAATGTGTCAGCCGAAAGCGAAGATAGTCAAAACGTAAATTACGCGATTAAGTCAAATTGCGAAAAAATTGCAGCATTGGCGATAAAGTTAAATAAAATCCAACCGGTGGATGCTTTTCAGGAAATAAGTCCAACCGGTGAAGGAAAGATCATTCCTGTAGTGCGCGAGACCCTGAAGGGTTGTTGCGCCGGGTGCGCCGTGCCAGCGGGTATTTTCAAGGCCATGCAGGTTGCCGCTGGCCTGGCACTGCCCAAGGATATTTCCATTGCTTTTAAATGAACCGGTTAAACCAATGGAACAATTATTTACATCCTTGACTCATGCCGTTGAAGGCTCTCCATTTATTGCGCTCAGCGCGGCGCTTATCTGGGGAATCTTGAGCATATTGCTCAGCCCGTGCCACCTGGCCAGCATTCCGCTGATCGTGGGGTTCATTGACGAGCAGGGCAAAATATCAACCGGACGCGCTTTTCTCATTTCGCTCTTATTTGCGTCCGGCATTTTGCTGACGATTGCCGCCATTGGCGCAGTAACAGCTTCCGCCGGAAGAATGATGGGCGACATCGGACGCTATGGCAACTACTTTGTGGCGATAATATTTTTTATCGTCGGACTTCACCTCCTGGACGTTATTCCAATGCCATGGGCGGGGCCTTCCAAAGTCGGCATGAAACGCCGAGGTCCGTTAGCCGCCTTTATTTTGGGGCTGGTGTTCGGAATTGCGCTCGGACCCTGCACGTTTGCCTACATGGCGCCGATGCTGGCGGTTACATTCAAGGTGGCGGCGACAAATCTTTCCTACGGAGTTTTATTGCTTGCGGTTTATGGGGTGGGGCATTGTTCGGTGATTGTGGCGGCGGGAACATCCACCGAATTGGTTGAGCATTACCTCAAATGGAACGAAAAATCAAAAGGAGCTGTAATTTTGAAAAAAATCTGCGGTGTTCTTGTCCTGCTGGGCGGTGTCTGGCTGATTTACACTGCGCCTTGATAATATCATTCCTTCACGTATCCGTATCATAAAATGCCCCCTAAATAATTTACAAAAAGAGTTGACAGGCTTGGCCTGATCATGTAGATGTTTTGTCATGTAACGAAATATAGAACGGAGACAAGATCATTATGAAAGAACTGCTGAGAATAACCGGGGCATTGGCCGATGCAAGCCGTGTGCGAATTGTCATGTTTTTGCGAAAAGGTGAATTGTGCGTGTGCCAGATCGTGGCGCTTCTCCGGCTTGCCCCATCCACGATTTCCAAGCATCTTGCAATTCTTGAACAGGCCGGATTGGTGGAATCGCGCAAGCAGGAGCGTTGGGTTTACTATCGCTTGTCGGATAAGGCAGTATCCCCGTGCGTGTCGGCGGCCATCCAATGGGCATGCAAATGCGCTGGAAAAGACAAGCAAATACTTGAGGACAGCGTGCGCCTGAAAACAATGCTGAAGATGAGCCTTCAGAAACTGTGCGAACGATATCATAAATAACAAAAAGGTTTTGATATTAACTTGGACGTGAAAGGAAACAATATGTCCGAACATGAACATGATCACATCAGGAAGAATGTCCGCAGCCGTTATGCTGAAATAGCAAAAACCAACAACAGGGGATGTTGCAGCACTTCGTGCTGTTCATCATTCCCGGCCAACGGAGCTGATGTCTCCGCTCGAGTCGGCTATTCCACCAAGGATATGCAGGCGGTCCCGGAAGGAAGCAACATGGGCTTGGGCTGCGGAAATCCCCAGGCCATCGCGAATCTGAAAGAAGGTGAAGTCGTAGTTGATCTTGGAAGCGGCGGAGGGTTTGACTGCTTCCTCGCTGCCAGAAAAGTCGGCGCCAGTGGTCGGGTCATAGGAATTGATATGACGCCGGAAATGGTGAGCAAGTCCCGCGAAAACGCCGGGAAAGGCAAATATAAGAACGTTGAATTCCGCCTGGGAGAAATTGAACATTTGCCTGTGGCGGACAATTCCGTGGATGTCATTATATCAAATTGCGTTATTAATTTGTCGCCGGATAAAAAGCAGGTGTTCCGTGAAGCATACCGGGCGCTGAAACCCGGCGGGCGATTGGCCATATCCGACGTCGTTGCCGTTAAGGAATTACCGGATCATGTTAAAAAGGATCTGGCGGCTCATTCCGGATGCGTGGCTGGTGCGGCGCTTGTATCCGATACGAAAGCCATGCTTGCCGAAGCGGGTTTTTCCAGTGTAAAAGTTGACATCAATGAGGCAAGCCGTGAATTCATTAAGGACTGGTTTCCCGGCAGCGGAGTTGAAGCATATGTGGCTTCCGCGATCATTGAGGCCGAAAAAAATTAAAAAAGGTAGGGCAAGGCCTCCGGCCGAGCCGGAGGATAAGATATTGATAGGCAAAAGAAAGACGGCTTGGCGTGGACGCCGCGCCCTACCTCCAAATAAGATCATCAAACAAATTGTGTAACCAAAAAAAAAGGAGGAATGAGCGATGACGACAAATAATGATAATAAAAAACAACCCGACAATATGGAATTGCCGAATAAGGAAGCATCGGCATGCGGGCCCGAATGCGGATGTCATGCGGGCGGATCTTCCGGGCGAACACGCATAATCATCGGGGCAATTGTGCTGATTGCCGCCGGGGTGCTTATTGCGCGAGCCGTGATCAAAAACAACAGCGCCGTGCCAGGGGAGGCGGCGTCCGAATTCGCGCCTTTACCGGCCATGCAGGCGTCTCCGGCGCCGGCTGCCGGCGCTGCGCCCTCAACGGATGCGGCGCCCGCCGCCCCGGCTGCAGTTCCCGTAAAAGAACTCGGCGCGCTTAACGAACTGAACACGGTGGCTGCCGATACAATGGGGGTGTTTGTGTTCCTGGCCGCTAAAAACGATCCGCCGATCAAGGCGCCCCTGGCGCAAATGCGCAGCGCGGCGAAGATGATCGAAGCCCAGGGACAAAAGGTTGGTATCTTCACCCTCAAGACGGACTCGCGGGACTATGCGCAGGTTGCCTCGCAAGTGGCGGTGCCATGTGTGATTGCAATGGTCAAGGGACGTGGAATGGTTCCGGTTTCGGGTGAAATTACCGAATCCAAACTTGTTCAGGGCTTTGTCGCCGCATCCAGCGCGGGAGGCGGTTGCGGGCCGTCCGGCTGTGGTCCGGCAGGGTGCAAATAAATTGGGCATGGCTCAAACTATGCGTGATTTGGGTGACAGGCGACGGCTCGGCAGGGACGCCTCGCCCTACCTGTTGGCCGTACTCTGCGGTGGGGCGAACCCTCTGGGTGAGCCGTCCGGGTTCTCGATGTGTAACCACGTATTGAACCATGCCCTAAATTGAGTTTAGAAAGCGGAAAAAGTTCAACGCCCAACAATCAATATCCAACCTTCAAAGACTTTAAGAATGCTGAACACACTCAAGTGGATAACAGACACTCTTCAAGCCGCCACTATGGGTCCGGCGGCCTTGCCGCCGGCCTTTCTGCTGGGATTGGCAAGCGCGTTGGCCAGCGCCTGTTGCACGTTGCCGGCCATGGGAATGTTGGTGGCCTATTCGGGCACGCGGAAAGACGCCAATCGGCGCGCGGCTTTTGTGTCCGCAGTTTCATTCCTGACCGGCGCCACGCTGGCGTTGATCATTCTGGGGTTTGTTGCCGGTTGTGTGGGTCAGGCGGCACAAGCTTTGCTCGGCAGATACTGGAAGATTTTTGCGGGTGGAATAGCGGTAGGCCTTGGACTCGCCGCGTTAAAGTTGTTTCCGGTCAAACTGCCGCAACTTGGACGAAAGACGGAAACACAATCCGCGATCCCCGGGATGGTTGGCATAATGGTGGTTGGACTGTTGATGGGCGGTGGAGTGGCGGCCAGTTCACTGCCCTGCAATCCCGGAATCTTCGTTGTTATCGGCGCGGCGGTGTTGCAAGGCCATATTCTCTGGGGTATGGCGCTTATGGCGGCTTTTGGGATTGGGTTCAGTCTGCCGCTCGGCGCCATCCTGCTGGGGGTGTCTTTCGGTAAAGCATTTATCAAGGCGCAGAAGGCGGAGGCCATGATCAGAATCCTCGCCGGTGTTCTGCTCATTGTCGCAGGATTTTATTTGTTGGCAACGTTCTAAACCAAACCCGAACAAAAAAAAGGAGATACAACAATGGAAACCAACAAGAATGACCAGAAACAAAAGAAAGGCTTCCTAGCCGCGATATGGGAGTCCATGACCAAGACCGGCGGGTGTTGCGGTTCCGGCGATAACTGTTGCTGCTCTTCCGATCCGAATAACGGCAATGAGAAGGCCAAGGAAAAGAAGGTTGATTGTAACACAAAATAACGCAATGAGTCGTAATGCCAGGCCGGATGCCTCAAAATATAAAGACCTTGCCGTCTTGGCAATCGTCCCGGCTCTTGTCTTGGTTTTGATCCTTACAAGCTGGCTCATCGCGTATTGGAAGATCGGCCCTTACTTCTTCAATGCGGCGCTCGCCATTATCGCTGTCATATTCGGCGGATTCCAAAGGTTCATTTCCGGGTTCAAGGATATCTTCAAGCGGAAGATCACGGTCAACGTGTTTGTCGTGGTCGCGCTTATTGCCACCATGGCGATCGGTGAGTTCCGACCCGCCGCGATTATCGTCTTTATCATGGCCGTTGCCGGGGCGCTGGAATCCTACACCCTGGACAAAAACCGGAAGAGCATCCGTGACCTTCTGGATTTTGCCCCGCAACTGGCGACCGTTCGCCGTCAGGGGGAAGAGGTCATCCTCCCGGTTGCCGAACTAAAAGTTGGTGACATTGTTGTGGTCAAGCCCGGCGCGCGAATTCCGGTGGATGGCGTGGTGACTGCCGGGGCCAGCAGCGTCAACCAGGCCCCGATCACCGGCGAAAGCATGCCGGTGGAAAAGTTCCCGGGAAGCAATGTGTTTAGCGGGACACTCAACGAGTCCGGCCGCCTTGACATTCGTACCGCAAAGGTGGGCGAAGGCACCACCCTGGCCAGAATTGTGCATCTGGTCCAGGAAGCGCAGGGCACGCGCGCGCCCGTTCAGAATATGGCGGACCGTTTCACCACTTGGTTTCTGCCAGCCGTGGTTTTGCTTGCGATTATCGCCTTTGTCATCTCGGGCGATGTCAAGGTCGCTGTTTCCGTCCTGCTTGTGGCGTGCCCCTGCGCGTTCGCCATTGCCACGCCCACGGCCGTGACCGCCGGCGTCTCCAATCTGGCGCGCCGGGTGGTCCTCATCAAAGGCGGTATCTTCCTGGAACTGGGCCACAAGATCAAACACCTGCTTGTGGATAAGACCGGCACTTTCACCTTCGGCCGGCCCAAGGTTGAAGGCATCGTCTCCTTTAACGGCAAGGGTGGGGAAGAAATCCTGCGGTTGGCCTGCATCGCGGAAAAGTATTCCGAGCATCCCCTGGCGCGTTCCATCCTGGCGGCCGGCAAAGATAAAAAACTCGACATTCCCGACCCCGACCATTTTGAGAGCGCGACTGGCATGGGGGTTGTGGCCCGCTGGGGCGACGCGAAAATTCTGGTGGGTAAGCCGGTATTCCTGACGGAAGCCGGCGTACTCATCGCCTCGCACGTTGAGCAAGAGATTGCCAAACAATCGGGGCAGGGACGCACGGCGGTTCTCGTGGCGCATAACGGCGAGGTAATTGGCCTCCTGGCGATTGCCGACGAGATCCGTCCCGAGATTGCGAAAACCATCCGCCTACTCAAAACGATGGGAGTCGAGCGCATTACCATGCTAACCGGCGATCATCCCCAAGTAGCGGAAGCGGTGGCCAAGGCAATAGGCGTTGATGATTTCATGGCTGAACTGCTTCCTGAACAAAAGCAGGAGTTTGTCAAAGTACTGCAGGCCGAAGGTCACGTCGTTGGCATGATTGGCGACGGTATTAACGACGCCCCCGCCCTTGCCTTGGCCGATGTAGGCATCGCCATGGGCGCCGCCGGCACGGACGTGGCAATAGAGACGGCCGACGTCACCCTGATGAACGATAATCTGTCCGGGGTTGTCGATTTCATGTGGATGTCGGCGAAGGTCATGCGTCGCATCAAAATGAATATTTTCTTTTCCATGATCTACAACGTCATCGGGCTGACATTGGGGGTCATGGGAATGATGACGCCCATTATTGCCGTTATTTTCCAGGAAGCGGGCTGTGTTACGGTTGTGTTCAGTTCAACGCTTTTGCTGTGGGCAAAGCGAAGATGAGAACGGCTCGGTCCTGTGCATAGCACTGTGGCTCGGCAGGGACGCCTCGCCCTACCTGATAAGAAAAAGGAATAATGCGATTTGGGATATGGTCATCGGCTGGTCCGGAATAACTGAAGGGAAAAAACATGACTGAAAAAATTGCAAAACAACTCTCGTTTTTGGATCGCTATCTCACGGTCTGGATATTTCTCGCCATGGCAGCCGGGATTTTGATGGGCTATTTTGCGTCTAGTGTCGGCGACTGGATCGGATCCCTGCGGCCGGAAGGGACCCAGACCAGCATTCCCATTGCCATCGGCCTGATTTTGATGATGTATCCGCCGCTTGCCAAGGTGAAATACGAGGAACTGGGCGACGTTTTTCGCGATTATAAAGTGCTGGGATTAAGTATGCTTCAGAACTGGATCGTTGGACCGATCCTGATGTTCCTGCTTGCGGTGGCTTTTCTTCATAATCAGCCGGAGTTCATGATCGGATTGATCATGATCGGGTTAGCGCGCTGTATTGCCATGGTCATCGTGTGGAACGAGTTGGCCAGGGGCAATAGCGAGTATTGCGCCGGGCTCGTGGCCTTCAACTCCATCTTCCAGGTCCTTTTTTACAGCGTGTTCGCCTGGTTTTTCGTCACCAAGCTGCCGCCCCTGCTGGGTCTCTCCGGGGCCGTGGTCAACATCACCATCAAGCAGGTTGCCGAAAGCGTGTTCATTTACCTGGGCATTCCGTTCATCGCGGGCATGCTGACGCGCCTGGTTTTGGTCAAGCTGAAGGGCAAAGAATGGTATCACGCGCGATTCATCCCAAGAATCTCGCCGATCACGCTGGTGGCGTTGTTGTTCACGATCGTGGTGATGTTCTCGTTGCAGGGCGAAAAGATTATCCGCCAGCCAGGCCATGTCATCCTGATCGCCGTGCCGCTGTTGATCTATTTCGTAGTCATGTTCCTGTTGAGTTTCTGGATGAGCGCCAAGGCGGGGGCCGATTACTCCAAGTCGGCGACGCTATCCTTTACCGCGGCCAGCAACAATTTTGAACTGGCGATAGCGGTGGCGGTGGGCGTGTTCGGCATCAATCACGGCGCGGCGTTCGCGGCCGTGATCGGACCGCTGGTGGAGGTGCCGGTCATGCTGGGATTGGTGAATGTTTCGCTCTATTTCCAGCGCCGGTTCTATGGCCGGATCAACCGGTAAGTTTTCCATCCGGAGACATCGTGATCACCTGATTATGTCCCTGCTTGCGGGCCATAATCAAACCAGTGCCAAGCTTGGCAAAGATATATTCCAGGGGAAGGTTCAAGTCTTCTTTCCGTTCAAAGGTGGTTGCGACTCCGCTGATAAGAATAGGACAGTTGGAAGCCAGCGCAGTTTGTCTTTGAAGCATGTCGTGAATGTTTTTAATCGCCTTTTTTGCTTCGGCGGCATTCATTCCGCCGAGGCAGACGATAAATTCGTCGGCCGCAAACCGGCCGACGACGTCAATCTCGCGCACGCCGGAATGGATAAGATGGAATATTTCCTCAAGCAGGGCGTGCCCCGCGGCGACGCCGCAGGTCGTAACGTATTTGGTATAGTTGTCAATGCTGAAGAGCATCAGCGTCAGAGGATTGCCGTAAGTTTTTGCGCGGGCCGCTTCGCGGTGGTATTGTTCCAGAAAGGCATGGTATTTGAGCGCTTTGCTGGCTTCATCAATTCTTGCCAGGTGGCGCGTCAGGAAAAGAAGCTCATGTTTGGCGATTTGCTGGCCGATCAGATACCCGATTACCAGAAGCTCCCTGGCATCGTCTTCGGTAAAGAGCGGGCCATCAATCCGGTCGCAGTGCAGGTAGCCGACCGCCCGCTGATTTTGAATAACAGGCACAAGACAAACGTGGTGAAAATCGTTTTCGAGCTTGATTTCGGCATAGTTCGGATCGTCCGGCTTCAGGTTATTGAAGAAAACGCACTCGTGTTTCAATAAAAGCCTGTCAATAACGCTGCCCCGCGCAAGACGGCTGAAATTTTTAATGTAGGAATAACTCAGGTTACGTGAATTTTTAATGGCCAGATTGTTTGTGTTTTCGTCAACCACGAGCGCGGCCAGGGTCTGGTGCGGGTAATGATTTTTGATGTTCTCAAGAATGATATGCAGAGCTTCCTCAATGGTAACCGCTGCGCCGAGTTCACGGGATATGTTGATCATCCATTCCACAAGCGCTTTCAATTCATTTGCCATGGCCATTTACTCCTTTCCGGGGATAATAAAACCGATTCTGGACGAAATGTCAAGATTTATGTATATTGATTCGGCAAATATTATGCATAAATTTCAAAAATCATCTTTTGGCAGACCGGCCATCCGCAAACCCTGGCTTGATCCGGCGATTAAAAATTTTGTCCGGCGGGCTTTGGAAGAAGATATCGGCACGGGCGACATTACCTCACAGGCGCTGATTGAGCGAGGGCTGCGGGTTCGTACGGAAATCATATCGCGCGGTAAATATATCGTTGCCGGCGTTGAAATTGTCCGGCTTGTCTGCCGTCTGGTTGATAAAGACATTGTTTGCCGGGTTTTGAAGCCGGATGGACAGGAAGCGCGGGCCGGAGAACCAATTGTCCTCCTGACCGGCCGGGCGCGTTCAATTCTTTCCGCCGAGCGAACGGCGTTGAATTTTTTTCAGCGTCTGACCGGCATTGCCTCACTGACCGCGCAATATGTCGCGGCGGTCAAACCCTGGCGGGCAAAGATTCTGGATACCCGCAAAACGACGCCGAATATGCGCCTCCTGGAGAAATACGCGGTCCGGTGCGGCGGTGGGCAAAACCACCGTCTGGGGCTTTACGACATGGTGTTAATCAAGGATAACCACCGTTTCTTGTGGCAGAAGAATTACTCTCTGGCGCAGGCGGTTGACGAGGCGCGGCAAAAAAATCCGGGAAAGCCGATTGAGGTGGAGGTTGAATCAGTTGCGCAGTTCAAGGATGCTCTTTCGGCGGCGCCTGACTGGATTATGCTTGATAATATGTCCGTGCCGTTGATGAAAAAATGCGCGGCGCTTTGCGGCGGCCGCTCCAAACTGGAGGCTTCCGGCGGCATTACCCTGAAAAATGTTAACGCGGTTGCGGCGGCCGGCGTGGATGCGATTTCCATCGGGGCCTTGACTCATTCCGCCCCGGCGGCCGATTTGTCGCTGGAGGTTGTGAATTAAAATGCATACGCCACAACGTTTGCGGAGGATTAGTTCGGCCCTGATTGATTGCCGTCTCGGTCAGCCCCTGTTTTATTACGACGAGGTGTCTTCAACCAATGACATTCTCAGGGAAAAGGCGGCGGCGGGCGCGCCGGAAGGCTGTGTGGTTATCGCCGGATCGCAGTCCGCCGGCCGCGGACGCCGTGGCAAGCAATGGCTTTCCGTCCCGGGCAAGGGGGTGTATTTATCATTGCTGCTGCGGCCGCGCTGTCCGGCAACCGAATCGCCTTACATCGCCTTTTTTGCGGCCCTGGCCGTGGCGCGGACTCTTGACCGGTTCAATATCGGCGCCGTAAAACTCAAATGGCCGAATGATGTGCTGATAAACGGAAAAAAAATCGCCGGAGTGCTGATAGAGCCGAGGATTAACAGCGGGGCGCTTGAATTTGTCGTGGTGGGGGTCGGCATAAACGTTCTGCATACCCGGGATGATTTTAAACCGCTGGGAACTGATGCGGCAACCTCGTGTCTTTTGGAGGGAGCTGATATCACCTGTGATGATGTTATCATCAACCTGCTGGCCGAGTTTGATATCTGTTACTATATGATTCAGCGCGGCGACAAAATGGCGATTATGGACGAATGGTCCCAGCGCAACAGTCGGATTTCAGAAAAACAAGATCTGAAAAAAAACAGGAAAACGGCAAAATGACGTTTAGTCCGATACTTGTAGTTGATATCGGCAATACAAGCACGCATGCGGCGGTTGAACGCGCCGGTTGTTTTGTCTTGACGAAACGGATCCCCACCCAGCGGCAGAACGCGGACGGGGTGCGGAAATTTCTGGACTATTATGTCCGGCGGCACAACATCGGCGGCGCGATGCTTTGCTCGGTTGTGCCGGATCTTGACAAGATCTGGATGAGCGCATTAAAAAAGATCGTCAACGGCAGGGTTTTGCGGCTCAATCATAAACTGAATCTGGGAATAAAAATAAACTATCCCAACCCCGCCGCCATCGGCGCCGACCGGCTGGCCAATGCCGTGGCGGCGTATGAAAAATATGGCGCGCCGGTTATTGCCGCTGATTTTGGCACGGGCTTGACTTTTGATTTTGTGGGAGCGGGCGGCGTCTATGAGGGCGGAATTATCGCGCCCGGCCCGATGACGTTCGCCGGGTGCCTGGCGGAGAAGACAGCTTTATTGCCGCGTCTGCCGCCGGAGTGTATCCGCAGGGCGTTTGACCGAAAGAACCGGGAACGGTTGATTGGCAAAAAAACCAGCGAGGCAATGCTGATTGGCATTCGTCTTGGATTCCTCGGTCTGGTGAAAGAAATGCTGGCGCAGGCAAGGCGTGATCCGCGCTACAAACAAGCGCGGTTATGCGCCACCGGCGGCTATGCCGGATTTGTGCTGGCAGAATCCGGGTTGAAAATCAGTATTGATCCATCGCTGACTTTGCGCGGCATGGCGCGGATTTATCGTCTGAATTGATCTGCCCGGCGCCGCTCAACTCAATGCGCAAAGACAATGCTCTTGGCCTCGACTCCCCTGACCTTTCTCAATTCGGCAATGACTGTCCGGGCGAGTTTCTGTTGGCCAACCAGCTCAAGCAGGATGATTCCGTTCGGCGAAGCCCCGCTTACTGCCGGCTCATGCAGGCCGATGCGGGTCTTGATGTTCCCGCCATGCCTGGTAAGAACCGACTGCACCATCCCCGCCTGCTTCACCCGGTCAGTCACATGGATCGCAACGATTATATGGTCCTGTTTTTTCTTTCTCTGCATATACAAACCTCTTTCTGTCGGATCAACGACGCCGGTTCCATTTCTTTGATGAAATGTTAGATAGCATGAAAATGATAGTCAAGCATTGAAAATGAATAATATTTTCGGCTTGCGCGCCGGAACGGAAAAAGTCAAACTGGCTCAAAAAAAGAGGTATTATGCCGAATATCAAAAATCTTTATGCGGTCATTCTGGCCGGCGGCTCCGGCGAGCGGTTCTGGCCGATGAGCACCATGCTCCGGCCAAAGCAGTTTCTGCCCATCCCCGCCGGCAAGCCGTTGATTTGCGCGGCCGTTGACCGCATCGTAAAACTGATTCCGCAAAATCAGATTTTTATCATTACCCGCAAGGATTTGGCGGACATGGTCCGCCGGGTTTTGCCCGATTTTCCGGAAACAAATATTATCGGCGAGCCTTGCGGACGCGATACGGCGGCGGCGGTCGCGCTCGCGGCCGGATTGGTCAAAAGCAGGAATCCGAACGCCTCATTCTGCGTATTGACTTCAGACCATTTGATTGAAAAAACCGATATTTTCCGGAAAACACTGAGGGAAGCGTTCCGGCTGGCGGCGGCTTCCAATGTCCTTGTTACCATTGGAATCAAGCCGGCCTTTCCAAGCACCGGTTTCGGCTATATTGAAACTGAACGGAAAATGAATGGGAAGGGTAAAATCGGCTTTCTAAAAGTCAGACGGTTTGTTGAAAAACCGGATCAAGCGACGGCGGTAAAATATTTTAAAAGCGGGCGTTTTTACTGGAATTCGGGCATGTTTGTCTGGTCGGTGGCCGCGCTTGCGGCGGCGATTGCAAAATATCGTCCGCAACTGATGGGGCTTGTCAACAAGGTCGCCGGCGCGGAGGACAGACGATCGTTTGAAAGCATATTACGAAAAGAATACTCGAAACTTGAAAAGATTTCCATTGATTATGCTGTGATGGAAAAGGCGGACAATATCGTCATGGCGGAAAGCAATTTTATCTGGGATGATGTCGGTTCTTGGTCCGCGCTTGAAGCCCATTGCAAAAAGGATGCGAATAAAAACGTCATCATCGGCCGGGGCGAAGTTTTTGATGCGCGCGGGAATATTGTCGTGGCCGAAGACGGTGTTTTGGCGCTGGTGGGGGTGCGCGATTTGATCGTGGTCAGATCGGGGGCGGCCACGCTGGTTTGCGCCAAGGACAAGGCGCAGGAGATAAAAAAACTGGTTGCGCGGATGAAAAGCGGCCGCAAATATGAAGGCATCGTCTAACCGTGGCGCAATTCCTCGGCATAGACTACGGAAAAAAACGCATCGGGCTGGCCAGCGGTGATGCATCCCTGCGCATCGCGTTCCCCTTATGCGTTCTTGATAATTCCGGCCGACGGCGGGTGGTGGAGGAAATCAGCCGGATTGTCAGGGAGCGGGAAGTAACGATGATTGTTGTCGGATTGCCGCTCAAATTTGACGGGACAAGCGGGATTGCCGCGGAAAACGTCAAGCGTTTTGCCGATGTCCTGAAAAAACACATCAATGTCCCGGTTGAATTCTGGGATGAACGTTTCAGCTCCAAAATCGCCGAGCGGGCCATGATTGAGGGGGGGCTCTCGCGCGAACGCCGCAAACAATCAATTGACCAATCCGCGGCCCAGATTGTTTTACAGTCTTATCTCGACGCGCATGCAAAGGTATAAAATAATAATCGCTTACGACGGGTTTGAATATTCCGGCTGGCAGGTCCAGCCGGGCGTAAAGACCATTCAGGGTGAGTTGGAAAAATGTTTTCACAGGCTGACGGGAGAAACCGTAAAAGTCCATGGCAGCGGCCGGACCGACCAGGGCGTGCATGCGGCGGGGCAGGTGGCCCACGTTGATTTGCCGCCGCATTTGCCAAAAGGCAAGATAATTCAGGCCGCCAATTCGTTGTTGCCATCCGCTATCCGCCTTATGAAAGTTGATGCGGTGAAAGCCGCCTTTCATGCCCGGCGCGATGCGGTGAGCAAGGAATACCGTTATTTTATCTGGAATGCCGCGGTTTTACCGCCTTGCCTTTGCCGTTATCGCACGCATGCTTACCGGCCGCTTGACGTTGCGGCGATGCAAAAGGCGGCGGCGTTGTTGACCGGCCGGCATGATTTCTCCGCTTTTACCGCCAACCCGAAAAGAATCGTGGAAAGCGCCGTGCGGAATTTATCCGTCCTGACCGTGCGGCGGCGGGGGCGGGAAGTCGTTATAGCGGCGCGCAGTGAAGGCTTTCTTTACCGGATGGTGCGCAGTCTGGCGGGTTTTTTGATCAGGGTGGGGCAGGGTGATTTGCCGCCCGCGGAGGCGAAGAAAATATTGAGCCGGAAACTGAGGACGGCGGTGGTGCCGACCGCGCCGCCGCAGGGACTTTTCTTGTGGCGCGTGGATTATTGATTCCGCCGCCGCCGGTCGGCAGTACCACTAGGCCGGCCATGACCGATCTTAATCCTTCGCTGTAGTGTCCTCAACTGACCTGCGCCAAACTGTTCCGAATGCTTCTCATTCAACCGCCGCCAGGTTACCTCACAGGCGGATATTTTTATGAGTTTCTTATCACCTTGGTAAGAATCCGACAGGCCGATAAAGCCACTGTGTTCACTTTGCTGGAAAATCTGTGCTATCGGATAATTTTCACCCGCCGACAATTGGAATAGGCCCCAGCGGAAGACCATTCAATTCGGTCAGGGTTATATCCTGGAGAGGCATATAATGCTCGCACCACAGCTCATTTAGCTTATCATCGTTAAGTCCCACATGGGCCAGATACCCCGCAGCATCCCACCGCGATAGCCCCGTAGCCCCTGAGCGATAAAACGCCCATGCCAGCCGGCGATACTGAGCCAGTCCCATGTCGTGATCGAAGTAATAGCCCAGGCTGGGCATAAGCTCCACTTCCGTATCGGCCAGCGCGTGGACATACTGCTCGATCTCGATCTCGCTGGATGGATGGGTGCAGTTCTTATTGAGCGTATGGGGGTATGGCAGTACCGCATCAAGCAGTTTCCGACCTGCCAAGTCTACCACATCGACGCCATGCCGCATGTTCCATTCTAGATTGGCTCCGCAAATTATGGCGATCTTCCGACGCGGTCCCGTCGGTTTGGGCCCGGCGGCATCGAGCATGGCGCGAAGTTCGGTAAACCACTGGGTGACAAATTCCCGCCACACCAGAAGTAGAGCCGGATCGGTATCGGGCACACTTCGCGCGTCGCGCCCATACAAGGCCCGGAATCGCTCCCGAACCGGTTCCTCATAGCGCACCAATGGCCAGCCGCGCACCAGCGCAATGCATACGCCATCAGCGCCTCGCTCCACAATCTCGCGCAGTACCTCATTTAATTGCCGACGCACTTCTTTATAGGCAATACTCATCTGGGCGATGCACTGCCCGTCAGCCTCCACGCAGCGCCACTGTGGGTGTTCGGTATAGAACTGCGACCGAAACGCATGATCATGAGGCCAGGGCTGCACCCAACCCTGCGGACGGGAATAGACCCAGAATTCCTGTCCGTTGGCATGCGCCGTATCGACAGCCTGCTTCATCGGATCGATCCCGCCATTGATCATCTCACGCAGTATCAGACCCAGACGGCCATCATTGCGGCGCGCGTAGTCCCACCCGCCCTCGCTCAACAGCGTCCCGACCTCGGAACCGAAGTTGACATTATCCGCGCAACCCGATCCAAAGCAGCACACATCCCAATCGCTATGGGCGAATTTCGCCAGAGCATCGGCGACAATATGCTTTCCGGGCTGGGCCGCATTCCAGAATATTCCGTGCCCATCATTGGTATATACCATCCGGCGATGCCGTTTCGTGGTGACAATGGGCAGGTGCTCGTCACGGACTGGGGTTAAGCGTACCGACATCAGGTTGGCAATGAAACCGTTCTCCCACATCCGATGCGGATACCACGGCAGCGTGTGCATATTGCGGGGATAACGAATTTCGAGATCCCGTCCCGTCAGATCGGCGAACACCCACGGTTCCTCGCACGAGGACTTGGCAAAGAGTGTCTGCCATTGGCCGTCCGGTCCGAAGCGCACCTCGATGGCCGATGGAAAAATTCGTGCGGCGATCCCGATGGACACCGCATGCCAGCCACTACGATGGAGAGGAATCCTCAGCGGCACGGCGTCCGCACAGGCGGTTGTCAACATTCGCCCGGAGTAGGCCTTGCATCGGTAGTCCACAATCCGCCACTTGCCGGCGGGAGCTTCCGGCAGCGGGGAAAAAACCGTCCCGTCCAACGCCCAAGCAGACCCCGGCACCGCGCAGGTCATATCCGAAATCAGCGTCTCATCGCGACGGCCAGGCTCTGTGTCAGACAAACTGACGGAATAAGTCTTTTGTTGGATTGTCATAAAATAAAATCCTTTCACTATTATTCCATAACGTTAATTTTTAGAAAAACAAATACGCGAGCTAGTTTCAAAACTTTGAATTTGAATTAACGAACGATTAAGTTTGCACATTTTTTTTTACGAAAACCAAGTTTAAATCAGAGAAAATCCACTTTTTATGAAAAATCCATATTTTACCCTCTTTATAAACAGACCTTTGTTGTTAAGTATTTGCTGTATACTTGCCATATTTCCTCACGCTATTGGATAGTTCTCTGAGCAGTTCACTGGAGACCGAGGGGGCTATTGCCTCGGCTGTGCCTATTACAAAACCGCCATCCCCGCCGGCATCCTTAATGGCTTGTTTGACGCAATCGCGTACTGTCTTCACATTTCCCCTGTCAAAGGTATAGCAGGGATCAAGACCACCGATCAGTGCCACTTTGGAACCATACTGCTTCTTTACGTCGGCAAGGTTGACGTCTCCCACATCGGGGGGTTGCAGGCCGCTTAACACGTCGGCGCCCGCCTCCACCACGAGCGGGATGATATCCTTCATCTTGCCGTCATCCTGATAAGCATAGATGGCGTTGTAATGATGGGTTAAAGCGACAGCCTCTTTCACGAGTGGTAGAAATATGTTCTTATATGTTGTTGGCGACCAGCCGGTGGAGGGACTGCACTGGAACCAACTATCACATACAAACTCTATGCCATTCTCCAGGTAGGCCTTGAGATTTTTCAGATGCGCGTCGTTCACTATTCTACATACACTTTTGAGGAGTTCCGGTTCTGCCACCGAGGCAATGAGCATATTTTCCGGGCCAAGGGCTTCTGTGCCCCAAGCTCCAAAATGGAGGCAATCACAGGCGGCAAGTAATGCCCGGTCGCCACATTCCTTTTTAATGAGCGGAATATCCGCCACAAGGTCACGTCTGGGATCGGGGAACAAAAAACTGAAGGCCTTAAGGTCTTCCTCGGATTTGACAAGGGGTTCCACTCTGTGTGGGTTGGGACCGTCGCCGTAGCCCATGTCAGGCCGTGCCCACTGGATGATATCGGTGAGAATGCCTGCGGGGGTCTTAAAAGTACGATGATACCAGACGTAATCGGTTCGGTTCTCAACTCTGACTTCCACGTCCACAACCTTAAGGTCGCCATACATTCCGTCAACCGAGAAATTTTGTCCGCCGCCGGGGGAGTATATGTAATTGTTTGAAATGTTATTATAGGTATAGACAAAGAGCTGCAGAAGAGGATCAAACTCAAATTCCTCTGCCGCCGCAAGCATATGACGAAGACAACAACATCCGCGGTTTCCTCTGACCCAGCGGGTGATGTTTGGGGCTACTGGCACATGGTCCGGCATACCGCCCTTTAAGGCCGTTAACAGCCGTTCGCGAGATGTCATCTGAGACATATGCATTACCTGATTTTTTTTCATGTCAATCTTTGAAAACCTGAATGGGCAACCGGTCCCTGCAGGCTTTCTTGTACCTTGTTGTTAACCAGCGCGTTTTGCATGATTGCAAAAACTTCTTCAACTTGCTCTAAATATTGAGTGATACATTTTTTGCTGTGGCTGTACGAAACATAAACACTCCTGGAGGCTAGGTAGCCGCGCTTCAGCATTTCCTGGGTGAAAAGGGTAGCCAGCTCCTGACTGTTCATCATATAGGAAAACACCAGCGTCGCCAGGGGGGGCAGGCCCTGCACTTTTATCTGCAAGCCTGTCCTGGCTGCGGCATGCTGCCAGCCTTTACCGATCAGCTCGCCGAGGCGGCACAGATGTTCCGGTACTTTTTTCGCACGCATTTTACGGATGGTGGCCAGGGCGGCTACGGGGCCGACTCGTTCCGTCCAATATGTGCTGCTGATGAAGCTGCGCTGCGTCGCTTCCATTATTTCGCCCCGACCGATGACGCTGGCCATGGGATAGCCGTTACTCATGCCCTTGGCATAAACAACCATGTCGGGCTGTGTCTTGAACAGTGGATAAACGCCGCCCACCCGCATGCGGAAACCTGAAGTAATTTCGTCAAAAATCAACACGGCCTTGTTCTGATTGGCCAGCTCCTGCACTTTTGATAGAAAGTCATTCTCCGGATAGTTATGCCGGATTGGCTCCATAACCACTGCAGCTACATCCTGACAATTCGCGAATATGGCCCGCAATTCGTCTATCTTATTATAGTGGAACGGCAAGGCTGTACCTTTCAGCGCCCGCGGCACTCCCAGAGGATCCAGCCCCGGCAACAGCTGACCATCCAAGTTAGTGCTGTCACCCAGGTTGGCGGAAAGATACCAGTCCTGCCAGCCATGGTAGCCGCAGAAAGCAATAGTGTCTTTTTTGGTATGCGCGCGCGCGATGCGCACTGCCATGGCCATGGCTTCACCACCAGTCCGGGCAAAGCGCACTCCGCCTGCCCAAGGATCCAAATCGAGCAGCAAGCCGGCCAGCTCTACCTCTTCCGGAGAATTCAAGGTGCTCATTGAGCCCGCGGCAATAACTTTTTTGACCGCGGCATTAACGTCCCGGTCCGCATATCCGAGAATGCAAGTTCCCACGCCCATGATGGTCATATCCGTGAATTTATTGCCGTCCAAGTCCCAGATACTGACCCCCTTGGCCCGTGCAAAATACGACGGCCACTGTTCGGGCAGAAATAGTTCGCTGCGCTTGGATAATAACTGGGTTCCGCCGGGAATGATTTTTTTTGCCTCCGCCCACAGCGCCAGTCCTTTTTTTATGGTTATCGATCGTTTCACAAGATGCCTCTTTGTTATCAACTGTCTTTTCAAGCTATTTCTTCTCGACTAATGGTGTATGTCAGCAACATTGCCATTTGACATTCGTGTCCTATTGTTATGTTCTTTCTCTGGCTTCTTTTGTTGAATATAATTTGTAAAAGTATTTTTCGATAGCTTCGAAAATCTTACCATCAAGCGCCGGTTTATGGCTGGAAACAGTCTCATTTACTTTCTCATGCGCGCGCTCGTACATGTCCTTGGTGTTATTTTCATATCTGCCGAACATATTAAAACAGTCATTATGAAAAAATTCATCAGAGCGGAGTAATTTCATGGTTAAATCATCAGTAAAGAAATCTCCTCCAGGCCCGACTTTTGAAATTGAATCATATCCCAATTTTTCATCAGTGGTATCAACACCCCGGCACAGGTATTCCAACGCATTAATGATTTCACAGTTCATCACGATGTGTTCAGCGCTCATTCCATTCGCGTTATGACATGAGCCAATTCCAAAGACTTCATTGGCCCTCAGGGCAATGGAAGGAAAACTTGTCAAAGATGTCTCAAAACCATTCTGAATGTCGGGTTTCCAAGTCAGTGATCCGGAACCGCAACCGGTAGATGGAATTCTGTAATGCTTGGCCATCTGAATAGAACCTGCTTCGAAGAGAAAAAAAGGCGCCGAATTATACATGTCATGTCCTGATTTCATCTCTGTAACGGATGGAGATGATGCGTAGATAAATGGATGACCTTTCCTGTAAACCTGGGTTAACATGCCTGCTGCCATCGCTTCAATATTGCCAATTAAAATAGAACCTGCAAGACTGTAGGGGGCAGTTGCCCCTGCCATTGGACATACAGTTGGCCTGACCGGAAATGACTTTTTCACGGCTTCCTTTATAATTTCAACATTAAATTCATGTATTTGCAACGGGCTGGTTACCGCCATGTAGAGTGATATCAAAGGCGTCTTTTTAAGGTCTATGCCTGCGGTATCGGCAATAACATCAACAGCACCCAGCCAAGTCTTTAAATTTTCCATGGATGTCGGTAAAACTGCGGTGTGTTTCGTGTGATTTTTAAGAAAAACTTCCATTGTCTTCAGGTAACTGTCAGGCCTTGGTATATCATCAACCGGACATTCCATTCGGGCTATGAAACTGATTTTATCCAGTGCTTCACCTAAAATAGTATTTCGTCTCACGTCCTCCAGCACCGGTTTACGCAGGCCTTTGTGGTAATCCACGATGAAAGGGTCGATTACCAGTGAGCCATAAAAGGTGTTGTCACCGCCCATGCTGAGTAATTTACCGTTAAGCCCTGTCCTGAGAGCGCGTTCAGGTATTTGACTGATTAATTCTTTGCTGAGCTTTCGGGGAAACTTCACGATGCAGGATGTCTCGTCAACAATTGCTCCTTCTTTTTTTAACAGCTTCATGGCTTCACTATGAGCAATTTTAATTCCGATTTTTTCAAACGCTTCCAAGGTTTTATCATTAATTCTTTCGATATCGCTGTCTGAAAGTACGTTAAATTGAATTGCAGCCATACTGTATTTCCTTTTTTTTATTCCCGGCTATTCACGACTACTGCGATAAACACTTTCTTTTCAACACTTTTTTTCTGCTTGTATGATAAATTTCATTGGCTACTACCATTCACCTGTTTGGCTCATTCAAAACACCGGGTTGTTTTTGCAAAAATCTCGGCTTGGCGGTCGGCTTCAGCCGTATCAAAATAATTGGTTTTCAACTGGATGATCCTGGGCTGGATTTTTTCCCAGACCGGACAAATTCCCCTTTCATAACGCGGCAGTTTCCCGGCAAAGTGGGGGAAGCGTCCCGGGTTTTCATCCACCATTTTGTTCAAATTGGCATAGATCGGCTCAAGGTGCGCGGGCTGGTAGGCGGCATAAAATCCGTCCCCGCCCAGTTCCACAAATTTTGCGCGAAAATCCGTCCATACAATGTCCGGGCGGGTGATCCGGACCGCGTAGTTCCAAAAGGCGTTCACATATCCTTCCGGATTCTTTTGCGGCACAATCCATTTGCACTGCCTTACAATTTGGTCAAAAGTCATGGCGCTGTAAGTTCGCATTTCGTTCAATTCGTCAAGCCTTTCCAGTTCGGCCAAGACCACGGCGCAGGCGACTTCTGGCAGACGCTGGTTCCAGCCGATGCTATCGTGTCTTTGATAATCAGGCTGACAGCGTAACTGTTCCAAAATCACGTTATGTCCCGGCTTCAAGGTCAAATCTTTGAAACCGGCCGTGGCAGCTTTTCTCGCCGCCAGGGCAAGCTTGTCGTCGGAGCAAATCAGAATACCGCCGTCGCCGCAGGTCAATGTTTTGGAAGACTGAAAACTGAAGCTGGCAAAATGGCCGATTGAGCCGGCAATGCGGCCTTTATAATATCCCAGAGCGCATTGGGCATTGTCCTCAATGACCACCAGATTGTGTTCTTTTGCCAGTTGCATGATCGGATCAAGATCAGCCGGCAGGCCGCAGATTGAAACCGGAATGATCGCCCGCGTGCGCGGGGTTATGTGTTTGCGGATGGCATCCAGGCTGATCGTCCAGGTATCAGGATCAACGTCCACAATGATCGGGACGGCGTTGCAATGCAAGACCACCGCGGAAGTTGAAAACACGGTAAAAGCCGGCACAATGACTTCGTCTCCCACGCCGACTCCGGCCGCCATCAGGGCGCTTTGCATGGTGGCCGTACCGTTGCAATGGGCAATTCCGTATTTCTGTCCGAAACGTTTGGCAAATTCCCGCTCGAGCCGGGAGGTCATGCCGACGGAATGGGCGTTATGGAACCCGAAATCGAGGACCTGTTTGACGTATTCATAGGCCTTTGGCGAAACACGCGGAATCTTTTTCTGTGATTTATTCATGATTTTTATTTCTTTCCTGTGCCTCTTGTGCATTTTTGTGGCAAGTATTCTCATCAAATCGCGGTCCAGCCGCCGTCTATTACCAGGTTTATGCCGGTGATATAGGCGCCGGCGTCCGACGCCAGCAGGACGATCGCGCCTTTGATGTCATCGGAATTGGCCATCCTGCCCGAGAGAGTTTTTGCGCAATAATTTGATAAAAACGGTTCGGTATGATCCCAGAACATTCCTCCGGGGCTGATGGAATTGACCCGCACGCCGGCCTTGGCGTAATACGATGCCAGGTATTTTGTGTGCATTATCATCCCGCCCTTGGTGAACGGGTAATCCGGCGCCGTGAAGATATTCGTTCCATCGTATATCTTCATGTCCGGCGCCACAACGCCGTAGATCGAGGCGATGTTGACGATGTTTCCCTTGCGGTTTTTTGCCATGGCATTGCCGAATTCACGGCACATGACGAACAAGCCCCGCGCATTAACCGCCATTGATTCATCCCATTTTGACACGTCGTCTTCGTAATATTTGGTCATGGGGCGATGCACGGCGCAGTTTACCAGAATTTCCACCGGACCGATGGTTTGTTGAATGCGCTTGGCAAGCTCCTTGACCGATTTTTCGTTTGCCTGGTTCAGTTTTTCTCCATAAACCTTCAAGCCGTCCTTTTGCATCTCTTCGGCCGCAAGTTTGCATTTATCTTCATCTCTTGAGGCGATCACGACCGTCGCCCCGGCTTCGCCGAGCGCGCTGGCGATTGGGCGGCCGTATATCCCCGCGCCGCCCGAAACCAGCGCCACTCTTCCGGTTAAATCAAACAGTTCCTTTATGTGCATTTATTTCTCCTTGGACTGTATATATTTCATGTTGGAAATAGATTTCAAGATGACACCGCATGGCTTCGTGGAAACTTTCCGCAGTGCCGCGTTCCAAGGCATTGAGTAAATTTTTATGCGTTGGGGCGGATTTGTTGCGCACCGGATGAGGATCGCGTTTATAAATGATGGAAAAGACGGAGGATATTATATTGTGAAGGCGGTTAATCGGCTGATTTCCGGTAATTTGAAACAACTGATTGTGAAAAGCCGTGTCCAGTTTATCCTCTAAAACACGGTCGTTGCCCATATGCCGCTCCTTCGCGACAATGGCTTTCAGGGCTTGGATGTCGGCGGTGGTTTTGCGCGCAAAAATGAGATCTGTCATCCCAAGTTCGATTACCAAGCGGAATTCCAATAAGTCCTTTTCCGTTTTTTTGTCAAGAATGTCCAAGTCTGCGATACGTTCCAAGCCGGCGAATATATCGGGGGCCGTCAAAATCATGCCGCGCCGCTTTTTTGACTCCACCAGTCCCAGCATGCGCAGGCGGCTGAGGGCTTCCCGTACCACATTGCGGTTCACGCCGAACATGCGCGCAAATTCATTTTCTTTCGGGAGCAGACTGCCCGCGCGCAGTCTGCGGATACGGATATAACGCCTTATGCGCTTTTCAACGGCTTCAACCAGTCCGGTCTTGCCGTTGACTGTTCTTGGCGGCGAAATGGCTCCAAAATGTTTTTTCATTGTCTTAATATGTAATACATATTAATTCTGAGGTCAAGAAAAAAAATGCAAAAAAAAAGATACCGCAGCAAAAGCTTGATTCAATGCGGGGCGGCTGTTAATTTTCAGGGGGTGAATTCAATGGAAGGCGGTTGCGGCCTTCAGGTTCAATTTCCCTTATTCTTCTATGACTGATCTGCCGATAGTTATTTTGAAAATTTCGGCCATGTTCCTCGTCATGGCCGCTGGATGGTTCGCGCGCTGGCGCGGGTACTTGACGGATGCGGTCGGCCAGGTCATGGGACGCATGCTGGTTGACTTGATTTTTCCGGCGCTGGTCGTTACGCAAATGTTGAAAACCATCAATCCGCAGGTTATGCGCGAAAGATGGTATATTCCTCTGTTGGGAGTCGGCATCATGGTCGTGGCGGAAATTGTTGCCCTGGCGGTCATTCCGTTTTTCAGCGGGAAAACGAAAAAAAACACGGCCATATTTTTAACCGCCATGCCCAACTGGATTTATCTGCCCCTGCCGATTGTGCTGGGATTGTTCGGGGACGCCGGTGTCCGCGATATCCTGCTTTATAACGTCGGGTTTCAACTGGCGCTCTGGACGATCGGCATCTGGACTTTGCGCTCAAGCGCGCCTGATATCAAGTCTTTCCGGGCGCTGGCCTTAAACCCGGGACTGTTGGCGACCGTCGCCGGCATTTTTATGGCATTGTTTTGTCCGGCGTCCGGGGCGATTGATTCCATCAAACCCTCCGGAATATTTTCCATGTGGTTGCCGGCCCTGGCCGTATTTCAAGCCCTGGATATGCTGGGCAGTTTGACCATTCCATTATCCCTGTTGATTACCGGCATTCAACTCGGCGGGTTGAATTTATCCGACCATATCCCGTCGCGGAACCTGGTCGGCGTGCTCGTCTCCCGGTTGATTTTCGCTCCTTTGGCGACGGTTTTGATTGTGCAGTTTCTTGACAGGATCGGGCTAAATATCGGCGAAGTCCCGCGGATGACCGGGTACCTGATTTCGGCCATGCCGGTGGCGATCAGCTGCAGTATTGTCGCCGAGAGATTTTCAGGAGATGCCGCCCTGGCGGCCAAGTCAATATTTTATTCAACGCTTTTAAGCGTCGTTACGGTCCCGGTTTTTTATTATGCGGTGAGATGTTTTGATCTTTAGGGAATTTTGCCGCAAGATGCACAAGCGTCGCCAAATGATAAATAATTTTGAATTTGTGTGTTTTGCGCATTTTTGTGGCTGATAAAAAAAACCATGAATGATGGAATTACAACGTGGCTGATTGGCATAGCGGCCGGCCTGATTGCCGGCCTGGCAAAGACCGGATTGCCGGGGTGCGGCATACTGGCCGTTCCGCTGGTTGCCATGATATTCCCGGCAAAATTGTCGGTCGGCGCGTTATTGCCGCTTTTGATTGCGGGCGACGTCTGCGCGGTAATCTTTTATCACAGCCATGCGCAATGGAAAAAGCTTCTTGAATTGTTTCCCTGTGTCCTGGGCGGCATCGCGCTTGGCGCGCTTGTGCTCTGGAAGATAGACAGCGCGCAATTGAAACCGCTCCTTGGCGTGCTGATTCTCGCATTGCTTTGTCTGGAGATTGCCCGCCAGCGTTGCAACTGGAACGATTTTCCGCACCGGCCGTGGTTTGTTATTCTGATGGGGAGTCTGGCCGGGTTTGCGACCACGCTCGGGAACGTCGCCGGGCCGATTATGAATATTTATTTTATCAGCAAAGGTTTCAAAAAAAACGAGTTCATGGGCACAGCGGCCTGGTATTTCCTGATTTTTAATTGCGTCAAAATCCCGATTTACGCCGGGCTGGGCATGATCAATCCGGCGACATTGAAATTTGATTTATTCATAATCCCGGTGGTTCTGGCCGGGGCGTTTGTTGGACGCCTGTTGCTGGGCCTGGTTCCGCAACGCGCCTTCAATTTTATCGTCCTGTTTCTGGCGGCGGCCGCGGCCGTGCGGCTTTTGTTTTGAAATTAGAACCTATGTTCTATAAAAAGGAAGGAAACAAAGAATGCGCAACCAGGGCATGAAATATCTGAAAATTGCCGCTTCTTCCGCCCTTGCAGTGATGTTGACTGTGATTGCGCATGGAGCGGAAGCAGACACAAATTCATCCGTTACCATCGTTCACCCGGTTATCGTGCAGACAAATTTTTACTATGCGAACTGGAGCGGATGGGAATTGAAGCCTCTGCAGAAAGCGCGCAAACAGGCCGAGTTGATTTATCGCTCCGATTTTTCTCCGGCCGGGCTTGGCCGGTGGTGGCTGGCGGATGGGGTCATTCTCGATGCAAAGGATAACAGCGTTGTAATCTCCCTTGCACCGGAAGCCGCGGCGGCCGGTGAAAAATGGGGCGTTCTATGGTCAAAACTGCCGGTATTTGCGCCGTTTGCGGTTGAGGTGGAGTTCACGCTGGACCCGGCCTGTCCGCACGATGCCAACTTTCTCTGGGGGCAGGATGTGCTGTCAAAGAAGAATCTGGGCCGGGAACAGGAATGCTATTTGGCGGAATACTTCTGCCTGGGCGGGAAAGCGTGCGGTATTGAGCGCGCCAGCGACTGGCAGACGTTTGGAATTACCGGCGCTCTGGACCCCAAGCCCGGTGTAAAACGAACGGCGGTCTGGATTGTGGACGGCAAACTTCAATGCATGTATCTTGACGGAACGCTGGTTCTATATACCATGACCCGGGAAGATCCGCCGGTATCCGGTTATTTCGGCCTGGGGGTATTCATGTCAAAGGTGGCTTATCATTCGGTGAAAGTGTTCAAGCTTAATCCGCTGAAGAAGTAATATATGCCTAAAATATATTATTGAACATGCGCGCAATAATGGGACCGAGCATGACGAGAAACACAACGGGGAAGATGAATGCCACCAGCGGAAATAGCATTTTTACCGGCGCTTCATTGGCAAGTTTTTCGGCGCGCATAAAGCGTTTGGCCCTGATTTCACCCGATTGAATCCGTAAAATCGAGCCGATGCTCACCCCCATTTCGTCGGCCTGGACCAATGCGTTGGCGAGGGATTGAATGTCCGGCTGGCGGATGCGCTCCGCCATGCTCTGCAGGGCCTGGCGGCGGGTTTTGCCCAGTTGAATTTCAAAGAGCATTCGCGAAAACTCTTCGGCAATGGCGTCCGGGGCGCGCTTTGCCACAATGTTCTTCAGGGCCGTCATGAAATCAAGTCCGGCTTCGACCGAGAGGGTCAGGAGATCAATGACATACGGCAGGGCCTTCATGATTTGGCGGTGCCGCCGGATAATAGCCTGCTTAAGCCATTGCCCAGGATAAAACGCGCACCAAACGATGATTGCAAACGCGAAAACCAGCGCGTGCGTCCCCGTGTGCCCCGAAATACGTTGTTGGGCGAGCGCAAAAGCCGCGGCGCAAAACACAGCCAGGAATGGCCCGATAACCAGCGGCATTAAAACGCGCAAGGATAAAAATTCCTCCGGCGCCAGAAGGTCGTCAAACCCGCCGGAAACGAGCGCGGTTGAAGCGCGTTCGCGCATCCGCTTGAACCGCGGTTTTTTAAAATAATTCGCCAAGACGGGCGCCAGCGGCAGGAGAATTCTGAAAATAAAAGGCAACCGGCGTTCCTGACGGCGTCCGTCCGCCAGGGTAACATAAGTCATGGCCGATGCCGTTTGCGCAACATGCCAGACAAGGCCTGCCAGAAAAATGCCGGCCAAACCGGCAATGCCGGTTTCAATGACGATATTCAGAAGACTGCTCATTAGATCGTTCCGGTCACATTTTTGCGGAAAACATTCATTTCTGAAACAACCAAAAAACTCGAAGCACGAAATCCGAAATTCGAAACAATGTCAAAATTAAAATGCTCAAAAATCAAAACGAAGAAACTTTGCTGCGTTTTTGTCATTGAAATTTTAGCTAATTTAAATTTGTTTCGGATTTCGATATTCGGATTTAGAATTTGGGTTGCGGCCGAAGGCCGCCTTAGATATCAATATTGATTATTTTCCTGATCATCAGCGCCCCGGCGATTTCCAGGATAACGGCCGCAAAGGCGATGATAATCCCAACGGGCGCCGTGAAAAACGATATCATCATTTTCGGGTCAAGGACAAACATGGCAATTACGAGGAGGACCGGCATGATTCCGACAACGATGCCCTGCAGGCGTCCCTGGGAAGTGAGCGCCGTGATCCGTTTTTGAATTCTCATCCGCTCCCTGATCATGGCGGATATTTTGTCAAATACCTCCGTCAGGTTGCCGCCGGTCTGGCGCGCAATTTCAATGGCCCGGATCATGATGGTCAAATCGTCGCTGTTGACCCTTGTGTTGAGGTTGGCGAGCGCATCTTCAAATCTCACGCCCAGCCTCGTTTCCTGGAGAAAGAGATTGAATTCCTGTGAAATCGGCGTCTGGTTCTGGCGGACGATGTGTTCAAAGGCCTGGATGATGCTTGCGCCGGAACGCAGGGCATTACTCATGGTCATCAGCGCGTCAACCAATTGCTCGTTGAATTGTTCCGCGCGGCGGCGCTTGAGAACAGCCAGGTACCAGCGGGGCAGGTTGAGCGTCAATCCGGCGGCCAACGCGCCGAAAATGATTCCTCTTATCGTTCCGGAGGTGGAGCTGAAATCGCCGGCAAGAAAGAAAAGGATCAGAAACGCAGCAACGGACGCGGCCCAGGCCAGCTCGGAAATGCGGCGCGGCGGAATAAACAGGAAAATATCGGCGAATTGCCGCGCAGTCTCCTCGGTATAGACCTTGTTGTAAGTTTCCGCGCCGGACTGGATAATCCGGATAATATAATAGGCCAGGCCGCTGAAGCAAATCAGATAAAGAATGGGAATGGCGTAGGGTGAAAGCATGATATTTATCCTAATTAGACCCCATAGAAAATGTTTTTCGAATGGAAATCCGAAGTTTATAATTTTGTATTTTTGTCATTTGATATTGTTTCGCGTTTCGTGCTTCGATATTCGAATTTAAGAGCCTGTGACATTTTCAATCAGGCTCTGACTTCTGACCTCTGCTTTAAAGCGTGATAAACATGCTCCGGTCAATGGACAAGCCGCGAATGCCGATTTCCTCCATGAATGTGGGCACGGCGCCGGTTGCCTTAAAGGCGCCCATTACCTTGCCGTTGTGATCAATGCCGCTCTGTGTGAAAACGAAAATATCCTGCATGGTGATGCGGTCCCCCTCCTGGCCGGATGCTTCCGTTATGTGGGTCACTTTGCGCGAACCGTCGCTCATGCGGGCGGTGTGAATAATCAGGTGGATGGCGGAGGCGATTTGTTCGCGAATTGCGCGTGAAGGCAGGTCAATGCCCGACATCAAGGTCATGGTTTCCAGGCGGGCAATGACATCCCGCGGCGAGTTGGCATGCACGGTGGTGATTGAGCCGTCGTGGCCGGTGTTCATGGCCTGCAGCATGTCAAGGGCCTCGCCGCCGCGGCACTCGCCGATGACGATCCGGTCGGGGCGCATCCGCAAAGCGTTGCGCAGAAGATCGCGGATCATTATCGCTCCGCGCCCTTCAATATTGGGCGGCCTTGATTCCAGGCGGACAACATGCGGCTGGGTCAAGCGCAGTTCAGCCGCATCCTCGATGGTGACGATCCGTTCGCTTTCCGGCAGGAAAGAGCTGAGCACATTAAGAAAGGTGGTTTTGCCCGACCCGGTCCCGCCGGAAACCACGATGTTTTTGCGCAATAACACGCAGACATGGAGAAATTCAGCCATTTCCGGCTGGATTGTTCCAAAACGGATCAGGTCGCTCATGGTCAACGGTTCCTTTGAGAATTTGCGGATGGTGAGGCACGGACCGTTCAGCGCCAGGGGGGGGATAATCGCGTTAACCCGCGAACCATCCTTCAAACGGGCGTCAACATACGGCTGGCTTTCATCAATCCGCCGTCCGATGGGGGCCACAATCCTTTCAATAATGGCCAGGACGGAACTGTCGTCCATGAACATAAGATCGCTCTGGAGTAATTTTCCGTTCTTTTCAACGAAGACCTGGTCGTTGCGATTGACCATTATTTCCGTGATTTCCGGATCGGCCAGCAGATCTTCCAGCGGGCCGAGGCCGACCGCTTCGTCAAATATTTCCTTAATCAACGCTTTGGGGTCAATCCAGTCCGGAAGACGGTCGCGCACTTCCTTGACAATTTCTTCCAGCGTTTCATGGGTGCGGCGATGAAGCTCTTCTTCCTTGATATGGGTGGTGGTCAGCCGTTTGATGTCCAGCCGTTCAAGCAGGGCGGAATGAATTTGTTTTTTGATTTCGCATTTCTGGAGGCGCAGGTTATGTTCCGGCTCCCCGGTCAGTTGCGCTTTGCCATGGATCTGCTGGGATTCGCCCGCTTTCTGTTTGGAGGAAATCATCTGGGTCACCGCCGCGGAAGGCTGCACAATCATAAGGCATGGTCCGACGCGGATTGTCTGGCCGGGGGAGTAAGCCGCCCGGCCGTGCACCCTGACCCCGTTGATGAACGTGCCGTCCTTGCTGTTAAGATCTTCCACCCAGAAGCCGTCGCGGTAAAAAATCAGGATCGCATGACGCTCGTTAATCGCCTTGTCGGGGATGACAATCTTGTTGCCCTTTTCCGATCCGACCGGATAAACGCCGAATCCGATTTCATATATGTCCGGCGCATGGTCGGGCCGCCGGATTTCAAGCTTGATGATGTCGGACGTCTTTTTTTCGTTGTTCATATTGGATTAGTTATATGTTCGGATGTGACCCCAATTCTCAGTTCTTAATCATTCGTTGGTAAAACTCCATTTCATAAGCGGGGATGGTGCAAATTCAAAGAAAAAGGCCCGAGAATCCGACGGAGGATTAGGACATGTTAATGGAATAGTTTCAATCGGATTTGTTCCTATTTTATAAAGATAGCCCGTCGTATATGTAGCCTCCCCCGTAAGTTCCATTCCTGTTCCATCCGGCCATAGAAAAAGTTCGCCTGGAACAGCGCCTATTCCATCTATGTCAAATATAGTTCCAAAAACCGGGTTATTGCCGACTTGAAAATATGCGTCACATACACAAGGAATTGATGGTAATGATAAAAGAGATAATTTTGAGGTAACACGCCCGGCATTCCAACAATTACGATCAGGATTACGATCAATTGCTTTCGAAGCAGTTACCATATACGGATAACCATCATAAGCTATAAAATCAGTCGCATTCCAATTTGCTATCTGTGTTCCACGAGCCCCTCCGCAATCATAGTAATCAGAAGCCCCGCCAGCACTTTTAACCTCTCGGCTTACGTATGAATAATTTGCCCATTTTGTCCACTTCAAGGCTGAATAACCATTTTCAATATCCTCATATATCCATGAACCGATAATGTCGCCTGACTGCGCATAGCCATAGGAAAATCCGCCGTCCTGCGTTATGGCGCGGCGAAATCCGTTTGTGTTCAAGCCGGCCGCATCACGCCATGTTGCCACCGTAAAATTGAGGAAGGCGGCTTGATTCGTAGTCAGCGGGCCGTTAACATGATCAACATACACGGCCGACAGATATTCCAGTTCCGTCTGAAGGGAGGCAAAATATGCCTGGCCGTGCCCGCAATAGGGGAAAAAACTCTGACTCCGGCTGACCACCACGTCCCGTTCAATCACCGCATTGCCACACTCTATAGCCTGCTCCACCGCCTCGTTCAATTCGGTCAACGTCGGCCGGTTCTGGCAATCCTCGGCAAATACGAGGGGAACAGCTACAGAAATCAAGAATAACATGGCAATATGAAACACATTGGCGTTCATAACGATACCCATTATTGCGCTAATTCGTTGGTAAAACATGAAGATATCTTTTTATTTTTCTTCCTTTTGAACGCGTTGCTCGATTTTGCTAATCGCCTCCAGAACATTTTCTTTAACCTGTTTATTGGAATCGTTCTGATACTTTTTCAACTCGGGCAGTACCGTAGCGTCTCCAATCTCACCTAGGATCCGTGCCGCATTATCCCGCCCCAAATCATCTTTCCCTTCGAGCACATTAAGAAGAATAGGCCTAAATCTTATATCTTTGGTGTATCCTATAGCGCTAATGATCCGTTCCTCACAGCCAACTCTTAATCCTTTATCTTCCCATATTCTCATAAGACTTGGAACAGCTGGCTCTCCTATCTTCCCTAAAGCCGAAATAGCTTCTGCAGCAACCTTACCCCTATCAGTCGAAACAGCATATTCCAAGGCTGGCACCGCAGATGCATTTTTAAGTATACCAAGTTGATGGGCGGCAAGAACACGGTCAGTCTTTGTTTCACCATCAAACAACTGAGTAATAAAATAATCCACCGCTTCTTGACTCTTTACGAGACGCAGTCCTTGAAGACATCTTGCCTTAACCAAGCCAGCATCACTACTCTCTTTCCAATGTCGTAACAACAATTTTCCCAGTTCTTCGTTTTGATCTGAGTTGTTTTCCCTAATTCTTTCTGTTATTTCAGAAAACCCGTTGCCTTCCAAGAATAGTTGTATCAGTTCTTCGTTGTTCATTTTTTTTATATTCTGACTACTGATATTTGTATTCTCTGCTCTGGCAGTTACTACCAACATAAACAAGAAAACACTCATCCATTTGATATTTATATACATAATTGCGCCTCTCTTTTTAATTACCATATGAAGTAGTTACCCAGTTAGATACAGCAAAGTCATAACAATATATCGTGTTTGATCCCCAATTTCCAGAAGGCTCAATAATATAGGTAGAGTATATGGCATAATCAATGGCATCTTTCTCATTCTCGGCATCAGTCTCCAAGTTAGTTTGGGAACTAGCGTGCCATTTCTTCTCAATTGCTGTTCTGGCGTCCATTCCTGATTCAGCTTCTTTTGTTTCAAGGAAAGCAAAATGCCCTTGTCCTGAACCTCCAACCCCTTTGTACTCATGACCCTTTATGCCATCAAGACAACCGTCGGCATCAACGGATTGAGATTCATTATATTCGTGCCAATTCGTGCCAGGTGGGCTAGGCGGTGTTGTTCCAGACTTCGCATATTTGTTGATAACGGTTGCCATATCTATAACAAGCGTTGTGCTTTCAATATACCAATAGCCATCATTGGGGCCATCCGGATCATTTACCTGTGCAGGCGTAAAACCTCCATCAACAGGCGTAATTATTCTGCCATCGTGTAAAGTCTTATTCCAACATTCTCCAAAATATGCTCCTGTATCTTCAAAGCCAGGAAAATTTCCATAATCCGCCTCATTGTCAGTTGCACAAGCAGGAGTTATCTGCCATGAAGCTCCAGTCCTAGGATTGACCGTGATATTAGCTGTATCTTCGGCGACCGCAGAACCTTTTGTTATCTTACAAGTCACAGTATAATTGTTGCTTCCATCCACTAATATTACACTTGTAGATAAATTCGGCGTCGTATCCTTGGTTCCACCCTTACCACCTGTAAATATCCACTCAACTTTATCTGGGGTGACACTGGCGGGGCTAAGGGTCGCTGTTATTGACTGACTTTGCCCTCTTGTTACCTCAACGGGTTTATTTTCTAATTCCACCTTCAGGACGGTCAGCTCCGCCTCATCATAAAAATCCGGGCAATTTGAGGCTGCGGCGCGGATTTTATAAACCTGCGGCACGGTGCCGGGTGTTACGCTGGCAGAATAGCCGCCAGCCTGGATTGTCGCTCCGCTTGTCACTCCGGAGGGATCAATTGACCAAGCCACTCCATATTGAATATTTGTTCCCACGGCTGTGCACTGGACGGCACTGCCGCCAACCTCAACCGCCGCTTCCTGCGGTGTGACATAAATACTAGGAATCGCCACTTGAAAATAAGTCGTCAGATCAACCTGAAAAGTCTTTGATTCGCCCTGATTATCACCGGGATAATTACTCTTTGCCCAACCCAAGTCCGCCAAATCCGGCCAATCGGCCGTCTGGTCGCTCATCGGCGGATAATTGGTCAGGCCTCTGACCATCACGTTCGTAATTACTACCCAGCCGCTGCCGTATGAACACTTGTCCGTCTCCGATGATTTGAACTCCAGATGGTTCTGCATGGTCCAAAGAAATGCGCCCCATTTGCCCTCCACTGACTTCGTGCCCCGCACCCAGCCCACATTGTCAAACAGTTTGCCGGGATAGTTCGATTCCGAGCTGTTGAAATTTACAGCCGCACTCCACGCGCCCGTGCCCGCAGTATTAGTATATCCCCAGGCAAAGACGGTTTTCTTTTCAACGGCATTGGAACTGGTGGGCTTGATTGCGCCTTGCACGATGTTCTTCAATTTCTTTGATTCCGCGTTCAATATGTCCGCCGGCGGAGTTCCCTGAAGATTAAACGGGATCGCCGTAAATGTCCGGTTCGTGTAATAGAAATCCGCGGCCCCGGCAGAAGCAACCAATCCGCTAAATAATCCGAAGAATAATATTTTCCCCGCCAAAGACGCTAAATAACGCGAAAAAGGAATATTTTCCATAATTTTATCTGCGTGAAACACAGAAAAATTATGGAAAAATTTTTTGTTTATCCCATTCTTCACTTTAGCGTCCTTTCGCCTGCCCGCAATGCTACGCATAGCGTTGCAGGCGGGCGTGATTCGCGGGCGATAATCCTTCTCTTACCGCGGGCTATTCTACATTATAAAATTTCTCCGACAAGGCGTTCAGCGCGTCCTTCAGATCAATCAAATCCGCCTGCGAACCAGGGGTATTCGTGAATGACGGCGCGGAACCATAGAACAACAACCAATGCTGGATAATCCGTTGGCGCGCTTCTTCCACCTCGCTTGTCCGGCCCGCTTGATCATAATCATTCGCATCTAATGGGTCATATCCATGCTCTACTTCCCAGCCATCAGAAAGACCATCGCCGTCAGTGTCCGGATTATACGGATTTGTGCCAAGCTCCGCTTCCTGCCAGTCAGTAAGGCCATCGCCGTCTGAATCCACGGCTGAATCAAAACTGAACACGTATTTGGCCTGGCCTATGTTGGCAATGGCATAGTCATTGGTCTCAGAAGCATTGCCCCACGGATAATACCCCGGCATGTTGGCCGGGAAGGTGTTGGTCAGATTCAATTCGTAGAGGCGGTCGTAGAATGGCTGAGCCACATATTTTAATTGGCCGATGGTGGCAAGGCGGTAGTTGTTGGTATTTGAGAAGGCGTTGACCACGGCAGTCACTCCTGTGCCCGCGCCGAAGTAGGCGTTCATTTCGTCGCAAGCGTTGGTGGCCATCCATTTTAACTGGCCGCAGGTGATGGGAGCGTAGTCGTTGGCGGTCAGGTTGGTATCCACCGCGTCTCTGCTAAACCACCAGACAGGCGACTGGGCATGAGCGGAAAAGGAAAAAAGCAAGAGAAATAGGGTAGCCCGCGAAACACGCGAATTTACGCGAAAAGGAATCTTTCCCGCAATTTTGGCCGCGCTTTGCGCGGATAAAATTGCGGGAAACCGTTCGTCTTTTTTATTTTCCACTTTAGCGTCCATTAGCGTGATTCGCGGGCTATTTCTTCTCTCACTGATTCGTATAAATCCCCATCGGGATATCGCCAGCGGGTGCGCCAACTGAAACACTACCGTTGACTGCAATGTTGCCGTTGATTTCCCCGCCGGTTGTGCTCAAAAAGGCGTTTGCATCATTGGTTGCCGCACTCCCAAGTCCCAGATTGCCGCGGGCAGTGCCGGCATTGGCGACATCCGAGAGATTATTTGCCGCGATCAAAGCTCCGGCATTCGTGCTCAATGCGCCCACTTGCGCGGCGGTGATATTGGTCAACTGGGAGCCGTCGCTGTTTGTCGTCAAAAAGACGACGGCATCATTGGTTGCCGCGGAGCCGAGCCCTAGATTGGCACGGGCGGCGGATTTATCGGCAACATCGGAGAGATTGTTGGAGGCAATCAAAGCGCCTACAGCAACATTGGGCCAGTTGGTCCGCGTTTCCCCGCCCAAGGTAATAGCGGAAGCGATATTTGTGCCGTCTATTTTGGCATTGCCCGCCACATGCAATTTTTCAGCAGGATTGTTTGTCCCGATCCCCACCTTGCTCATGAAAACATTGACGCCGGACGCGCTGGCCTGATTGATCCCGTTGGAGGAGATTGATAGGCTGCTAATATTACTGGATGAGACTTGGGAAATAGAATATCTGACTATGATTATTCCCGATCCGCCATTGCCGCCACTAGCATCATTTCCGCCCCCACCACCGCCAGCTCCAGTATTAGCAATTCCGGCGACGCCATTAGTGCCAGATCCGCCTCCGTTTCCACCCCCGCCTGTTCCTCCTATTCCTGGAATCCCGCCGACCAAAGAGTAAGTACCACCCCCACCGCCACCAGCATATACTACGGAAGAACCTGATATGCTATTACTCGCGCCATTGCCGCCATCGTTTTTACTTGCTCCGTCGCCGCCTGCCGCAGAAGCTCCCCCACCGCCGCCGCCGTTGTAAGGTTCACCACCAGAATATCCTGCCCCACCATTATAACCCTGCGAGCCAGTGCCACCCGCCCCTGATCCGGCAGGAGCACCTGAACCGCCGCCACCAGAACCACCAGCTCCGCCAACTAATACGGAATATACCCCCCGCGCACCATATCCACCACCCGTTGCGGTTATTGTATCAAAAACAGAATTTGACCCACTTGCTCCACTTAAATAAGCACCATTACCTCCGTTGCCAACGGTTACAGGATATTCCCCAACAATAAGCGTATGAGAGATTTTATTTGTATAACCACCAGCTCCGCCACCACCACCACGACACCCACCACCTCCTCCGCCGCCTGCCACGACCAATACGTCACAAGTCAATGTCCCACCAGACACCGTGAAAGAGCCGGAATTGGTAAATATATGCGCCGTGTAATTCGTGCCGCCCAACGTATAGTTCGTAACCCTGCCGCCCGTGGCCGGTCCATTACAGAAATTCAACGTCCCATAGATCGCCGCATTACTTGCAACCGTCACGTTATCTACCCATAAATCCCCAGCTCGCGCTGATACGATCAGCAGGAGAGACACCAAAATGATCATTTTTTTCATAATCGTTAGACCTTTCTGTTTTTTTGCCCGCTAATTACGCTAAATTAAGAATAAAAAAGGCGAATATTTTTCGCAATTTTTCTCCCGTGCCAAGCGCGGAAAATAAATTGCGGAAAAGTTTTCTTTGCGCTGCGCATTAAATTCATTTCTTTTTTCGCGTCAATTAGCGTGTTTCGTGGGCAAATCTTTTCCTATCTGCATTCTTTTCGCCTTCTGGACAAATCTGTATTTCGCGGGCTACCTTCTTTCTATAATCTTACTTTTCCTTCAATAAACACTTTCACATCTTTGCCGCTGATATTGAGATTTTCATTGTATTTTCCGGACCTGATGATGATCGTGTCATTCGTTTCCGCGATTGAAAGGCCACTGCGAACTGTTTTCTTCGGCCCTTTCTTATTCGCGGATATGGCCGACGCGCGTCCGGTAAATGTGTCATTGCCGGTTGCCTGATCCACGTAGATTATTCCTTTCTTTCCCTGCCTATTATCATCTTCCCCTGGATCATCATTTCCGCCGCCTCCCCCTCCCGGATTATTGGTGGAACTGTTCTCCTTGACCCAATCGTAAAAATTACTAAGGCTGTTATTGGAATAGTTTGTTGCCACATTGCCCTGTCCTTCGGAAAGCCAAAGACCGGAACCATCGTTGATGAAGA
>Ga0074199_1000838_pt1 | contig 37354 bp, 29 predicted proteins | sample EPASupsiteSAE347_FD_64528 | JGI IMG/M metagenome (GOLD analysis project Ga0074199, IMG submission 64528) | Bioremediated contaminated groundwater from EPA Superfund site, New Mexico - Sample SAE3-47 | ecosystem: Environmental > Aquatic > Deep subsurface > Groundwater > Contaminated ... | reverse complement strand
CTCCCCCGTCATCCCGGCTTTTGTTGGGCGGGAATCCAGGGTTTGCGCTGGGCTGGATTCCCGCCAAAAGCATGCGGGAATGACGAAAGTGTAAACTACCAAATGAAGGATGCCAATTTTTTGTATCCGGTGGGTTGACCATCCGGCAAGGGCGTCTTACTATAGAGGTGCCGCTATCCCTTTCGGGTTCCCACTCAGCCACCACGTTGGGGGCTGGTAAGAGGCTGCGGTTGCAAAGGAGTCTGAAGTGGTGATGGGCTTTTTGCACCGTGATTGTGGGAGAAAAGCGGTATTCCAATAAAGGGAGGTTTCATGCCTACCCACATCCCGGGCCTCTCAGGCTGACTGGTTCCTGGTCACGCGTGAGAGGCCCTTCCTTTTCCGCGATCACTGCATTCCTGACTTTCCTGAGCCCATGGAGTCCATTTACTCCCGGTACCCAAGCTGAAGCGTGGAAGCCGGAAGTAAATGGCGGGGTAGGCGAGGCGAGGTGTCAAGCTGCCTTCTGCCAGAGCCAGTCGACATTTTTCGCCCAGTCGGGGAGCTTGATAAAGTTGATATGGTACTGTCTTTCGAGGGCCTCGACATCGGCGTTGTACCCAACATTGTCGAACCATTCCAACATGGTAGCGAAATCTTTGCTTCGTTTGCGGGCTTCTTCTATCGGCGTCCTCTCGAAGCGGATTTCCCGGCCCATCGCTCTGCTGAGTATTTCCGCCGTTTCGAGCATGGTGCGCTGGTCTCCGGCGAAGTCGATTGCAGCTCCATTAAGCTCCTCATGGTTTGCGAAGGCTAGCAGTCCGAATTTCCCTATGTCTTCCACGGCGTTCATCTGGAGCACCGTATCGGGCTTCAGTGCTACTTTGAGCTTTCCCTCCTCCATCAACCCCGGCTTGAACCAGGGAGAGTCGAAGTTTTCCATGAACCAGGCTGGACGCAAAATGGTGTATGACGGAAATCCGAGGGAGCGAATTGTCTCTTCTATACGCCATTTGTTGTCAAAGTGAGGAATACCGGTATTGCGATGGGCCGAGCCGACAGACGAATAGACAAAGTGCTCGATGCCCATTCTTCTTGCAATCTCTGCAAAGCGCTTCCCGTATTCCTCTTCGGTTGTTACGCCGAGCGTCCAGGTGTTCTGGACGGAATAGGCTCCCCACATCCCTTCCAGAGCCCGTTCGAGCGATTGGGGATCATCGAAATCTCCCTTCACGACTTCCGCTCCATAAACAGAGAGGGCTTTGGCCGCGGCGCTCTTAGGATTCCGGGTCATGGCCCTCACCCTGTAGCCTTTCGACAGCAATTGATGAGCTATCGCACCACCCTGATTTCCGGTTGCGCCGGTTACGAGGATAATGTCTTTGTTCTTGTCCATACTTTATTCTCCCGTATAGATATATCGAACCCTGTCTTGGGTATAAGTTATCGATTATCGAGATTCGATCCTAATACTAATCAAACGATATCCACGTCTTTTGGCTCTGTCAATCCTGCCGGTTTACATGGCGGGAGGAGAGTGCTCTGAAAACATCGCCATGGGGCTGCACCTGGCCATTGTGCAGCGAACCCCGGCCATGAGCAGCTCATCGAGCGCGGATTTTTGGCGTTTTCTATGAATCGACACACTTAGATCAAGATTACCGATTTGATAAACCGCCCAGATCAATTTAAAAAGGCCGATAACCTGATAAAAAGTGCGTTCGGCATCTTGCCGGGTAGCGAGGAAAAAGAGATTCAAAAGTGCAAACGGACATAATGAAATGAGTCAACCGAAGCTGGCAATGTGCAATTTCATACCCGATGTGGACGAGCTGAAAAAAATGGCCCTGGCTCATGGGTTTTGCGGCGTGGACTGGACGTTCAAACCGAAGGATCTTCCCACGAACAGTCTCGATGAATCCAGACTGCTCAAGAGAATCTCCCGGCTCCATCCTCTCGAGGTCCGCTATCACTGCGCACTCAAGGGGATCGATCTCGGTGATGCGGATATGGCGAAAGCCGACGCGGCAATGGAGATCTATCGACGTATTTGCCGCATGGCTTCCAGGCTGGACGGCAGATTCATTACAGTCCACCTGGGATTGGGGGGGCGACCGAGCGATGAGCTGTCGTGGGAGCGCAGTGTGGAAGCCCTTTCAGAGCTTGTGGAATACGCAGACGGCCTCGGGATATGCATTTGCCTGGAAAACCTGGCTTCCGGATGGTCGAGCCGCCCCGAGCTGTTTGAAAAGCTGATCCGCAAATCCAAGGCCGCTGTCACGCTCGACATCGGCCATGCTCGCGTGAGTCCTTCCGTGCAGAGCCGGCATTACGACTTCGAGGACTTCGTGTCTCCCCATCATGAGCGAGTATTCAATGCCCACATCTACCACGAAGAGTGGGAAAATGGGCATGTGCCTCCCGAAGAGCTCGATGACGTGAAAGATCGGCTGTGTCTCTTGAGCACTCTGCCCTGTGACTGGTGGGTTCTGGAGCTTCGCGAGAAAGCCGCTCTGCTCTCGACGCTCCGTGTGGTGCGTCAGTTCATGGATACCTTCCCGGAGGACAGGCCCATTGAGCTGCTTGGGATGATGTAAACCTCAACCCTTGAAAGGGCTCGATGTGCGTAAGGTTGAACACGGAAATCTCCCCGAGATGACCATCTTCCTCCGATCCAGTTTCTATACCTGAGTGCCTTCCTGAGCTTCCAGGTTCTGGGATTGTCCAGTACGTCCCGCATCAATCGATTCTAAGCCGCAAGGGCGGGGGGCGCTGTTTTTCGCCATACCGTTTGACTGCACCGTCATTTCAAAAGCGAGCATTGCTTGTTGGCTCTTTCCGGGCTCGTATGTGCCGGCGTCGGTCTTGCCAGAGGACAGGTAACCTATTGTCATTCTGACGTAATGCAAGGCTTCGGCATGCCTGGGCGCTCAAATTGGGGATTTTATCGGCATGACAAAGCATAGAGGTCGATGGCCAACGGAGGCCCTCGGAAATCCGGAAAGAGGCTTTACTCATTCAAGAAAGGAAGAATCATGCACGAACCATGAGAAAGAGCTTTGAAAATCATCAGGATGCGGATCTTATTCGAAAAATAGCTCCATGAGGAGATACGGGTGAACATGGGAGCTTTCAACTTCCTGCCCATTCCTATCCTGGCTCATGTGAGCCTACCCCAAACAAACCGACAACTGCAGCGTGACTTTTTGAGAGGGGATCACGATGAAGAAAGTCTATCTATCAACGCTATCGTTAATGTTAGTATTAGTAGTTTTTTCCTTCCCAGGACATTGTGCTTCAACTGCACAACTGAGTCCTTCCCAGCCTCACTTTCCTAACGCAAACTTGCTGGTATCGGCTGACTCTGTTCAGAACAGCATTGGAACCGCTAATTTTGTCATCATCGATGCACGCACTACCGGCTACGAAACCTCGCACATACCCAGTGCTATCAATGTCAAGTTTGGAGATTACTTTGCTTGGGGAAAAGGACTTATTCCACTGCCCGATATAGAAAGCAAATTGAGTGCTGCGGGTCTTACAAAGGATATGACCTTCGTTATATATGATAATACCTCAGCTTCATTCGGAGCGGCCGGGCGAATATTCTGGATGCTTGAATATCTAGGCTGCACCGATGTGCACATACTGGATGGCGGCTCGGACAAATGGGTGGCCGACGCACGACCTACGGAAGCTACAGTCAATGCACTTGCCCCTAATACTTTTACCGCTGTTGTGAAAGACTCTGTAAAATCCGGCAAGGCTCATATTGCGAGAAGACTGAAAGATTCGGATTTTGCAGTAATAGATTGCCGTACCGATGAGGAATTCCTTGGCTGGCAGCTATATGGTGAGCCTCGCGGTGGACATATTCCCGGTGCAGTCCAGATTCCCTATAACTGGCATTTCAATTCAGATAGAACCATCAGGGATGTAGGTTATATAAATAGCCTTCTTCTATCACACGGAATTACCAAGGATAAAGAAGTAGCAGCATACTGTACGGTCGGTATTCGAAGTGGTTTTGCCTATTTTATACTGCGACTCATGGGATATCATAAAATATCCAATTATGACGCCTCCATAGCGGAATGGAGTGCCGATACGGCTCTTTCGATGCAAAAGGCGCCGCGCTATTCAACAATCGTTTATCCCGCCTGGGTCAAGGCTTTAATTGATTATCACGCGCCCGGCAGCACAACGGCCCCTCCGCCGAACTATCCCTACGCCAGGGATCACAAGTACAGAGTGTTCGCCACGGCCTGGGGTCCGGTCGAGTCAGCGGCATCCTACAAGAATGGCCACGTTCCGGGAGCGGTATATTCGAATTCCGATATTTATGAAAATGGCTCTCCGAGGTGGTTTCTAAACCCGATTGCGGATATCCACAAGACAATGGGTGATATGGGGATAACATCCGATACCACTGTTGTTGTCTACGGAGACAGCATAACTTTTGCCGCCCGTCTTTGGTGGATTCTGAAATACGCCGGCCTCGACGATGTAAGACTGTTTAACGGCGGATATCAACAGTGGCAGACTGCGGGATATGCGGGTGAAACGACGATCAACTATCCCGTGGCTGCCGGCTTTGCCGGTTATCCCCGTTCCAAATATGTTGCAACTACTTACTATGTTTCCAAGAACTTGACGTCACTGTATCTTGGAGATGTCAGGAGCTATGACGAATATGCCGGCTCCAAAAGCGGTTATAGCTATCTTGAATCCAGAGGCCGTATCCCCGGGGCGATCCGGCTATCCGACGCCGGCAGCACCTCGTATTATTACCGGGATGGAGATGCAACGATCTCGAGCTATACCCAGGTCCAGGATCTTTGGAGAAAGAATGGCGTGCTTTCTCCGACCGCCGCGAACGCCTTTGGAAAAGAGATGATCTTCTATTGTGGCAATGGGTATCGTTCGTCTCTTGCTTTTCTCCACGCCTACCTGATGGGCTACAATAATATGCGGAACTATTCGAGTGGCTGGTCTGACTGGAGTACCACCTATACTGAAGATCCTTCTTGTGGTGGTATTACTCCGGGGTGGTGCCAATCACCTTCTCCGAGGAAGATAGTGGTAGAAGCGCCTTCCAACTAGTAGTGAAGCTTTGTAGAAGGTTAGTCCGATGGAACAGGGAAGACGGTCTGTAAACTGCCTTCCCTGTTTCAACGTTGCCGCACCTCCTGCAGGTCCTTTCCGAATACCAGTAGAAATCCCAGAGGGAAAAGCACGAGAAAAGGTATTGCCAGCCAGGTTTTTCTCTGCCAGGCGAAAGCAACGGGCATGAGGCTATAGGCAAACAGCACGGCGTTCATGAGCAGGTAGAAGACCCTCCGCTGCCGGTAGATAAAAGATAAGCCCGGAAGGCGCTTACGCCCGTGGAGTCCGAACTTGGGAGTACGCTCGAAGACTCCGCCCTTGCTGAAAGCTCCCTCCAGGACGGACAGGGCGAGGCATGGTGCAATGCCGATACTGAAGACCGGCAACAGCAGAAGGTATAGCGGAGAGACCCTTGACTTGGTAGTTGCGATGTAGAGGGAAAAGTAAACGAGTATGGCAACGCTTGTACCGAGAAGGAGTGGCAGGTCAACTCTTAGCAGTTGATAGGGGCCTATGCCTACACGCCACATGATTACCGGATAGAGAGTAAGAGTAACAACAGCACTAAAAAGCCAACCGACGTTTGCCAAAAGATGTGAAAATGCTTCGAGCTTGACAGCCAATGGCAGTGGCGAGGCGAGGATGCGAGGCAATATTTTTCTTGCCGTCTGAATAGATCCCTTTGCCCATCTCATCTGTTGGCTTCGAAAAGATGCCATGGTCACGGGAAGCTCGGATGGGACCGCGAGGTCATCGAGATAAACGAAGCGCCAACCCGCAAGTTGTGCGCGGTAGCTCAAATCCAGGTCCTCTGTTACCGTATCGGATTGCCATCCCCCTGCTGCTTCGATGGCTTTTTTCTTCCAAATACCAGCCGTTCCATTGAAATTGAAAAACAGTCCTCGCTTGAACCTGACCCAATGCTCTATGCTGAAATGCGGGCCAAGGAGCAGTGACTGCAGACCACTGAGCCATGAATATTCCGCATTCAGAAAATCCCACCTTGCTTGTACCATCCCGATTCTCTCGCCGGAAAAACAGGGTATGGTGCGAAGCAAAAAATCCGGGGGAGGGAGGAAGTCCGCGTCAAAAATTCCGATGTACTCGCCACTTGCCTGCATCAGGCCGTTTTGGAGTGCGCCCGCCTTGTATCCTTCACGATGCGCCCGCCGAATCAGCTTCATATCTATATCCTTCAACTGCCAGTGACTCAGGCGCTCGTCCACAATTTCGAGTGTATCATCCGTGGAATCATCCAAAACCTGAATCTCGAGCTTTTCTTTGGGCCAATGCAGTTGAGCCACTGCGTCCAACAGGCGGGCCGCCACGAATCGCTCGTTGTAAAGGGGCAGTTGAATTGTAACCATGGGAAGCTTTTCAGCGGAAAGCGGTGGAGGCAGAAGAGGCTTCCTGCGCTCCATCTGCCAGCAAATGAGAAGCCATAATCTGTGGAGACCGTAGAGGCAAATCCCTGCCATAGCCATAAAGTGCAATGCTATCCACATATTAAATGCTCTGTACGCAGGGTGAATACATTGATGCGCAACTCCTCCATATATATTGAACGGTGATGATTTGCACTTTTGTGCTCACCGCAGAGACGCAGAGGACATGGAGAATCATTAGGATTCTTGTGAAATTTCTCCGAGCGCTCTTCGTCTCTGCGGTGAAAAGCCCAGTTTATAGCACAAAACCAGCCTCCTGGCTTATTGCTATTTTCAATAGATTAGCGCAGAAATATCGTAATTAGCGATTCGACATAGGCATCTTATTTCTTGTAATTTAGCAATTCATTTCTATGTCGTTTTCATGAAATTGAAAATATTTCAATAGAGGGGAGTGGTATGTCTGTACTAACAAGGAGGTTGCTTGCGTTTATCCTGACAACATGTATCTGCACATTCATGCCCGTCAGCCAATGCCTTGCCGGCGCATGGACAATGGAAGAAGGAAAGCTGTATGAAAGGTTCGGTTTCAATTACTATTTTGCCGACAGCCAGTTCAATAGAGAAAATGATGGCTCAAATTTCAAGAATTTCCGTGATATGAACTTCAGTAACTATCTCGAATACGGTCTTTCAAACAGATTTACGATCATCAATGCATTGTATTATAAAATGCTTGAAAAGGAAGCAGATTCCAGTAAATTGAGCTCTAATGGGCTTGGGGATATCGATATAGGCGTGAAGGGAAAGCTGGCTGAAGGCTCATGGGGTGTTGTATCGACTCAGGGATTGGTCAAGATCCCGGGAATTTATAGTAAGAATGACCAGCTTCCTCTTGGAAACGGTCAGGTTGATGTCGAGCTGCGAGGACTCTATGGAAAGTCGTTATGGCGATATATTCCCGGCTACTGTAATGTAGAGCTTGCCTATCGGTGGCGTTATGGCGATCCTTCCGACGAGTTGAGATACATTGTGGAATTTGGAATGGACTTTCCCATGGACTTCTATGGAAGGATAAAGCTGGACGGCATCTTGAGCATGAACAATGGCAGACAATTTGGTACGTCGGGCAATCCTATGGCCACAAACAACTTTGATCTCGGAAAGCTCGATATGGCGCTCGGTTATAGGATAACAAAGAAATGGGGGGTGGAGGCCTGCTATACCCCGGAGATCTACGGCAGGAACACGACGGAAGGTGCAACCTATACGATTGCTATTACTTATCAGACTAAGTGATAGAAGTTTTCGCAACCGTTCGGCTCACCACAAAAGGGAAGGGAGCCTACGAATTCATTGATATCGACCATTGTTTTCAAATGGGACGAGCCGCACCCCATCGAAATGGAGGTAAGTTACCGGTATTATTGTGGGGTTAAACCCGTAGGCTTGTGCACATTCCGGCCAAAGCTTTCAGAATAGGCGGCACGCCGCTTCCAGGCTTCCATTCCTCCCTCATAGTTTCGTGCCTCGGGCAAACCGCAAACTGCGTGAACCGTCCAGGCATAAGCGGAGCGAATTCCCCCGGCACAGTAGTAGACAACCGGTCTCGCCATATCGACACCATGATCCTGTAGGAGCTTTTTCAAAGCCCTTTTATCGAGAGGACGACGGTCCGTGCCGGTGTAGAAATCGGTCCACGGGATGTGAATGGCTTTGGGAAGGTGTCCCATGAGCCATTCCATGTTCGAGCGGGTATCGATCAGGACCATCGAGGCCCCTTTCTCTTCCAGTTCCGATGACTGGATGTCCAGTGCCGGCCGAAGATTGAACTGGTAGCGAGCTGCCTTCGACGATCCTTCTTCGGGCTCCGTGCTCGTAGGATACCCTTGAGCCCGCCAGGCCTGAATGCCGCCGGACAGAAGGCGTATGGGGCCTTTGTGGCCAAGCCGGGAGAGCACCCAGCAGGCCCATCCTTCGCCTCCCCAGCTTTTGTCGGCATCTCCATAGGCGGCAACGGGGGTGTTCTCGTCTATTCCCATTCGGGCCAGGGCCTCAGCCAGATCATGAGGTGGCCAGACTCGATAGGGTGTTCCTTTTTCATCTGTTCTGGTGTAATCGTCCCACGAAAATGAATGGGCTCCCGGGATGTGACCCGCCTGCCATTCGGACTTGGGCCGTCCGTCCAGGACTACCCAGGCTTGCGGATTCTGATTGAGCTCGGTGGCTTCGATGAGGGCCGGGTCAGTTGCAAGGGCAGGTACGGCGATTGCCGAAAAGCAGGAAACGAGCAGAGTGAAGATGGAAAGAGCTATAACAGGGACACTGGCATTGTATCTCATTAATCGTGGAATACCTTTCATTATTGCAATCTCCTATTGCCTTCTGGCCGTCGAGCCGAATCTGCGCCTCGCCACACCAATGCTCGTGGGGGGTACGGCGACTGTGACGATACTACTTGCCGTGACGCTCTACACTGGAGAAAAAGGTCAAGTGCAATGGACCCCCCGGAGCATTCTGGTGATGGCCGCGGTGCTGCGTCTGCTCTTCCTCTTTCGCTCACCAGAGCTCTCCGACGATCTTTACCGCTACCTTTGGGATGGGCTTCAGATCCTGGCGGGGCACAACCCATATTCTCTCGCTCCCGCGGAGGTGCGTGTCCATTCGGAATCTATGGCCAATCTGATCGGGTACATCAATCATGCGGAAATGATTACCATCTACCCGCCCGCCGCTCAGCTCATATTTGCAGCCGGTGCCTCCCTCGGCGGCGGCGTGCTGGGAATGAAGGCCCTGCTCACCGGGATGGATCTCGTTACGTGCTATCTCATCATCCAGGTGCTCAAAGCGTTGCATTTGCCTCCGTGGCGTAGCGTTCTCTACGCGTGGCACCCTCTTTCGGTCCTGGAGATCGCCGCTTCGGGACACATCGACGGAGGCGGCATCCTTTTCCTTTTCGTCTCGATCTCACTAATGGCTGCCTGCCGTGCTGATTGCTTCTCCTCCGGTACCTCGGCCAAGGAATTCTCCCGGCACATGCCCCGTCAAACGATTCTCGCCATGGCTTCAGGCCTGACATTTGCCTGGGCGGCGCTGGTGAAATTCTTTCCTTTGATTTTCCTACCCGTCTGCCTCATCTGCTTGCCGAAACGGACCAGGCTTCCTTTCTGCATTGGCTTTTCGGCCGGCGGCATTATTCCGGCTGCCTTCTTTCTTCCGGATTTGCGGAAAGAATTGGTCACCCTGGGCGTCTATGCCCGGCATTGGGAATTTTCGGGCTTTCTTTTCAAAAGCCTTCACCGTGGGGTTCTCTCCGGTGATATGGTCAGAGGAGGCATTTCTTTCTTGTTTTTCCTTTCCGCGGCCTTTTCCTACAAAACGTTCTGGTCGGATAAAGCACGGCTGGAGCAAGCTGCGGATTTAAGCCGACAATCGGCAGCTCCCCATGCGAAAGAATCCAGGGGCTTCGACATAGATGCTTCCAGGCAAGTATTCTCCCTGGCCTTGCATGCTTTTTACGGGATCGCCATGGCGTTCCTGCTCCTCTCTCCCACCCTCTATCCCTGGTATGCCCTGTATCTTGTCGGAATCTCTCCGTTTGCAGCCGGGCCCACCGGTCTTGTTCTCGCCTGGTCCGTTTTTCTCTCCTACCAGGTGCTCATTCCATACACTCTGCTTGGACTGTGGGTTGAAGGCACCTGGACTCCTGCCCTTATCTGGCTGGCTCCCATCAGCACCTTCCTTCTCTCCGTGCTCGGCCGAAGGCTGATATCCGGCAGTGCACCGCGGACACGGATTCCTTAGCCGGCTTTCTTCATATCGTTTGGCCGGTTCGGATCACCTTGGGGAAGAGCCTTTTCTCGCGCAGGACCTCCCGGCCGATAACCCACAGGATCTTTACCCCCGCCCGAAAAGAGCCGGCCAAGGTGCCGCTCACCTTGGATCGCCCTGCCTTTCTTCTCAGGTAAGAGACTGGAAATTCCTTCGCCCGTAGACCCATTTGCAGCGCTCTTACCTGCATCTCAACGGTCCATCCGAAGCTCTGGTCGCTCATTTCCAGCTTCTCCAGTCCTTCCCAGGTGATAGCCCTCATGGGGCCAAGATCTCTGTAGTCATGATTCCAAAAGAGACGGATCAGTCTCGTGGTAAGCCAATTCCCGAAACGCTGCTGAAAATTCAGAGCCCCCGCTTCGATCGGAATTCGCATTGCCAGGGCGAGCTCTACCTCTTCATCTACCAAAGGATCGAGAAGCTCAAAGAGGCGTGATAAATCGTCACTGCCGTCCGCATCTCCAAAAGCCACGATATCGGGAGGCTCTGCCGCGAGGGCTGCCAGGCCGGCAAGACAGGCCCGGCCATACCCGGCTATCGGCTCACTCACCACCTCCGCGCCGTGTTCTTCCGCCACCCGGGCGGTATCATCGCTCGAGCCGTTATCGACAATCAATATTCGATCCACCTCAAAGGGAACGGTCCTGAATACGCCCGGAAGTGCCCTGGCTTCATTCCTGGCCGGGATGACGAGTGCTACCCTCTTGCTCCGATACATCGCGGGAACCTCCCTTCCCGGCAACTTTTCAGCTCCATAGTGCCTTATGGACCAAGGCCGGAAATCTAGCCGCCGGTCAAGCCACGAAAGATCTTTCGAAGAACCCTGTCGTCGAGAGCCTCCAAAAGGTGCTGATAATCATCTACTGCTTCCGAGGCGCACTCATCCCGGCCGGAAAGGGACCCAGACGCGGATTCCTGAACGGAAAAAACCTCGTTTCCCTTCTTCTCTACCACGGCTTGAAGGCCTCTGTTCTTTGTGAGCCAGCGATCACACTCGTCATGAGCTCCGATATAGAGGAAGATCGCTTCATCATGCTGCATGATCCCAATGAGGCGGTAGCCCTCGGTCAAGTCGTACTTGATGCATTTCTTGATCCGTACCTCGCCATGCCGGGTGGTTCTGGCAATCTGATCCACGCGGTTACCAGCCCCGGAAAGGAGCCTTTCCAAAATGGCGTCCGCGTGCTCGGCCACACGTGCTTTTTGCCCGCCTGCCTTGCGCAGGGCTTTCAACTGTCGCTGAAGATTGGCATCGCAATGGATCCGTTGGATCATTCTATTCGTCCTCCTCTAGATCGCGACAAGCGAACAAAGATGTCGGTTGAAACGGAAAGCAGACTTACTCGGATAACACCGGAGATCTCCGGTGTCTAATCGATTTTTTCCACCAAACTGAGCCAATCTATTGTTATTTTCGATTTTGCGGATCGATCTGGCAGGCAGCATCGATTGCCGCTATGAATTAGTAAGTTCTGATAGAAATTAACTATTTGAATGAAATGCTCGAACCAATTAAACAGATTCGGTTTAGCGCACAGAGCGTGCTTTCTTTGTGGTCAGTTTTTCCATGGTCGGGAAAGGGATATTTGAATGGCTCCTGAAGCGAATGCTGCCGAGATCTCCTGGCAAACGAAACCATCGGATCGGTTCGTGCTCAAGTGGATCAAAACTCACCTGTCAGCCCGAATCACTCCAAGGCTTCTCTCATATGAGTGGCTCAAGCCCTGGATGATCACCCTTCTTTCATCAGGGCTGGGCGTTTTGGCCGGCTTTGTCTTTGCCCTTGGCTGGGGATGGCTTGCGGGGTGCATTGCGGCGTGCGCCCAGGTCCTGGATGGGGTGGACGGCCAGTTCGCCCGCATTACGGGGCAGCAGAGCAAAGGGGGCGCATTCTGGGATTCCGTGCTGGACCGATATGCCGATGGGGCCATGGTGATCGGTCTCATCATTTACCTCATCCGGCTGCCTTTTCCCTGTCCCTCCTGGCTGATCCTCCTCATGGGCGCACTGGCGCTCATCGGCAGCAATCTCGTCAGCTACTCGAGCGCCAGGGCGGAAAGCCTCGGTATCGACCTTGGAAAGCCCACGCTGGCCAGCAAAGGGACCCGGAGCACCGTAATGATCCTCAGTGCCTGGGCAAGCTTTTTCTGGCCCGGATCTCCGGTGGTAGCCCTCATCTACCTGGCTTTGCATCCCAACATGGCGGTAACCGCTCGCCTTGTCCGGGCGCTTCGCGCCGTTCATCCGCTTTGATCTCGAGCACTCACACCATTTCGGGGAGAAGAGCCCATGGTTGAAATGGGAGTCATTCATGGCAGGTTCCAGGTGTTTCACAACGATCACCTCAAGTATGTCCTGGCCGGGAAATCACGCTGCCGCCACATGGTTGTGGGGATAACGAATCCGGACCCGATGTTGACCAGGGCCGATCCCGCCGATCCGCTCAGAAGCGACCCCGCATCGAATCCCCTGACATACTTCGAAAGGTACACCATGACTCGCGCGGTTCTCCTTGAAGCGGGATTGAGCCACGCGGAGCTCTCCATCGTGCCCTTTCCCATCAATCTACCCGAGCTCTACCAATACTACCTGCCATTGGACGCCACTTTCTTCCTGACGATCTACGATGCGTGGGGAAGACGAAAGCTCGAGCAGTTCCAGGCGGTGGGGTTGAAGACGGAAGTGCTTTGGACAAAATCTCCCGAGGAAAAAGGGCTGAGAGCCGCGGATATCCGAAAGAGGATTGTTTTGGGAGAGCCCTGGGAGCACATGGTGCCTCCGGCGACTGTGAGCTTCATAAAAAATCGGGGTATAGCGGAGCGCTTTCGAAGGCTTTACGAAATGCCGTTACCTGGAGATCCCTCTGACGGCTCCTGATCCTGTAAGGAGCTTTGTGTCCTCATGGCCCTGTCTATCGGAGAGGAAAGTCAATGCCGGTTTTGCGACATCTATTCTTTCATTCACCCTGGCTCTATCGTTTGACACGAATCGTTTTGGGCTGTGTCTTCATCTGTGCCGGGGGACTCAAGCTGATGGACCCGCGGGCGTTTGCCCGCGTCATTTCGGGGTATGACCTGGTGCCTGATGTTCTGCTGGCTCCGGTGGCGATAGGTCTGCCCGCTATCGAATTTCTGGCCGGATTGGGCCTGGCCTTTGATCTCCGGGGCAGTTTGAAGATCGTCTCGGGACTTCTGGCGCTTTTTATCGCTGTTCTTGGATATGGAATCCTGACCAATATGGACGTGGATTGCGGTTGCTTTTCATCGGAAGAAATTCATGCGCGAAACAGCCTGCTGATCGCTTTCTATCGGGATCTGGGGCTGATGGGGATAGTGGCTTACCTTTTCGCCTGGCGCTGGGTGAGGAAGCGCTCAGGCCCTGGAGAGGAATGTGGAGCTCGAGCTTAACACGAGATGAAGTCAGAGATGAATTCAGAGGAGGCGTTCGGATGGTGACAAGAGGTAAGGGACTTTCAGTATGGCTCATGGCGTGGGTTTTCATCCTTTGTTTGTGCGGAAGTGCCCTGGCGCTGGAATGGGGAACCAAGGAGCTGGATACGGAAAAGCTTGCCGTCCAGTTTGCAAATCAGATTGTCAAAGGTGGATATAAGGTTGTAGCGACGGAAGAGCTGAAGGGGTGGATCGACAAAAAGGAGAACCTGCTGTTGGTCGATACCATGCCCCTTGAAGACAGCTACAAGAAAAATCACATTCCCGGCGCGCTGCACATGGAATTTCCGGTTGAAGAGCTCTCACGGTTGGACGATGCGACCACGGCTGGTCTGGAAAAGCTTCTTGGGCCGGACAAGAGCCGGAAGATCGTCTTCTACTGTGGCTTCACCAAATGCGGCCGAAGCCACAACGGTGCCATGTGGGCCGCAAAGCTCGGCTACACCGACGTCTATCGCCACCCCGGCGGAATCAAGGCCTGGATGGAAGCCGATTACCCCGTGGAAAAAGGTCAATAATCCTGCATGATCAACGACAGCTCGCGATAACTACTCCGACTGTAACCTTACTCAGCCCAACCTGTTCCCCATTCCTCCCAAAGGGATGGGGAAATCAAAAGAGTCGCCCGGCTCACGATTTCAGCCGTTATCTACAAAGAAAAAGCGAGTATAATGCCCTCGGATTCTGGATATACGTTGAACGGTCATAATGTGCGCTCTTGTGTTCACCGCAGAGACGCCGAGGGCGCAGAGAGAACGCAGAGGATTGTTGAAATTCTTATAAAAGTCCTCTGCGTTCTCTCTGCGTCCTCTGCGTCTCTGCGGTGAATGTAGCGGCTCTGAGGGGAAGGTTCCTGATTTCTTTGATGAGTGTCGTCGGCTTGATTCCGGAAATGGAAGTGCTGCGGACAGAGAAGAAGGGTGGGCGGATGAACAGAGGGGAACAAACGGCAATCCGGGGCTATCTGGTGCAGACGCTGATTGCGCTGCTGGATGCGCTCGACGGCGAAACGCCATGGGAGAGCGTTACACTGGAGCCACACATCGCATCGGAAGAGGTGGATATCCTTTGGAAATATCCTGCCGGCACCCGTGCGGTGCAGGTGAGATCGTCGAAGAATCCTTTCACCAGGGCGGACGTCAAACGGTGGACGATGAAGCTCAAGTCGGGGCGGGAGGCCGACGCGTATGAGCTGGTGCTCGTGGGGATGCTTGGCTCTCCTGCGGTAGCGAAGACTGGGAACGTGAGTGTTGTCCTGGTGCCAATTGCAAAGAACCCGGATTTGGATGCCTTGAAAACGCGAGCTGCCAATCTGCTGGTCTGGCTGCTGACGAAGCATGGTCTGCCGCCCGGAAATGCCGGTTACCGGAAGGATCTGGCCGGTGCTCTGGCGGAGAAGCTGGCCACGCTTTCCACGCAGGGGCTTGAGCTCACGCATTCCGCTCTTGTCCGCTTGCTGACCGGATGGATAGCTGACGGTGCGGAAAAAGCGGTTGCCTCTGCCCACGCCTCCAATACCGTACGAATCATCAGGGTGTTCGTTTCATCGCCGGACGATGCGGCGGAAGAGCGCATCATGCTGGATGCGGTAGTCGAGCGCATCAACCGTACCGATGGCCATGCGCGAAATGTTCGGCTCGAATTGTGGAAATGGGAGAAACACTGCGTTCCACAAATCGGTCCCGAACCTCAGTTTGTCATCGATGCGCAGTTGCCGCCCCGCTGCGACATCTACCTTGGCATCATCAAGCACCGGTTCGGCGCTACGACGGGGGGAAGCGGGTCGGGTACGGAGAAGGAGCTTCAAGACGCGCTGTACCTGTGGGGAAAAGTCGGCCCCCCCCGCGTGCTGTTCTATTACTGCGAGACTAAGGGCAATCCTCTGTATCCGGATTCGGAGCAATCATCTAAGGTTATGCAATTCCGAGATAAGTTGAATAAAATGGGGCTTTGTTCAACTTACGAGGGAGTCATGGGATCGAAGGACGCCTTTTTCGAAAAGGTTGACGAGCACTTGTGCAAGCTCCTGTGCTCGCTGACGCCTCTTCCTGCCGAATCGACTGCTCCTTTTGCCGCCGATCCTTCCACCTGTTTGCGTGATATGCTCGCCGCCCTGCATGCGCGGCCGGACGTCCGCCAGATGGCCCGAAATCCCGTGATGCTGACCGCTCTGGCCGTCGTACACTGGAACGAGCGGAGGCTGCCCGAGCAGCGTGCCGATCTCTACGAGTCGATCATTCGCTGGCTGTCGCGCTCCCGGGAGCAACGGCCGGACCGGGAGAGGGCGGAGCGCACCGTGGTCCTGCTGAGGGAGCTGGCTCTCGCCATGCAGAGCCATCCCGAGGGCATGCGCATCGAGGTCCCCAAACGATGGGCGGCGGAACAGCTCGCCGGCCAATGGGAGTCGGGAAAGGTTGACGAGGATTCCATCCGGCGCGCGGAGGCTTTCCTGGATGAGGAGGAGAGCGACGGCGGCATCATCGTCGCCTGTGCCGGCGGTCTTCAATTCCGGCACCGCACCTTCCAGGAATATCTCGCTGCCCGCGCCATTGCCGCCCGTCCCGATGCAGAACAGGAGAGGCTTTTGTGGGGGCCGCCTGCCAGGCTCTATCTGCCGGAATGGCGGGAGGTGACGTTGCTTCTGGCCGGTATTCTCCACCAGCAGGGAAAGGCCAAAGTGGACAACCTCGCTCGCATGATGCTCGAAAATGCCGGAGAAAGCGCTGCGTCGGCCGACCAGGCCCGCTGTGCGAGTCTTATGATCACCATGCTGCAAGACCTGGCACCGGTCGGGTATAAACTATCGGATCGTCGGTATGAAGATCTGCTGGATCGCGTTATGGCGATCTTCCACTGCGAAGGATCTAAAAGAATCCATATCGAAGCCCGCATCGAAGCGGCAGATACCCTGGGACAGATCGGAGATCCTCGTCTTGACGCCCGGCGAGAGGATTACTGGGTGGAGATCGATGCGGGCGAGTTTTGGATGGGAGCGCAATCGAAGGAGGATACAGGAGGGGTGAATTTGAACTACGACCCGGAGGCCGATGAATGGGAAGCGCCAGTCCACAAGGTCTACCTTGACTCCTTTAGCATCGCTCGCTATGTGATTACGGTGGATCAGTACCGAAAGTTCGTCGAGGACGAAGGGTACGAGCACGAGTGTTGGTGGGAGGACGGCGGATTTGGCAAGCACTTGAAGCCCGATGCCTGGGAAGATCAGCTCCAATACCCCTCGCGTCCCGTTGTCAATGTAAGCTGGTATGAAGCCACGGCGTATTGCCGGTGGGCGGGCTTTCGGCTGCCCACGGAAGCGGAATGGGAGCGGGCTGCAAGGGGTGCCTCCGGGCGCAGGTATCCCTGGGGGAGCGAGGACGCCGATCCATCCCGCCTCAATTACCTGGAAAGCCGCATCCGTCATGCGACGCCGGTTGGCATCTATCCCCTCGGAGCGACATCGGAGGGCATTTGCGATCTGGCCGGCAACGTGTTGGAATGGTGTGCGGATTGGTTTGGGCCGTACAATGGCGAAGCAACGGTCAATCCTACCGGACCCAAAGAGGCCTCGCTCCGGGTGATCCGGGGCGGCAGTTGGGAGTATGACGCCAGGTTCTGCCGCGCGGCGCTTCGGTACAGGTTCGAGCCCAGACGCCGGATCAACTACCTGGGTTTTCGCGTAGTCCTGGTTACGTCCGGCGAGCGGAAGGGCTCAGGCAGGCAGGACTGAGCGGCTGCCAGCATAGGCCGGGAGGTAGTCGGCTTTGGTGGACACTAAAGCGGCATAGCTCGGGACTCCGTGCCCGATAAAGCTGGTCACCGCCGTGCAGTGTCTATACTTTGGATAACCCAGAATCACAAGGAGTGTATACGTGCCAGCGTTTAAGCTTCTGTGGCTCAGGGGAAGATCCAATGGGCGCATAAGTCTAGATGTTGTGGTTTCTTCTAACTAATCAATGCGCTGTGGAAAGCGGCGCTACCGTGGCTCCCCGAACTTTTGGCTAAGCTCGTCGCTCCCGTTTTAAGCTGAGCTATACTGCTGAAAGTTAAGTCAAAATAAAAAACCACAACTTCTAGACTTATGCGCTCACGAGTAGGTGCCAAAGCTGACTGAATCCGGCTGCCATCGATGTCTGGTGTATTGAATCGAAGTATCGCAGGTCTCTATGTCGCGGGACAATTCAACTGTGATCAGGGTGTCGTCAGGGCGGGAAGGGCTGAGCTCCAGGCTGAGGTATTCAAACATAGCCCGTTCGTGCACCGCGAGAATCAGCTGACGATTAGCCTGATGAGCTATTGCCCGCAGCAAGTTCGTCATTTCCACCACATGCACGTCATCCATATTCTGGACGGGATCATCCAAAACCAGTAAATGCATTCTGGGCTCATCGATAAGATGCAGAGCCAGAAAAAGGCTCAGGGCCGCAGTGTTGAGAGTGCCCGAGCTCACCACCGAGGCGAGCTGTTCGAAAGGTTCGGAGCCTTCGGCTATCCCTTGAATCCTGGTGCTGATCTGACGACGCTTTGCAACCGGCTCGCCCAGGCGCGGCTCGAATCTTTCGGTCTTGGCAAGTCTTCTGTAGAGATCGAGCCAAAGATCGTTGAAAGTCCGGCTCAGAAAATGCTCCAGCATGTGTTTCTTTGCATTTGTGGCTGCTTGTGAGATGCGCCGGGCCTTGGCGATGACGCTATCTATTTCCTTACGGGCTTTCTCGACTTCCTCGATTTTCAATTGGAGCTCGGCCATCTCTCGAGTTAACAGGGCTATTTGCTTATGAGCTCCATCAGCTTCGGTTAAGCATTCGGTCAAGTGCTCGCACCTGACCGCTTCCCGCTCAAAGGCATTTATCCGCTGTTGGAGCTCATCAGCCAGTTTGCCGGCCAAATCCATTGCCTCTGTGGGCTCTTGTCCGGCTGCAATCTGAAGCTCGTCCGCCAGACTTTTCATAAGCTCCCGGCTTTTTGCCTGATGCTGCAATTGTGACTCAGCAGCAGCGATATTTTGTTCGATCTTCTTTTTCCTCAGATCCAGATCAAGCCATTCTTGCTTCTCGCCTTCCATTTCTCCCATGCTTTCAACGAGCCCCTCAAGCTGTCCACACCTTTTCTGAAGCACTTCCACCACGTCATCCGGGATACTCATTTCTTCAAGCACCTTTATTCGTTGCGATAGCTTCTGAATTCGAATCTCCTTTTCAATACGCTCGCCCTGCATCGTATCCCATCGTTGTAAGTCGGCGCCAAGCTGTTCCAATTTTCGTACCACATGCACCCGCAAGTCGCCTGCACCAATTTCTTCATAATTGCGGTCACACAGCGGGCATACTTCGCCCTCCATCAGGCTCAGGGCCGCGTGCAGCATTCCGGTCCACTCGTGAGCTTTCACACGGGCTTCGGTGCATGATTGTAGTCCGCCCACTACGTGCAGGTCCTCTTCGAGCTGCCTTTTGACGGTTTGCAGCTCTTGCCTGGTATGGTTGTACATGTCGAGTCGCTCTTTAATATCCTCCCATTCGTTGGACAAGCGACTTTTCATGCGGTCGTAACAATCGCTGGGATTGGCACGGACATCTCCTTCAGTCTCAAAAGGTCCGGAAGAGTGCAAATGACTTTCGAGATGCTTCAAAAACGCAGCCAGTCTCAACGTTATGTGCTCCTGACGCTGGTTGATCTCCTCTACTTGAAGACGCCAGGTGGACAAACGGTCGAGATCCTCCTCAGATGCCGGATCGCTCAAGAATTGCTTTGCGAAATCCAGTTTTCCCATGGACGGCCGTAACTGCCGCAAGGAACGCTCAACCTCGGTTTGCCTTTGTTTCATCCCTTCCAGAAGGCGTTCCCAATCCGAGCCGGTCGCCAGACTTTCCGGTATGGATGGTGCGTTCATTTTCGCCACAAGTCCATGATAGCGATCAACCAGATTGTTCAATTCCTGCTGGTGTAGTGTTCTTTGTCGTTCCAGTTCCAGGAGTTGCCGAGGCAGCTTCTTTTCCTGTTCCTTGAGCAGGCCGAGCGACGGGCAGGATTTCTCCAGGCGCCTGGTATCGCCTGCTTCATGCAGTCCTTGGCTCAGGCTATCTAAAATGTCCAGACCGAGGAGCTCTTCCAGCAATTTGATCAGTGGCTGTCCTTCCGCATCGTCACTTTGATATTTCTCCAAAAGACGTCCCAGGCGCATTTGAGAAAGGTAGGAGCGTTCTGAAAAGAAACGGCGGTCTTCTTTTGTGAGCAATAGCCTCGGTGCTGTTTCCTTGATCATGTGAGTTACATTGACTGTCTGTGTTTTTTTGTCTTTCTGTGCCGTCTCGAAGGTCAAAGCCAGATTCGCCTGCCCGTCGCCTGCATCATTGATGAGACAACGGGGATAATCGAGACGAAAAACCTGCAAATCCAGGACGCTTCCCGTGACGGCACATTCCAATGCGGACAAAAGGCCCGTTTTTCCGCTCCCATTTGGACCATGGATCAGTACCACGCCGGCATCGAGAGGAATTTCATGGACGCCCCGGTAGCTTCTGAAATCTTTTATGTCCAGCTGCAATATCCTGTGTATCATGTCTGTTTCCTGGTATCGCTCGTGGAGCTTCGTTTACGGTGATGCCTATGTGCAGTTCTCCGTATCTCCCTTTCGGCCTACGACTTAACTGCAACCCTTGCTTTTTCTTCAATAGCTTTTTGCACGGTTCTACGAATCTGTTCGCTACCCTCTTTGGCCGCCTTGAGTACTTTATCGACGATGGGGTCTCGAGTCTCGATGCCCAGCTCTGCCTTGACGGCTTCAAACGCTGAATCCATTCGTCTGAAGGGCTCTGGAAGCTTCAGGGGCAGTAGCGTTCTCAATGCCTTGCGCAAATCCTGGCGCGTGGGACAGATAACCACGCGGCATAAGGCCTCCATCTCTTTTATAGTGGGATGGTCGGCTTCGTCGGTAAAGATTACCAGAGTGATGGTACGCTTGGAGCTGGTGCGCTCCAGGATGCGGGCAAGGGTTTTTAGCCTGCGCAGGGCAACATCCGGAGAGACCTCGCTCGTGTCGAGAAGAAGCACGATCTGGCTCCCTTCCCCTGGTCCCACCAGCACCGCGTTGAAATCGAGCGGAAATTCCAGACCGCTCATTTGAAGACGATGGGGAGCCCGACGGTAATCCCCTTCTTCGCCAAGTATTCTTATGATTTCTTCGATATTGCTCATGGTAAGGCCGTCGCTTTCAGTTCGTTTTCTAGTAAGGCCAGCGAATCATGCAATGTGGCGGCATCGGAGATGAGGTCTTCGAGCCATATCTCATGGTAGAGCGGGTGATGTGATCTGCCGGGAAGAGAGGATCGGGCAGGGGACCGGGCGTGCCTTTTCGGCTCGGGTCCATGCGGGTAGAGAATAACGACTCGCGAAGGGTTCGATGGGCTCATGAATCCTTCGTGCTCCAGGCGATCAAGGCCAACTTGGGACTGGTTCAAGACGAAGAGTCTTATGCCGGCACCTCCCACATCCAAAGTGAACTGTCCAAACTCTCCTCGATGACCGGCAGCCCACTTCAACACCCAGTTGCCCTGCTCGCTTCCCTTATGAAACAGCGCCAGGGCATAGAGAAGCCAGTGGTACCATAGACCCGCAATGTTGGGATTATCTGTCATTTGAGCAAGGTTTCCTTGCCACAACGGCTGATACGCCTGCCTGGCCGCGGGGACCTTCTGCTCCCGATACAAGCTGGTGAATCGTGCCACCTGGTAGGGTACTTCGTCGGCGAACAGCCTCCAGCGTTGGTCCGGATCACTTATGACATCATATTTGTCGCAAAGGGCCTGCTCGCACCAGTTGAGCCAGTCTTTAACAAGCCGGAGCTGTTCAGAGCTCAATTCCTCTTCAGCCTTATGTAGCAGCAGCTTCGCTTTTTCCAGCAGGGTGAGGATGTAGATTGAGCCGAGCAAAGGTTTAGCATAAAAGCGCAAGGCAGCTTGTGCATCGATGGCGTCGCCGTTTTGCTGATAAAGCTCTTCTCCGTAAAACAGCTTTAAGACGGCCCTTTGGTGTAGTCCTACCGCGGGCTCGGCAAAACAAACCCTCGGAGGGGCAATGGGCCAGGATTCCCGGTTGAGCGAAGCGCCCAGGCACTGAACCTGCAAGTTCCAATCCTGGCCCGATATACCAACAAAGAGTGCCGGCCGTTGCCGCAATAAGGTCCGTAGAACCTCCCGCCAGCACGCGAATTTCTGGTCGGTGGTCCATGCGGTGATGTGGCTTCGGGTTGCCACAATAAAGGGACGATAACAGTCAGAATCCTGAGAGCATTTGTAAGCACATCCGTGAATCTTGAGCAGATGCACGCAACTGCCTCCGGTGCAGCCGTCGAGCTCCCCGCTGCACGCAACTGCCTTCAAAGTTGCGGCTCTTCCCGAGCGACAGGCTAAATGAGCTTTTTCTATGAGAGCATCCCAGTTGGTCGTAACCAGCTCAGTGATGGCTCCTTCTTCAATGAGCAAAGCCAGCAGCCGATGTTCGGCATCGGGCTCAACGGAAGGATCGCTATAGATCCTGTCCAATTCCAGAATATCCCAGCACACACTGAGCGGCGATCCGGGCACTCGCACAGTTTCATCCAAAACGTCGGCGTACTTATCAACCAACTGCCGCAAAAAATCGACGCGGTGCCGACCAGGCCAGTCGTTTGGATGCACCGTCATGTCGATCTCATTCAACGTGGTGAGCTGCCTTATTCTTGCGAGAGTGGCCGAGTATGGGCAGGATGTCGGGTTTGAAGGGTTTCTTCTCTCGAACAATCTAACCAGCAAATTATAGAGCAGGTCTTGCAGATTCGGAAACCGAGCCCGCGAAATCCCCGAGCCGATCCACAGGACATACTCGTCCCTCATGAGTCGTTGGAGCTCATCCCCTCGCTCATTGCGCAAAAAGTCCAGAACTTCTTTCATTGTTGCGTTTGCAGGGTCCATTGTCCTGTCCATGAACTGCTAATATCCATGAGGCATTCGGGGGACATTAAAGTGCCGCACCCGGCAATCGTTGCATCACACCGTAGCCTACTGCGGTTTTGGCGCCGATGCCAAGAACGGTCAAGCCGAAATCAAGGAGGCGCATGGCCGTGTGTACAGCGTGCGTATTGCCTGCCCTGCCCCTTATGCGAAAGGTAAATTCCGTTCCGGCATCCACGGTAAGGAAATAGACCGGTACGGGGTTTTCGTATTCGACCGCCTGGACCCGTGGAGTCTTACGTGCCGGTTTTCCGGGACGCTGAGAGGTCACCATATCGAGGGCAGCACCGTAATAGGCAGGGTGATGGCAGTTGACCACATCCACTTTAAGCCGTGGCCATATCACGGGATAAGCATCAAAAAAGAGCAGCCCGCCGCTTGCAGGCTCCACCGCGGATTCCTCTTTCTCTTCCGCTGAACCGAAAAGCTCGCGTTGCACGTCAGTCGGCAAGTCCTCCAGCTCCGCAGCCGCCCTGCATAATCCTTTGACGGCTGTCCCGTGGATGACGGGGATTCCTATCAGTGTATCGAAGCAAAAGCCGTTCTCCAGCGGGTGATCGGACCCGAGCCCACTCGTCAGCCGCCAATCCACCCGGTATTTTACCCGGGAGGAAACCGACTGAGCTTCCGACCTGTCAAGACGGTCATGAAAGCTCCGCAGGAGCTTCACCGCCGGGTGGTCCGGCTGCGAGGAACGGGCGTTGAAGGCTCTGACGAATTCCTGCAACACTTCATTGGTCCTTTTTGTCTTGTTAGGATTATCGATTTCTCCCTCCCAGATCCTCAGGTACCGATCGAAAACCAGGCCGGCATTGGCAGCGCCCGGACGAATCGAGGCATCGGGAATAACCGAGTTACCAAAAAGACTTCCTACCGCCGAACGGTAAGGAACAGGTGGAAGATCAGGGAGCATCGGTCTTCTCCTCCAGCGTGGATACGGGTTGAACGGGCGCTTTGAAGATCGCCTGGGCCATGACCTTCACCATTTCCAACATGGCAAGTGCCTCGCTCTGCGCTGCGAGATAGGTCCTGCGGTCCGCGCTCACCGCGGCTTTCAGAAACCGGCGCACAGCATCATTGGAGTTAGCTTCGAGGTCGCCCAGAGGTTTTACTGGAGCGCTTTCCATAACCCAGTCAGCAAGCAGGCTGGCGAGCTCCCGGTACTCGATGCCCTCCTTGCCCATAAGAGTGGCCAGGGTCACTGAAAGCCCCTGCGTTCGCATAGCTACCGGCAAGCCTTTCACCAGGGCCAGGGCTCGGCTTCCCCATACTGACTTTTCCCAGCCGGACACCCTTTCATAGGCAAACGCGGCCCGCTGTCGCTCGAGCGTTTCCCGTTTTTCATTTGTCTTCATTGTGGCTCCTTACTTTCCCTTCGCTGCTTCTCGAGGGCAGTGATAATCCGAGGTTGAACAAAAAAAGGGAAAAAGGCGGGTTATCCCGCGAACGTCCACCAGCACAGTCCATAGCCCACGGTTTCATTGCCCCCCATTTGAACGAGCTGAAGCTCCGGTGCGTATATGTGCTGGAAAAGCTCCAGGGTGTCGCCGGAGCCGCCCTGCGATCCGGCCGGGCCGCCGAACCTCCTTCTGCGCTCGCCCACGAAGGTCACGAAAAGACAGTCGGAGGGCAGGGATTCTTCATACCATAGGTTGCCCGAATCATCGCCGGAGCCACCGGTCGTCTTTCCCTCACCAAGCTTGATCCGTGCCCGAACGGGCACCACCCGTGAAATGGCGTCCTGAAAATCATCATCGGGCAGAACCACCAGCAAGCGTTTCAGCCGCTCACGGGTATCGGTCTCGTTCTCGGGCAGCAGCAGGCTGAGCCCCTCCGCCAGCGTCTCCAGGCCACGCAATTGGGTCACTTCGTTTCGGGTATAGACGAGATCCTCCAAAACCAACGTCTTTCCCGCCAGCAGCGGGTCCACCACATATGCCTGCCGCTCCTGGAATCGTGGTACGCTCCAATCGCCGAGGGAATCTTCCCGGCCGAAGGCCCGCAGATCCCGTTTCAGCCGTTCCAGGATCAAGGGACAGGTCACGTAGAGAAACGGCTGATTGAGGGATCGCATGGGATAGGCGATAAGCCGTCCCTCTGTGAAAAGCAGGGCACCCGCGCTCAATGCGGATTGATCCGAGGTGTCGGGTCCGAAAAACCATTTGGTATCTTTCCCGTCCCGGTCCTGTCGTTCCACCTCGTCCCTTGCCACACCCTTAATCGAAGTGGCGGGGAGAACCGGAAGCCCCGTATGGGCTTCCCTGGCAATGGGAAGATCCACGGCACCCGCCGTCTGTCCAGTGCCGCAGTGCATTGGGGCGAGGGTGTAGATGGAAGCCATGAGATACCTCGTCCGGTTGTTGGTGGCAGGAGTGGACTGTATCATGCTTGTTTCCTTTCCTCTCTGGGGCCTATGCCGATAAAGGTGAGGCCGTAGCCGAATCGTGCTTCATCGGCCGGGCCAAGTACATGCCGGTTATGCATCTGCCGGAGGACGGATTCGCGAGCTTTGGGGTCGCCTCCTTGCACCTGCAGAAGCCAGCAGCTTCCTGCCGGTACGTAGGGTCTTGTGGGACGGCTGTCACCGGTGGCGGCCCGGTAGCCTCCAATGGCCAGGGGATATCCCGTCAGGGCCGCCCGAAATGTGACTCTCAGCCCTATAGGTAGATCGATACGGGGCATGGGATCGAGGGGGGAGGAGAGGCGTGCGGGAGCCATCGCCACCAGCCAGAACAGTTGCTCCTCGTTTTCAGTCGCTCCCGTCAGGTGGTCCCCCTGCCGCAGACCTTGCCATGTCGGGTGAAGGGAGCGAGCCGGCTCGAAAGCAACGTAGCGGGAATGTTTCCCCACTACACCCACTCCCGTGGTCAGAGCGTTCCGGGGGATTTCCCCGGAGACAGCGCCTGAGAAGAGGCCGAATAAACCCGCGGAAGGAGCGAAGCGCAGGGTTTCCAGGAAATAGAGCATGCCATGGGCGGCAGCCCCTCTGTCCTCGCGAATTTCCCCCCTGCCGCGGGAGCTGACTCCACCTGGCTCTGCAATGGTCTTTTCCCCTCGGTCAATGGCGACTCCGGGATGTCGCTCGTACTCGACGAAGGGTAGAGCTTCTTTACCGTATCCCTTACAGGACCAGACACGTTTTCCTTCTCCGGTCAGGGCAAAGGCGAGATTCTCCGGGTCCACCCACCCTCCGAGGGGTTCCACCGTGCTGAATTCGGGACGTCCCACCGGGAGAATATCCCTTTTCAGATCGTTCCTTCCCGGATGGGTTGATCGAATGATCCGGGCGTGGAGCGGCACTTTGTCCTTGCCCGCGGACAACAGGAAGCGGGGCGTGGGAGTCCACGGAATCACCGTCTCCTCTTCCTCGCCGAACAACCCGGGCATAGCTCCAATCTCGGCCGGAAAGGGACCCTCGATCTGCCAGCCCGGCGGTAGGGAATCAGACGGCCCAACCAACTGTTCCCAGTGGGAGCTCGCGGCGGCGGACCTTTCGCTGAGATCGAGCGGAGGGTGAACGGCAGCCAGAAGCCGCGACCGGAGAAGCCCTTGAAAGGTGGTCGCCGTGGGAGGAAAAACACTCCGTGAGTGATGAGCCTCCCCCGCCACGAAAGATTTGGGCGGACCGAAGTGGACCGCTTCAAGCGGTCGCACCAGAAATGAGACGTCCCAAAAAGAGCTCATTCGCCATTCTCCTCGTCAGGTCCGGAGAGTGCCCTGCAAAGCAGCAGTCCATCCACGGATCGTTCAGGCTTCTTTGGAAAAAGATGGAATCCTCCCTGCCATACGCTCACCACGGCTTCAACAATGTTATCGTCAACATCGCCTCCCTCTATCGCCTGATAAACGAACCCGGTGAGGAGCCGCCGTTCCTTATCGAATATTGCTTCATCATTCTCCCGCTCCTTTCCCATCGCGGTCATCTTCTCCATGGCCGCAGAGGCTGCCGTAGCAAGCGTCCTGAGCTTGTAGGGAAGGCGCCGGGCAAGCTTGCCTTTGGCGAAAGCCTCCCGCACTGTGTGAAGGACCAGATGGTCGCCGGGCGGTCTGCCGCGCTCCCCCCAATGGATGCCGAACGTCGCTTTGACTCCGTTTCGGGAAAAGACGCTCACAGCCATGGCACGGCGCTCCATCTGCTTTTTCGCCACTTTATCGAGCAGCGTGCGGGCCTGGCGAATCATGAGGGAAAGCGAGGTCTTGAAATGGCCGCAGGCGATCCCGGCGGACAGGCTGCACCACGGTCCGAGCATGGGAAGCACTGGTCCAGCGAAGCCTTTTTCGGTCGCGGTCCGCCATTCGGGATGAGGCCACTTCTGAGCCGCCACGTGGGGCTGTACCCACTTCACGGGCATTTCCACGGGCTCGTTTCCATCTCCCATGCATGGAATGATAAACCTGCCGCGGGCTTCTTCCTGGTCGTAGTCGGCATCCCATGTGGTACGCCGCCAGGCCCACGGGTCCTTGTCAAAAGAGGTGTCGATGATCCAGGCGGCGGAAAAGAGCTGTTGGAGCCGGGCCGCCAGGTCAATGGCCTGCTTTTCGTCAACCAGGGCCAAAATGTCGTCACCGCCCGAATAGATGAGCCGTCCGGAGAATTCCCGTTCGACCACCCAGGGCACGATGCGATTACTGAAACTGGCCAGGGCTCGGCTGACATACGCATGCAGGGAAGGTCCCATCAGGCGGTGTGCTTCGAGAAGAGACCCCCAGCCGGCATCCATGAGATGCTTGTTATCAGGAAAGCGTGGGAGGAGATCGGGATGAATCACATCCCGCCACCGGGCATGGATGGTATCCTTGTCCCCCAGCAGAAGGCGGTGCATGGCATCCCCGTCCGCAACCAAAACGGCATAGTGGGTGCGAGGATTGAGCCCGAGGCTCCTCGCCGCATCTTTCAGTCTTTTCGAAGTGTCCTTCAGACGATTGAGCTTTTCCAGTGCCTCCTCGTCTCGTTCCGCGAGCCGTTTTTTCCAGGAGGATTTTCGAGGCTTCGCGGTTTGCATGAGCGGGGCTTCCAAACGGCGCAGCTCAGCGTCCAGTGTCTCGGGAAAGAGCACCTGTGTTTCGATCCGCAGGAATTTCTCCGCTAAAGAGCGGAAGGGGCTCTTGCGGGCAGCGGAAGCAAGGCGTGGCAGGGCGCGTGGGAAGGCGGTCAGGAACCGGACTTTGAGCTTTTCGTGTCGGCACAGCTCCACCATTTCACCTATGAGAGACTGCAAAGCGGGCTGCCGCACCAGGGCTTCGAGATATTCCTGAGCGGCCAGTGTAGCCGTGGAGGGGAACGGAACACGAGTCACACCATCCTCGTCCTCGATCTCGTCCCTGGGCGTCTTAATGCCTGCCCACAAAGGATTGATCCCTTTATCCGCGCCTCCCGCTTCCACCAGAAAGCGTTTTACCGTGCAAACGGCGCATAACCGCTCCCGGCCCTCGCCGTCCCGATCCAGCTCCGCCCATAACCTGCGTGCCCCCTGGCGACGATTATCGACGGCTTCTCCGATTCGGTCTTCCTGGGCTTCATCGGGTGCCAGAGCCTGACGGGTACCGCACAGGGTGCACTTTTCGCCTTCTTCTTCCCAGTCGAGAGCCTCGCGGCGGGTGAGCTTTCCGATGGCGTGGCGCACTAAGAGCTGATGATGCGTCAGAGCGTAGTCGAAACCACGCTCCATTTGGTGCCACTTAAGGTTGGTGCGGGCATACACCCCGCGCGCCCATTCGTAATGGTACCAGACTTCCGGAGGCATCCATGGCGCCAGCCGCTCTTCCCTTTGCCGTAGCGCCAGTCTGTTTTCCGGACTGAGCTCCGGGCGAAAGTCCGGACGTTGGGCGGGAAGCGCCCGCTGCAAAAGGAAGTCCCAGGGCGGGATCTTGACTCCCGCGGGAAGGGTCAAAGGCTCCATGGGCAACCAGGGAACGGCGGTCCATGCCGTGTGAAAAACGCTTTGATGTTGGCGCTTCCATAAAGGCTCGATGCTCGACCGGAGCCCTACAAGCTCATTTTTCTTCGAAAGCCAGTTCCAAACGACATCCGCAAGCTCGCTCCACCGGCTTTGGACGGCCTTTGCGGCCTCCTCTGCCAGATCTTCCAGTGAAGCCAGGAAGTCGCTTTTCTCTCCCTGCGGCAGAATGGCCGTAAAACCGTTGGGGATGACGGCCGCAAAAGTGCTGGGATTTCCTTCAAGGTAATCCGGTAGCGCCCCCGGATAGCTCTTTTCGTTTTCCGCAAGCCAGCAGTCGGCTCGGGCATTGCCGCGCAGGTCAGGGTAGATGATGACATCGGGGCCGTATCTTTCGATAATGGGCTCCATGGCGTGCCAGACCAGGTCCGAGAGAATAAAGGAGCTCACCCAGAGGTCCCGCGTCTTGCGGGAATCCTCGATGAAGCGCTGAACTGGCCCGACCGTGAAGCGAAACAGCCACGGCTGCCGGGATGGCTCATCCTTTTTTCCCCCGAGGAAGGCGAGGGCCGTGGTCATCCGAAGGTGATCCCAGATGGAATGATCGGGGGCTCGCGAATCGGCGGGCATCTCATCCCAGAGCAGGTCTCCGCTGCCTGCATCGCCCCGGCGGGCCGCCAGATCGTCGCGAAAACGCCTCCAGGTGCGCATGAACCCCTGCCGCAAAGCATCCTTATTTTCCCATTCTTCATCTTCGAGACTCAGTTCGAAGGCGACCATGATCTGGTCGTGAATATCCCGTTCGATGGCGGCAAGGTCTCTTTTGCTTACACCGATTTTGCTTTCTTCCAGCTCATCGGGATGAGCCACGCGAAAGGTGAATCCTCCCGCCAGGGGATGCGTGATGATGGGCTTGTCCCACCAAGTCAGCATAAAAGGGGACAGGCCACGCCTTCTGGGCACGGTAAGCATGGGCCGATCGGCTCCGGCTGCCGCCCAATCCGATGGTCTGTTGTAATAGTGAAGCGGCTCGGCAGTGAATTTCTTGAAGAGCTTTTTGGCCAGCGCCCACTGCCCTCCCGCGTGAGGGAAGGAAGCAAACGGCTTTCCCGGAGGATCATGGAAAGCCAGAGCGACTTTTTGTTTCCAGTAGACAAGATCCTTCATGACTCAGCCCCTTTTCAGCCAGTCTAGAAAACCATCCATGGCATTGCTCATGGGCCGTTGCAACGGCCTGGGCTGTCCCCGAATGACCGCCGGCGGGTCCATTCCCGGCACGGCACCATCCAGCCGGAAGAAAAGCGGGTGTAGCCGCTTGCCAATTTCAACCAGCCTCAAGTGGAGAAGACTCCCATGACGCTCCAGCGGATTCCGGGTGTCCTCGGTCCAGGGAACGAAAGTCACCGGACGGCCCTCTGGAACCGACCGGTAACGAAAGGTCAGGGGCAGGCCGAAGGTCGCCCTTTCCGGAGTCGCCCGAAGGAACCGGCTTCCTTGTTTTGATTCCGCCAGAATATGACCCTTAACATCCTCGTAGTCAGGACTTTTTCTTTGCCGGAACTCTTGCAGCTTCGTACCGGCGTGGTCCAGTGCACGCTGCCAGCCCTCCAGTCCATCCGGCATAAGCACCCATCGGAACTTCTCCCCAAGGTGTGGGTGCTTGAGCGGTTCCGATGCTTGCCGCTGCGCTGATCCACTATCGGGAAACCATGTCCTGAATCGCGCCAATGCCCTTTCCAATCCAGGCTCCCAGTCCTCGATCTTACTCAGCCCGGTTAGAGGCCGCAATTCGTCAAGCTCCGGAAACGGTTCCCCTTCCTCCATCCCCCACTCCCGCAGCATTACACTGCCGAACCCGCGTCTGCCGCGGCTTCCCAGAGAGCCCAGGTGTCCCAGGAGCCAAAACGAAGCGAGGACAGACCTTCTCAACTGAACATCGGGTTGACGGGGAAACACACAGCGGACAGTGAAAGCCTGTTGAGGTGCGAAGGCGGTCCGTCCCTGGCCTTTGTCCGCATTTGGCTGGCTCGCCCTTTTGCCGCGTGACTCTCCCGACCTCGGAGGGCTTCCGCCGTCACGCTCTTTTTGCTGAGCCAACATATGGAACGGAAAGCCAAGGTATGTCAGCCCATTGCGCGAACCGTTCCCCCCTCCCGTGTTGAAGGCGGAAAATCTCTGGGGCTCCCACACGAACGGCCGCAGAGCTTCGGAAGCTACACGCAGCAAGAAAGGACTTTGCCGTGCGGCTCCACGTACGCCTCCGAAGAAATGATCCTCCCGTGTACAGGGAAGCAGCTCTTGATAGTCCTCTCTTTCCACCTCCATGCGTTCAGCAAAAGAAGGGTCCATCGCCCGGTACCAAAACCGCAGCAAGCCCTTGATGGACGGAGCACGCAGGTCCGCCTGCTGCTCGGCACCCCCCAGGTAGAGAGGGGTCAGGATATGAAACCGAATGATCAGGGTACTCACCATAACGTCTCCTCGATGGCACGGCGTAAGTCCTCACGAACGGCTTTCAGATCATCCATTGTGTCCTCGGTCACTTCTTCCCCGTTTGCTTTGCATGGTCTTTCCCCCGAGGGGCAAACCCGAAATTGTTCGAAGACCGGGCCGGTCTCAGGTGTCCAGTTCAAGAATCGGATTATGCGCATTGCCCGCCCCTTGGGGGGGACCAGCAGATCGATAAGATGGCTCATCAGATCTTCGTGATGCGTAGAGATAAAAATCTGGTAGGCCGGCTCTCCGTCACCCTCTGCAACATAAGCCAGTTGACGCCACAGGATGGCTTCCCTGGTGAGGTTTGAAAGATCATAGGCCGTGGAGACGTCATCCAGCAAAAGAATACGATGAGGGATGAAACGTCTGAGCACCTGATTTTGTGCCACCAGAAGAGAAACGGCAATCTGAGCGAACTGGCCGGTTGAGAGATGCTGTAGCGTGCGCTTGTCTTTTGTTAGAATTTCATAGCTGCGACGATTTTCTTCGGATGCCATGGTGTCAGGCTTTTCCTCCGGATCTATCACCTCCAGCGGATAAACCCCTTCTACAAAATTGAAGCGATGCACGACTGCATTCAGCAGCTCTTGGAGAAGACGCTTCAATTTCTCGCTTCCTTTACTGGCCTGGTGAAGCCTGTCACTCAACCATAGCACGGCGTCGGCTGCTGCCGTCAAGTCGGCATAAGCTCTGTCACGAAGTGGTGCCTTTTCAACCCATGCACTATACTGGCGCTCTCCTTCCCAAGCGGCTTCCACATCGGAGATCTCTGCTTTCAAGCGCTCCTGCAACCCTTGTAACACGGTCAGTTCTTCCGATTTTCGGGCTCGCTCAAGTTCCCGTTCCTGCCGTTCTTTTTCCTGCTGCAAATAACTTTTCTTCCGATAATCGTCCCGACGTGGACTGAGCCATGTTTCAAGGATTCTCGCGCACTGCCATGCGTCCGAAGTGACAACTGCCCTGACTTCCTCAACTACTCGGCGCAGTTCATCATCATTTGCACGATTTCCATGTATTTCGACCCGTGTCCACCGATTCTTGTTCTGCGCCAATGACTGAAAAACGGAAAGAAGATCCGGTGCTTCACTTTGCTCGGCATTAAAAAAAATGACGTCTTCGTCCAATTTAGGAAAACGCTTTGCTATAGCGTTAAGCTCTTCATTGATCTCCTCGATTCTCTTCTCGATGGAAGAAAAAGCAGTATGGTCCACAGCAGCCTGCTTCTCAGCAGTCTTCACAAAATTCCCGACTGTTTGCTCAAGGATTTCCTTGAATCGCTTCGGTATGTCCCGATGTCCAGGTTCAATTCCCAGTTTCTCAGCGGCAAGCACATCCACGGCAAAAGTGCTCAACATTTTCTCGTTGATGTCCCTGTCCGTGCTCTGAGGCCATTCGGGCCAGTTTTCACGCCTTTTCCGGATCTCTTCATAGGTGCCGCGCAGGTGCCCGAGACTCTGGACAAACTGTCTGCTTATTGTCGCAGGATCATCTAAAGGCTTTTTCGATATCTCTTTTTTTGCTTCGTTCAGCTTCTTTTCCAGTGCGCTGACGTCGCTCTGGTACCATCCAATCTCGGGAGGGATAGGCTCCAAGACGTCACGGAGTGTCGTCCCATTGGTCGTTTCGTCAAACAACTCCTTCACCCGGTCCTGGAAGAAGGCACAGAGCCGGGCTGCGAGATCCGGTCGCATCTTGTCAGCCCCGGAAAGCCAATCCGCTCTCGTGATCTCACCTTGGTCCGACACTGGTTGCTGGTCGTTGCTGTCAGCTTCCTCCCGTTCACATGTCAGCTTGAAGTTCGTTTCTTCTTTGTTGACTATGGCCTGGATGGAGAACGCAGGCCTAACATTGCCGTCCACCGAACTGAAAAGTGTTTTCGCGCCGCAATGGACTTCAGTGCCGTGGGGATGATACTGGTGATCTGTGAGGAGCAGGAGCAAGGCTTCAAGCAGGGAGGATTTGCCATACCCGTTTGGACCTGCAAACAAGACGATATCCGCATCCGTATCGAAAGAGTGCTCACCAACCAGACCGCGGAAATCTCTCACAGTCACTGATCTGATTTTCTCGAGCTTGGATAGTCGTTCTTCCGTTCCTTGTTCGCTCATCCGACCCATCCTTGTGCTGTCTCTTTCGCCTGGCGGATAAGATTGTCAACCCAGCCGGAGATTACAGCCTTAAAGGCGTCCTCTCTATTGATCTGGGCAGTGTCTTCTTCAGAGCACGCCGCTTTGAAGACGCCAAACAGATCGTGTGCCAACCTGGTAGCGAGATCTCCTCGAGGAGAGGTCTTTTCAAAAGCCTCCTCGATCTTTTTAGAGAAATATTCACAGTTGCGCTCCTCTGTTTCCCGCTCCTCCGGCCAGCCCATGGGCTCGCCGCCAAGTAAGTCCCGTAAACGACCTCGAACGCTGCCTTGTGATATCCCCTCCGAGTCATCTTTTTCCAGGTACAACAGGAACGCCCCCCTGTGCCATTCCTGATCGGCGATCCACCTTGCTACATGGCCTCCATCGCCCCAACCTTTGGGAGGCTGCGAGGGGCTGCGGTCAATCACTCCCACCACGGGATAGTAGATGTCGTGGTCCATTGCCAAGTACTTCAGCCGCCGCAAGAGACTGCTCAGCTCTTCTTTGGCTTCAGCAGGCTTCCACTCCGCACCCTTCATATCCTCGGAGCTCCTCGGTTCGAGATGGGCCGCCAGGCAGACTTCACTCAAGTAGACATTCATGACTTTCCAAAAGCGTCCCTTATTGGGGATAGCGTTCGTTGAAGCAAAGATCGACCATCTATCGAGGTAATCGGATGGGCTGCATTCATGGCTCATTTCAGTTCCTCCCAATGAAGGATGTTGGAACGTTTCACACTACTCCCATGGCACCTGTTTCTGTTTTGCTTCCACCGGCTCCAAGTGGGGGCCACGGCATGGAGCAGCCCGTGTCCGCAGAAGACTCAGAGCCTTTATGACGTTGTTCCGGCGTTGCACTTCAATTATGAAATCCCCCGCAGCGACTCTAATGCATCGGCCGATCCACAGAACACTGATCTTCTTGTCCACGAATGCGCTTTGGATCTGGCCAATGACCACCTGCCAGCGCCCTTCGGATTCCTGGTAGGAGATGGATGGGACGGCGATCTGAATTACCAGACGAGAGTGGCGGGGGTCGCCAGGTGCCATTTTGTGAGCTCCCGATGCGTCATCCTGATCTTCCTCGACTAAACGCCCGGGTATGGGCGCACTTTCGTGGACGAGGTACAGGCATTGCTTCGATTCGTTTTGTGGTCCCGGAAGTCGGATTCGTAAGCCCAATCCACGGATTTCCCTGATTCTTTCTCTCGGCAGGCACCATGCATTCCGGTCAGCTTCCGAGTCGCGCCGTGGGAAGAGAAGCAGTCGAAGCAGCAGGAGTGTCGATATGATGAACAAAGAGTCCAGATGCAGCGGAAGGTACCAGTCCTCTTTATGACATGGCTCGGAAGGAAACATCATACTCCGGAGCCATTTCCAGAGGAGGAGCATCTTGCTCTGATCGCCTTCCGGTTCCAGGAGCTCTCCGGACCGTCCGAAGGTACTGAGTAACCCGTTCCCTGACAGTCTCTCCGAGGGATAGAGCCATTCGATCAGTCGGCCGCGCTGCTCTCCTGGTGCTATTCCATACTGTTCCAGCCACCTGTGGAAATGAGATCCGGGCGCCGAGTAGTAGATTAGCATACGACCGAACACGGCCTGGTACACTCTCTTCCATAAAAGATCGGCGCCGAGCGTGTTGTTATTCTCGTCTCCCCCTTCGGCAAAGAGCTTACGATCTTTCCCGGTGAAAGCACTGTACTCGGGAGCCTTCCACACCATCTCCTTTTTCGAGGTCAAGTTCTCCTCCGGGTCGATGTGCGCTTCATAGAAGCTATAGAGGATCTGGCATTGACTGAAGGACAGCTCCGCATCATAGGCAGTGACTACGGGTGCGTTTGGCATACGGGCGACTTCCAACGAACCCTGTTTAGATTTGATCTTGGGGCCGACGTCGCGCTGGAATTCCTCCATCAAAGCCAGAACGGTGTGTCGGATTTGGGGCTCGTCGCTACCAAAGCCATTGAAAACAAAAGTGTTTGTTCGGGCTCGGTCCCGCAGCAAGTCCCTGGCCCATTGACGATCTCCAAAATGTTGTAACTGTCGCTCGGTGAGAATGATCTCACTGGCCGGATCGTGATTTGCGGGGGACACCTCGTCGATGCGCTCGGTATTATTATGATTGTCCTTGCACTTACAGTATTTGTCCGCACAACCGTTGATCTTGTAAATACGCAAACGGGGCTGCCGGGGATGGCCGACATGAACCTTCAGGCCTCCTTTTTCCCGGTATGCCTGCAACGTGCAAATCACCGACGGCTCACTCTCCTGGTGGCCGATGCCGGTGATATCATTTTGCCCACCGAAGCTCTCTCGAAATGCTTTTTCCAAAAGAGTGTCGTAGTTGGTAGTGATCATCTCCGTAATGAGGCCTTCGCGTGCCAGGTATGCAAGGTAGCGGTGAGCCGGGCATGGCTCGAGCTCGACAAAACGTTCCATCGGCAGCATGGCACAGGCTTCCCCGTGACCGAAGAGCCAATCTACCAGTTCCGCTAACTGAGCCAGTCTCTTGGAGCTGACGATGCTTTTCCTTGAAGGACGAATATTTCCCGATGGTATACCTAAATGACTTCGGATTGCCCTCCACGACATTGCCTCATGTTTTCCGTTTGAACGAAGCTTGTCTGCGAGCAGTCCAACCAGAAAGTCCGTTTGCGGAGAGAAGGTAACCTCCTGGGAAGGAAGGTTCCGCTCCCCCGGAAGTCTAGCACCGTAGCTGATTCCCGCTCCTAGAAAGGGCACGACGAGCCCTTGCATGAGGCGGTCCAGCAACTGTTGCAGGCGTGTGTTAAAGTTTTCCCATGAATTGATGGAGTTGCTCACGGTTTTGAGCTTACCGCTCCTCCTTTATAATGATGGTAGCTTTCTAATTCCCAAGGAAAAAAGACAATGATTGCATATTCATGTATGCAACATCAAGCTTTGCTCTGCCTGGAGATGTCTACATTCGTCAACCAGCCTCGCACGGGCTTTGCTCTATTTCCGTCATCTGTAACGAGCACATCCTGGCAATCGCGTATACGCTCCATGGCGTTCTTGGCATCTGCGAGGGTGTCATTCAAAGATACGAAAGCAATCGTTCTACTTACCATTTCCTTCATATCATCGAAGTCGAGGAAGCTCTTCAGCGTCTGTCCGTTAACATCAAAGGCTTGCGACCGCTTTGCGGCTTCGATGGTTTTCATGGTGATGTATTTATAGACCAGGCTCTGGTGAACGATATACATGGCAACACCCCCGGAGCTCAGAACAGGCAGACGAGTGACGGGGTCTTTCAGACGGTTGATCACGTCTTCTTGCAGCTTGATACTGCTGCCGTCGTCGTCACCCGAGGTGAGAGTGACGTATTGCATGGCGGCAACGGGGATCATGGCTTCCTTGACGGAAATCTTGCGCAGCTTTGTGTCGATCACCTGCTCCACCAGATTGGAGACATTCTGATTGGCTGCTTCATAGGTAGTTCCAGCGAAGTAGAAAGCCAGGACTGTGCCCATCCAGGTGCCGAACAGGGGAATGACCATGGTAAAGGCTTTTTCCGCTGCGATGCCCGTTTCTCCGGCCTTTGCCGAGAAAATCATGGCGGCTGCAAATATGATCATCCCGATAACAGACCCGCCAATCACCCATTGGGCCAATACGGCTCGCTCCCTTTGGGGAACACCCTCTTGTTTGATTGCTTTGTCTTTCATGTTTTCCTCCGTTCTTTCGGGCAAGCCTGCCTGTTGAAAGGTCAAAAAAGTGGAAAGTAAACAGCACGAAATCCGACAGCTCCTCTATAAGAGAAGGAAGCCAGCTCAAATCGATAGGGAGAGAAACTGTGACGAAAAGTTTTACCAGCTATCGTCCCAAAATGCTACAGATAATTGACTGTGAGAGACAGCAGATGAAAGGCCTTTTCGTTGACTACAGGATTACCGGGATGGGAACGGCGGCTGCCCACATAAGCCGGGACACCTGTCAATATACTCTGAACGGACAGCGGCCGAGCTTTCTTCACCGCAGAGACGCAGAGGACACCGAGGAAACGCAGAGAAAAGCTCTTGGAAATCTCTAAAGCTTCTCTGCGTTTTCTTTGCGTCCTCTGCGTCTCTGCGGTGAACAC
>Ga0074199_1000837_pt1 | contig 37386 bp, 35 predicted proteins | sample EPASupsiteSAE347_FD_64528 | JGI IMG/M metagenome (GOLD analysis project Ga0074199, IMG submission 64528) | Bioremediated contaminated groundwater from EPA Superfund site, New Mexico - Sample SAE3-47 | ecosystem: Environmental > Aquatic > Deep subsurface > Groundwater > Contaminated ... | reverse complement strand
AAGGAAGACCTGGGCAAAGCCGGCCTGGTCGAGGAGAGGAAGGTATCCGATGAGAAGATGACCTTCGTGGAAGATTGCGAGAATCCCAAGTCCGTATCCATCATTCTGCGAGGCGGAACTGAGCACGTGGTCGATGAGCTGGACAGGGCCATGGAGGATGCTCTGCGCGTTGTGGGCGTAGCAGTGCAGGATAAACTCCTGGTTGCCGGCGGCGGCGCACCTGAGGTAGAGCTGGCTCTGAGGCTTAGAGCTTATGCTTCGACCGTTGGTGGGCGCGAGCAGCTGGCCATCGAGGCTTTTGCCAATGCCATGGAGGTTATACCCAAGACCCTGGCTGAGAACGCAGGCCTCGATCAGATCGATTCCCTGGTCTCGCTGAGAAGCCAGCACGAGAAGGGCATGAAGACTGCCGGTCTGGACATGGACACCGGCAAGCCCGTGGACATGCTCAGTTTGGGAGTTGTCGAGCCCCTCAGGGTCAAAACCCAGGCCATCAACTCAGCTGCTGAGGCCGCCATCATGATTCTGAGAATCGATGATGTCATCGCCTCCAAGTCCGGCGGACCGGGCGGCATGCCTGGCGGCGCAGGCGGCATGGGTGGAATGGGCGGTATGGGCGGCGAGGACTTCGAGTAGAGTCCTAGCACCCTTTTTCATATCTTTTTTCTAAGAAGCAAATTAATGCTGCCAGATTTTACCGGCCATTGAGCCCCGGCCGGAGGCCTCCAGCTCATCAGATCGCGCAATGCCCATGTGCAAGGGTGCGGACAGGCTGGACCTATGGCGAGCCGGTCCAGCCTTCCGCTAGCAGCGCACGAGAATGGGAAGCGAGCCAAAGGCAAAGGATAATTACTCTTGAAGAGATTCTCCTAATACATGAATTCGGTCGCAGAGACAAATCTATCCAAAGAGCTAGTCAGCGCCAAGTCAAGAGTTTATCGTTTCTCGGTAGTGATCGAGAAAGACAAAGACGGATATTTCGCCTTTGCTCCGGACCTGCAAGGGTGTTACATTCAGGGTGATACCTACGAGGAAGCCTTAGAGAATATCAGAGACGCCATACGCCTCCATGTAGAGGATCGACTGGATAGCGGCGAAGAAGTTCCTCAGCCGGAATCAGTCAGCCTGACATCTCTGGAAGTCGCTGTATGAACTTGGTTTATATCTCAAAGCATAGGTAGATAAGCAAATAAAAGGATTTTTGCCGATGAAGGTTTAGCTCATGTCCAACACAGAGAAGTTTCTAAAAGAGGCTTTTGCCGGCGAGTCGCAGGCCAATCGCAAGTACAGCGCTTTTGCAGCCAAGGCGGATAAGGAAGGATTTGCCCAGGCGGCCAGGCTCTTTCGGGCAGCGGCGGCAGCAGAAGAGGTTCATGCCGCAAATCATCTGCGCGTCCTGAAAGGCATCAAGTCCACCAAAGAGAATCTGCAAGCGGCAATATCCGGAGAGGACGAGGAATGGGAAGCAATGTATCCGCAAATGATTTTGGCGGCCCAGGCGGAAGGCAATAAGGCAGCAGAAACATCCTTCCACTATGCTAACGAGGTGGAGAAGATTCATTCCCGGCTCTACAGAAAGCTGCTGGCCGATCTGAGCCCGAGCCAGGAGACCTTCCCCTACTACGTCTGCCCCTACTGCGGCAATACGGTGGAGCGAGAAGCGCCCGGCGTCTGTCCCGTCTGCGGAGCAGAGGGCAAGCTCTTCATCAGAGTGGACTGAAATACTATGAGCATTGATTTGAAAAATCCCGGTCGGGAAAGTCTTGACAATGAAGTATTAAAGAACATTTATTCCCGCCGCTCGGTGAGAGATTATCTTCCCGATAATGTGCCGGACGACGTGATCCGGGAGCTTATTCGGGCTGCAACCTATGCTCCGAGCGCAGCCAATATGCAGCCCTGGCGCTTTGTGGTAATAAAGAACAGAGAGCTGATAGCAAAGCTCTCCGGCAAAGCCAAAGAGCTGTGGATGCAGCAGGCTGGCAAATCCTCCCGGCCGGAACTCAAGAGTCTGGCCAATATGGTCTCCCGACAGAGCTTCGATATCTTCTTTAACGCCCCGCTCCTCATAATGATATTCTCTGATTCCGATGCCTTTTCTCCAGAAATCGACTGTGCTCTGGCCGGAGAGAATATGATGCTGGCTGCTCGATCATTGGGATTAGGAAGCTGCTGGATCGGTTTGGCATCTCCATTGGGCCAGGATCCGGCGATCATGGCCGATCTGGGCGCTACGGATAGATATAAGCTCGAAGGCTCTCTCATCTTCGGCTATCCGGTAAAATTGGACCAGAAAGCCCCTAAGAGAGATAAAGATGTGATCCTGAAGTGGATAGAATAACGTACGGACAGAGAATGCATGGGAGAATCCGGAATTGACGGATAATAAATTGCAGAAAGATGAATGGAAGGAGAATTCTATCAGAGTAGATCTTGTGCGATCCTGGCAAGAGGAAGAGATCGTGCATCTCTATCGTGCGGCAGGCTGGTGGAAGGAGGAGATGGATGCCGGCCGGATCAACGATTTAATCCGGGGAAGCTTTCTATTCGCCGTGGCGATTGATATTTCTACCGGCAGGGCCGTGGGAATGGGCCGTGTGATTTCCGATGGCATTGCAGACGGGTATATTCAGGATCTGGTGGTGCAGGGCGACAAGAGGAGTTGGGGAGTGGGGACAATGATTCTTGCCAGGCTTTTAGAGGAGTGCAGGATTCGTAAGATCACCTGGATCGGCCTGATCGCAAAACCAGGCAAAGAAGATTTCTACAGGTCACTGGGATTTGCGCCCATGCCCGGACATGTGCCCATGCTCTTTAATGAGGAGGCAAGAGGATGCTAGGTAATGCAGACTTTCGGCCCGTCACACTCTCTGACCGGGATTTCTTTAGCAGGCATTATCAGAGCTATCCCCAGGAACACAGCGATAATACCTTCACCAATATGGTCTGCTGGAATGACTATGCCCATTACAGGTACGCCTACCTGGATGGCTGCATTGTGCTTAGCAGCACCATCGCAGAAATGACACGTTACCGCCCTCCCATTGGTCCCAGAAATCCACAGCTTCTTGCAGATGTCCTGAGGCTTGCCTCCAAGAGCGAAGAAGAGTATCCGTTTGTAATCCTGGACCTGGATACAAAAGATTGGATGGCCGGGCTCTATCCGGATCTTCAATTCCATGCAGAGAGGAAGTACTTTGACTATGTCTATCTGGCCTCGGATCTGTCGGAATTGCCGGGTAAGAAATTTCTGACCATTCGTCACCAGCTTAACAAATTCCAGAAGACGTGCATGCCCCAGGTAGAGATGATACGCGAAGAGAATCTCGGCGAGATCGAGGATTTCCTGGACCTGTGGTGCGATTGGAAGGATTGCGACTCCGATCCGGTGCTCGCCGGCGAAAAGGAGGCAGTGTCCTTTGCCTTATCTCATTATAATGAGTTGCAGATCTCAGGACTTGCCATCCGCGCCAATGGCAAGATCGGGGCCATGTCCCTCTTTGAAGGTTTAAACAGAGATACAGCTCTGGTGCATTTCGAGAAGGGGCTGCCGGATTGCAAGGGAATTTATAGGGCCGTCAATGCTGAGACTGCCAGAGTCCTGGCTAAAGATTACAAATACATCAATCGTGAGAGCGACATGGGCGTAGAAGGCATACGCGAGGCGAAGACACGATATCATCCCCATCACATGGCTATGGTATATATGCTCAGAAGGGATGAGCTGGAGCAGTTATTTTGATGAGTGCTACCCCTGTTAAAAAGATATGCTATATGTTAATCTAGAAGCTCGTAGACTGCTCTCGCCGGGATATTCAGAATTCGCGTGGTTATTTCGACGAAGAGATCTTCCTGCTGCATTCTATCCATTCCGAATTTATCATCCAGGGCCAGTCTCTCCATATCGAGAGCAATAAGCCTCTTCTGAATCTGGGCAATTTTGTAGTGATTTCCCAGACACGCAATAATATTCATGAAGTATCCGATACTGCGTGGCTTCTCTGATGATAGATTCTTGATCAAGCCGCACTCGGTACCGTAGGGATGGGGCTTAAGTCCCCTTTCTCTGCCTTCAAAGTAGTAGGGCAGCCAGATCTTCTCTCTGCTGCCGGATATCTTGTGCTCGCAACCAGACATCTCTTTAATCCCTCGTTTCTAATTAGGATTATAAATTCGAAGCATTAAAACTTTTTGCAGCGTGGCTGTGAGCATGGAGTAGGTCCCTGGTGGATATAGTCTCCTGCCAATAATCCTTTTTCGTAAAAGATACTCTCAATCTTTTTACTGTTCTTCTAAATTCTGCCATATTGGTATTAGCAAAAAAAGAGAGTTAAATTAATAAATTATTATTATAAATTAGATAGAAGCAAGATAAAAACATGATGTGTAAGCTATTCCTGCGCGAATGAGGATAATAATAGCAACTAAAAAAGGGAGGGTGATATCCCACTCACAGATCAATGCGTGGGATATTCTCAACGGATTCTGGGTTGGCCAGAGCAGATAGGTCTCCGGTCTCCTTTCCAAGGGCCTTGGCCTTGATGACACGGCGCATGATCTTGCCGGATCTGGTCTTGGGGACATCCTTGACGAAGTAAACCTTGTCTGGGTAAGCGACCGGGCCCAGTACCTTGCGTACGTGGGTGGAGATCTCCTTTGCAAGCTCTGGAGACTCGGCGACGCCATCCCTGAGAATGACGAAGGCCACGATCTTCTCGCCCTTGACTTCATCGGGCTGGCCGACAACGGCTGCCTCTGCGACCTTGGGGTGAGAAACTGCGGCGGACTCGACCTCAGCGTTGGAGATTCTGTGTCCGGCTACCTTCAGCACATCGTCGATGCGGCCCTGGATCCACCAGTAGCCATCCTTGTCGCGGGTGGCCTTGTCGCCAGCGAGGTATGTGCCGGGCTTGATCTGCCAGTACATGTCCCAGTACTCTTTCTTGTATCTGACTTCATCTCTGAAGAAGGCACGCAGCATGGATGGCCAGGGAGCCTTCTGGACGATGTTGCCGCCGAAGCCGAGTGGCACGGAGTTGGCATCCTCGTCAAAGATATCAGTGTTCATGCCGGGCAGCGGGAAGGTAACTGATCCGGGCTTCTCGGGGGTCATGGCCAGTGGGGCGATGACGTGGCATCCGGTCTCAGTCTGCCACCAGGTATCAATGATTGGTGACTGGTCTGCGCCGATGTTCTTCCTGAACCACATGTAGGCTTCTGGGTTGAGTGGCTCGCCCACAGATGCCAGAATTCTGATGGTGGACAGGTCGAACTTCTTTACAAAGGCCTCGCCGGTCTTCATGAACATTCTGATGGCGGTGGGTGCGGTGTAGAATACGGAGACACCGTACTGCTCAATGATGGACCACCAGCGGCCCAGATCGGGGAAGTCGGGGGAGCCTTCGTACAGGATGCTGGAGGCACCAAGGCACAGTGGGCCGTAGACCACGTAGCTGTGTCCGGTAATCCATCCGCAGTCTGCTGTGCACCAGTAGACATCGTCATCATGAACATCCAGTACCCAGGAAGTTGTCTGGGCCGGGCAGACGGCATATCCGCCATGGGCATGCTCAATACCCTTGGGCTTGCCGGTTGTGCCGGATGTGTACAGAATGAACAGCCTGTCCTCTGGGTCAAGCTGAGCGGTCTCGCACTGGGCGGACTGGCCGGCAACGAAGTCGTTGTAGTAGACATCGCGTCCCTCGGTCATGGGGACTGCAACGCCGGTTCTCTTGACGACGACTACCTTCTTGACGGAGGGTGCGGTCTTCAGGGCTTCATCTACGTTGGGCTTGAGTGGCAGTGGCTTGCCGCGCCTGTAGAAGCCGTCTGCGGTGACGACAACCTTGGCCTCGGCATCGTTGACCCTGCTGTTCAGGCCGCCGGAAGAGAATCCGGAGAAGACGATGGTGTGAATGGCTCCGATCTTGGCGCAAGCGAGCATGGTGATGGGCAGCTCGGGGATCATGGGGAGGTATGCGACAACTCTGTCTCCCTTCTCAACGCCAACAGACTTCAGAGCGTTAGCGAACTTGTTGACCTCTCTGTACAGCTCGTAGTAGGTGATGGTTCTGGTGTCGCCCACGGGCTCGCCGATGAAGTAGTAGGCTACCTTGTTCCTGTTTGCGGACTTGGCATGCCTGTCTACGGCGTTGTAGGCTACGTTGATCTTGCCGCCGGTGAACCACTTGAAGTAGGGCTTGCCGGAGTCATCGAGAACCTGGGTGTAGGGCTTGTACCAAGTTGCAAAAGTCTGGGCCATCTCGTCCCAGAAATCAATGTAATTATCCGAGCACCATTTGCGCATCTCGGCCTCAGTCTTGAAGCCTTTCTTCTTCATCCACTGAAACGCATTGGAGTGCTCAACGATCCACTGTGGGGTGTTGAAAATCCTGGTTTCTTCCTGCAGAGCAGCTGTCTTTGCTGTGTCAGCCAATTTCATACCTCCTTAAGATTAAGTGCTTCCCAAAATTGGCCAGGCCTATTATGAAGAATAAATCCGTATCCCTCTCTGGTCGCTATTATCCTGACCACCACCCGACAAAGCGCGGAAGGTTCGGGAAACATCGACTCAAAATCCACCTGATCATTTATAAAGTTATCGCGATATAATTCATCATAAATGATCATAATAATGATTTATCACGAAGAATCTTTTCAATATGGATTTTTTAAGAGAATCAATTTGGTGAATCAATTGGCTTTATGAAGAAATCGGCTCCAGGAAAAAGAGAAGCTCTTGATGAATGAAAAATTTGCACAATAATAAAATTGCGAAATGCAAGAACAAAATGCAAGAACAAAATGCAAGAACAAAATGCAAGAACAAAATGCAAGAACAAAATGCAAGAACAAAATGCAAGATCAAGATGGCATCAATTGAAAAGAATTAGATAGCATCGATTGAAAATCCAAAAAAGAAAAAAGGGGAAGCCCACTCACTTAATGAGTGGGATGGCATCAACCGACTCTGGATTGGCCAGAGCGGATATGTCGCCTGTCGGGTTTCCAAGGGCCTTGGCCTTGATAACGCGGCGCATGATCTTGCCGGATCGGGTCTTGGGAACATCGTTCACGAAGTAGACTTTCTCCGGATAGGCGACGGGTCCCAGAACGGAGCGCACGTGCTTGGCCAGGATCGGGCCCAGATCATCGGTGGCTTGAACGCCTGTCTTGAGGATGACGAAGGCTACAATGACCTCACCCTTGACCTCATCGGGCTTGCCGATGACGGCTGCCTCGGCAACCTTGGGGTGAGAAACCAGTGCGGACTCGACCTCTGCATTGGAGATCCTGTGTCCGGCTACCTTCAGCACATCGTCGATTCTGCCCTGGATGGTGAAGTATCCATCCTTGTCCTTGGTGGCCTTATCGCCGGCCAGGTAGGTACCGGGCCGAATCTGCCAGTACATGTCCCAGTATTCCTTCTGGTACCTGACAGTGTCTTTGTAGAAGGCCCTGAGCATGGACGGCCAGGGTGTATTGCTGACGATGTTGCCGCCGGAGCCTGGCGGTACGGGGTTGGCATCCTCATCCAGGATATCCACGTTGAAGCCGGGCAGCGGGAATGTGGGCGATCCGGGCTTGAGCGGGGTGATGGGCAGAGGCGATACCAGGAAGCATCCCGTTTCAGTCTGCCACCAGGTGTCCATGATCTGCAGCTTGCCGCCGCCGAAGTTGTTTCTGTACCAGATCCAGGCCTCGGGATTGATGGGCTCGCCGACAGATCCGAGCAGCCTGAGGGATGAGATGTCGTGCGACTTCGGCCACTGATCCCCTGCCTTCATGAACATTCTCACGGCAGTGGGTGCGGTGTAGAGGACTGACACCTTGTTCTCGCTGATGATCTTGAACCACCTGCTGAAGTCGGGATAGTCAGGGGAACCCTCGTAGATCATGCTCGTAGCGCCGAGGCAGAGTGGTCCGTAGACCACGTAGCTGTGGCCCGTGATCCATCCGACGTCAGCCGTGCACCACCAGACATCAGTGTCTTTGATGTCGAAGACCCAGGAGAGTGTCTGAGCAGGAGTTACGCAGTAACCGCCATGAACGTGCTCGATACCCTTGGGCTTGCCGGTGGTTCCGGAGGTGTAAAGGATAAACAGCCGATCCTCGCCGTCCATCTTCTCGCTCTCGCATACATCGGACTGCTTGGCTACCAGCTCGTGATACCAGACATCCTTTCCGGCCTTCATGGGTACTTCAATGCCTGCCCTCTTTACCACTACCACATTGGTCACACTTGGTGTGTTGGCGGTAGCTTCATCCACATTGGGCTTGAGGGGCAGAGGCTTGCCGCGCCTGAAGAAGCCGTCCGTGGTGATTACTACCTTGGACTCGGCATCAAGAACTCTGCTGTTCAGGCCGCCGGAGGAGAATCCGGAGAATACCACGCTGTGAATGGCGCCGATCTTGGCGCAGGCGAGCATAGCTATGGGTGTCTCTGGAATCATGGGCATATAGATGCTGACTCTGTCGCCCTTGACAACTCCTAAGCTCTTGAGGCCGTTAGCGAACTTGTTGACCCTCTTGGCCAGATCTGCATAAGTGATCTTCTGAGTAGGCTGATCAACGGGCTCGGGGACGAATATGTAGGCGACTTTATCCTTTTTAGCGCCCGCTGCATGCCGATCTACGGCATTGTAAGCCACATTGATCTTGCCGCCTACGAACCACTTGGCATAGGGGGGCTGCCAGTTAAGGACCTGAGCGTAAGGCTCAAACCAATCGGCATAGGTCTTGGCCATCTCATCCCAGAATGCGATAAAATTCTGGCCGGTCCAGGCGCGCATCTCACGCTCGCTCTTGAATCCCTTTTTCTTCATCCACGCCATGACATTGGAGTTCTCAACGAGATCCTTGGACGGCTCGAAAATTCTCGTCTCCTCGTATAAGACGGACGTTGTTGCTTTTTGCTCAGCCATTTTAAACCTCCTTATTCCATCTCTTCAGCGTTCCCAGACTCCCTCTAAATTTGCCGAAAACTGCCCGACCAAATCAAAATGCAATCCCGGCATGATTTTTGCTATCACAGTCAGATCGAAAAGCCTCGCGCGCATGAGGCTCCAGGAACACTGTAGTGATCGATAATTATCAAGATTTTTCATTTATAAAGTTGTCGAGGTAAATTTACATAAGAGTTAATAATGATAATTATTAATAGTAGCAAAAGCAAAGATGATGCTTAAAACTTTAAAATAAAATTAAACTAATTTAAAAATCCCTTTTGACGATGCCGGATAATCCGTGAAAAATACAGAAAAAAGAGATATGCCGCTCACTTGATGAGCGGGATGGCTTCGACGGCATCGGGATTGGCCAGAGCGGATAAGTCTCCGGTGGGATTGCCGAGAGCCTTGGCCTTGATGACGCGGCGCATGATCTTGCCGGACCGGGTCTTGGGAACGTCCTTCACGAAATAGACCTTCTCAGGATATGCGACAGGCCCAAGAACCGTTCTTACGTGCTTGGCAAGCTCAGTCTTCAGCTCCTCTTTCTCTTCATTTCCCGTCCTGAGGATGACAAAGGCGACGATGACTTCGCCCTTAACCTCATCAGGCTTACCGATGACGGCTGCCTCAGCAACCTTCGGATGGCTTACCAGCGCCGATTCGACCTCGGCATTGGAGATTCTGTGTCCCGCCACCTTCAGAACATCATCGATCCTGCCCTGAATGGTGAAATATCCGTCTTTATCCTTGGTGGCCTTATCTCCTGCCAGGTATGTGCCGGGCCTGATATCCCAGTAGGTTGACCAGTACTCTTTCTGATATCGTTCCGGGTCTTTGTAGAAGGCTCGGAGCATGGACGGCCAGGGAGTATTGCTGACGATGTTGCCACCTGTGCCTGGTGCCACGGGATTTGCGTCCTCGTCGAGGATGTCGATATTGAAACCCGGCAGCGGGAAGGTTGCAGAGCCCGGTTTTAGAGGCGTGATGGGCAAGGGTGAGACCAGGAATGTGCCCGTCTCCGTCTGCCACCAGGTATCCATGATCTGGCATTTGTCGCCGCCGAAATGCTTCCGGTACCAGATCCATGCCTCGGGATTGATGGGCTCGCCGACGGACCCAAGCAGCCTTATGCTGGAGATGTCGTAATCTTTGGCCCATTTCTCACCGGCCTTCATGAACATTCTGATGGCAGTGGGGGCTGTGTAGAAGACGGATACCTTGTTGTCCTGGATGATCTTGAACCATCTGCCGAAGTCCGGATAGTCGGGAGCGCCCTCGTACATCATGCCGGTTGCACCGAGCACGAGCGGCCCGTAAACGATGTAACTGTGGCCCGTGATCCATCCGATATCGGCTGTACACCACCAGACATCGTTCTCCTTGATGTCGAAGACCCAATGCAGAGTCTGAGCCGGTCCGACACAGTATCCGCCGTGCACATGCTCGATACCCTTGGGCTTGCCCGTGGTTCCCGATGTGTACAGGATGAACAGCCGATCCTCGGAGTCCATCTTCTCGCATTCGCATTCTTCGGACTTTCCGGCCACCAGGTCATGCCAGTAGATATCTTTGCCCTTCTTCATGGGCACTTCAATGCCCGTCCTCTTGACCACGATAATATTTTGCACCGACGGAGTATTGGCTGTCGCCTCGTCCACATTCGGCTTGAGGGGAATGGGCTTGCCGCGCCGGTATAAGCCATCCGTGGTTACTACCGCTTTGGCCTCGGCATCCAGTATCCTGCTATTGAGGCCGCCGGAGGAAAATCCGGAGAACACTATGCAGTGAATGGCTCCGATCTTGGCGATGGCGAGCATGGCTATGGGCAGTTCCGGGATCATAGGCATGTACAGCATGACTCTGTCTCCCTTCTTCACACCCAGGCTCTTCAGGCCGTTGGCGAACTTGTTGACCTCCTTGTAAAGCTGTCCATACGTGATCTTTTGAGTCGGCTGGTCGACGGGCTCGGGGACGAATATGTAGGCCACTTTGTCCTTTTTAGCGCCCTTAGCATGCCTATCCACGGAGTTGTAGGCTACATTGCACTTTCCGTTCACGAACCACCTGGCGTAGGGCGGCTTCCATTCGAGGGTCGATGCCCACGGCTCGAACCAGTCTGCGTAGGTCTTGGCCATCTCGCCCCAGAACTGGATGTAGTTCGCTGAACACCATAGTCGCATCTCTCTTTCGGTCTTGAAGCCCTTCTGTTTCATCCACGCCATGACATTCGAGTTTTCAACGAGGTCCCTGGGCGGCTCGAATATCCTTGTCTCCTCCATCAGGACAGATGTCTTTGCTGTTGCTTTCTGCTCAGCCATTTTCTTCCTCCTTTAATCGATGTCTCCAAAACAGCCGACCGATCGATTCAAAAGCATGGGATAAATCGGGTTACAAAGGCTTGTGGTGCTGGCAATCATGCTCGGCCCGGCCTCGGAGGCATTGTCACGATTAATTATTTTCATTATTAATAAGGTTAGTGGTAGGAAGAACTCGAAAAACCATCATACTTAAAAATACGAAAAAGTATAATCGTGCTCAACGTCGCCTCATGCTTCTAATCAACTCGCGATCATCGAAATTCTCTTAAAAATTAATTGACTTCGTTCTATAATTATTAATGAAAATATTTAACATAAAGGAAGATCATCGCGATTAAAGGTGGTCTGCCCATCCTGTAAGATAGTAGGGATTGGATGCGGCTATTCTTACGCGAATCACAGATCCCAGTGCCGGATTTCCATGAACGACGATGCCCAAATAGCTTTCGGACCTGGCCTTCATGGTGCCGCTCCTGCCGCACTCCACTACCAGCGCACGCAGCGTCCGCCCTACCATGCACTCATTGTTTTTGGCGGCTATTTGCAGCCACAGCCGCGTCAAAACTCTTGATCGATCCTTTTTGATGCGATCCGGCATGTCATACAGCCGCGCGGCGGGGGTGCCGGGCCGGGAGGAGAATTTGGTTATATTGACCTTGTCCGGCTGCACCTGCCTGACCAGATCCATGGTTTGCAGGAAATCCGCGTCTTCTTCTCCCGGAAATCCCACTATGGCATCGGTATTCAAGGAAATGTCGGGAAGGGCGGACCTCAATTCTCCCGCAATTTCGGCAAAATCCTGCGCCGAATATCTTCTGCCCATGCTCTTCAGGATTTTATTGGAGCCGGATTGAAGGGGAATATGCAAAAATCGATAGACTTTGGGGCTATGCATGGCTTCAATCGTCTCCGCCAGAACAGGCTGGAGCGTGTCGGGATTCATCATGCCCAATCGCAGCATGAAGTCTCCGGGAAGGGCGCATAGCTCTCTTACGAGCGCCGGCAAGGAAAGCTCGCAGTCATTGCCGTAAGAGGCAGTATCCTGGGCGGCAAGCTGAATTTCCTTGGCTCCCGAATCCAGCAGCGTTCTTGCTTCATCGATTATGCACTGGAGGCTCTTGCTCTTCAGCCTGCCTCTGGCCCTGCGGACTATGCAGTAGCTGCAGCCGCCGTTGCATCCTTCCGCGATGTTGATGATCCCGCACAGATCATTGCGGGGGTGCTTGCCGGTATCCTCTCCGGGATCTTTTCCGGTATCCTCTTCCGTTACCACTCCAGTATCCTTTCCGGCATCCTTTTCTGCATCATTGTCGGCGGGAGAATTGGCTGATTTTTGGGAAATGGATTTGTTCGCAGCATTCGCTGGCCCGCCGGATTCGCTGAATGGAAAAAGCCCTGCGATCTTTGCTGCCGCGTCCCTGTTGAGCGGGCCGACCATTCCCCTGTAGCTTATTTCTCCAATCGAGCCGGGCAGCGCCGCAGAAAGGCATCCCGCCACCACAAGTCGATCGCCTTGCAGCAGCCGGAGCCTATGCAAAATCTTCCTCTCCGTCTTCTCCGTGACCGCGCAGGTATTCACGATCACTGCCTCGGCTTCCTCCAAAGAGGCGGGAACATGGCCCATCTCCTGCAAGGCCCTGGCCGCTTCCTGTGAATTTCCAAAGTTGGAGGTGCAGCCGAAGGTCTCAATATAAAATTTCATATTAAATCATCATACGTTTTCATATGATTCAGTGACTTTGGCTTTCCGTGCCGCCGTCTCCTTCGCGCCTCACCTGATATATTCCAACTATCGCTCCCATAATGGCCGGAGCCAGGAAGAAGCCTCCGATCCCGGCTACCAGCGCGCCGCCCAGGAACGAGAGCATCACCAGGAGCGGATGGAGAGATGATTTTGCCGAGACCAGGTACGGCCTGATGAGCAGCTCGGAAGGCAGGTAGATCAGTGTCGAGGCCAGGATGAAGAAGGCCAGGGCATCTCCCCATCCGGAGATGACATATTTGTAGACGGCAACGGGAACGATCACCACCCAGGACGTGAGAAATGGAACCATTCCGGCCACAAAAATGATGCTTGCCAGGGCGAAAGGCCGGGGAAGGCCAAAGCCGTAGAATATGAATGCGGCGATGATGCTGCCCAAAATGGACGTGTAGATCGTGCCGATGTAAATGCCGCTCAGAATGTGGTCGATGCGAATTACATATTTCCTGTAGGATTCTATATCTTTTTTGGGCAGCAGACTGATGACGGATTCCACGAAATTCTCGCCGTCCACCAGAAGAAAATAGCAGACGGGAATGGAGATGATGAAGTTGATTATGCCCAGCGACAACACCTTTCCGATGTGAAAGATGGGGATGGAGGATGCGATGGGTGCAATCAGCCCTACAGCATTATCAAGACCGCTGGCAAGGATATCGTTCACCGCCAGAGGAAGGCCGGCTGTCATCTGGTCCATCAGGATTTCGATAGTGGTCCTGACTGCGGCTTGATTATGAGCCAGAATTATGATCTGATTGGCGAATTCCAGCATTCCCATAGTCAGGATGAGAAAGATGGGCACGACTATGCAGACGGATGCCACCAAAGACCCCAGCCGCCTCCTCGGCTCGAACTTGTCCCGAATGGGCCGGGCGACGTAGGCGAAAACCATTCCCAATATCACGCCGTCCAGGAACGGGAAGAGGAAATAGAATATTAAAATGAGGGCGGCAAGAGCCACGATTAGTATGCCCTTATGCTCAGAGCACCATTTCCCAATCTCGGAATCCAAATTTATTGCACCTAAAGTAATTCGCAACTCAATGATAGATATTAGTAACGGCAAGAAAATCGAAAGAGCTTTTTCGCAAAATAATGCAGAAAAGAAGGAAAACCGGGAAATGCGGGAAACGCGGGAGAGCGTCTCAAGCACAGGCTCCGGCAATCATCTCTTCCAGCCGTTCCAGCCTCTCACCAGGCTCCCGGTTCTGCTGCTTTACCCAGGACTTGAGCTTGCGAATTGGCCGCTCGCCGTCGATGATCTCCCTCGCCTTATCCACGCCTTCTTTGAGGCTTGCCGCATGTCCCGTGATGTACAGCAGCGGCGCGGCATTCAGGCATACGATCTCTCTTCTGGGGCCGGGCTCTTTGCCTGAGAGGACCCTCAGCAGGCTAATTGCTTCCTCATCTCTGCTCGATTTGTAGAGGATGGAAGATTCATCGCCCGCCTGGACGCCCAGATCGCCGGCAAGAATTGTGGACTTCAGGATCTCTCCGTCATCGGTCAGCTCCGCCACAACGCTTGGCCCGATGGTGGAAAGCTCATCCATGCCCCTGCAGCCGTCCGCGCTGCGGCCATGCATGACAATTGCCCTTTTGTAGCCGATTTCTTTCATCGCTTTTGCTATTGGTAGAACCATGTCTTGAGAATAAACTCCCCGCACGCCGTAAGATGGAAGCGCCGGATTGGCCAGGGACCCGGCGATGTTGAGGACGGTGCCGAATCTGATTTGAGATAGAATCCTGTAGAGCGCCTGGGGGTGGACCTTGCCGCTCATGCCGTTGAAGATGCCGATGCCTGCGTTCTCGATGGACCGCTTCACCAGCGACACGTCGCACTCGACGTCTACGCCCAGCGTCTCCAGGATGTCTACCGCGCCGCACTTTGAGGTGATCGCCCGCGCTCCGTGCTTGGCCATTTTGATGCCGTCGGCTGCGGCCACGATGGACGCGACGGTGCTGATGTTGAAGGTCTTGATGGAATCCATGCCCGTGCCGCAGTTCTCGGCCAGAGGGCCGCTCACATCCGGGTGAACCTTCACGGTGTCAATTTCATAAATCGCTTCCCAGATGCCTGCAATCTCCTGGGGAGTTGCGCCCTTGGCAGTGATGGCCGCCAGGAATGCGCCCTGCTGCAAGTCCGGCTGCTCGTTCCTGAGGATCTGCCGGAACAGGTCTCCGGCTTCTTCACGGGTCAGGTCCCGGCCTTTGATCAGAGCGTCAACTTTGCCTCCGAAGTATCTCAAATTCTCTTCCATTCTTCAGTACACCCTCTCGTCCTTTTTTTCATTCATCCTCTCGTCCGTCTTTTCATTCACTTTCCGGGATGCAGTGAAAAATATCATCAAAATCCGCCTTCAAAATCTACCTTCAAAATCCGCCTTCAAAATCTACCTTCAAAATCCGCCTTCAAAATCTACCTTCAAAATCTACCTTCAAAATCTACCTTCAAAATCTACCTTCAAAATCTGCCTTCAAGACCTATCTTCAAGATTTATTTTCCACAAACGACCGATTTCATGCCCGATCGGTCGGCGGAATGATTCAAAGCATCCTCGATTTTTTCAAGCCTTGCCCGCTTGGTTATGACCCAATCCGCTTTTATCTTTCCTGAGGTGAGCAGCTCCACAGCCTTGCGGTTCTGGCGGCTGGAGCAGCCGTATGCCCCCGTGATCGTCAGCTCCCGGTAGTGTATCGCGCGAAGATCCATCGGCTCGCTATGGTTCTCAGGCCCGGTACCGGAGAAGACGCAGATTCTTCCGCCGGGAGCCAGCAAACGGAAAAGACGGCTGTCGATATGGATCTGAGGCGTGGCCAGCATGATAACGTCGGCTCCCGCGCCTTCAGTCTCAGAGAAGAGGGACTTTTGCAGCGAGTCCAGGGAATCGGATGCCTCTGCGTCCTCTGAGATTATGTCGGCGCTCGTGTGTCTCTTAAGCTGTAAAATCCGGTTTTGCAGCCGCTCTGCAACCATGACCTTCTCAGCCCCGGCAGCCTCCGCCAGAAGGGCATGAAGAGAGCCGATGGGGCCGCCTCCCAGGATCAGGACCCTGTCGCCTCTGCAAACCCCTGCCGTCTCCTGACCGTTGATGCAGCACGCAAGGGGCTCGGCCAGGGCTGCAAGAGCGGGATTTATTCCCTTCGGCAGCAAATTCAGGCCGCGGGAGATGCACTGCCAGGGCAGGGCCAGCATCTCGGCAAAGCCGCCGTCCTGGTTGAAGCCCAGGATCTTCATCTCCCGGCAGCGGTTGTCCTCTTCCTTCTGGCAGGGGCGGCATTTGCCGCAGGCGATTCCCGGCCAGACCTGAACCAGGTCGCCTTCGTCCAGGCCGCAGTCCCGATCGATCTCTGCAATCCTGCCCACGATCTCATGCCCCAGGATGCGCGGGTAGGCCAGGTCTTTGTGGCCCATCCGCCTCATCTTGACATCCGTCCCGCACACGGCGCAGGCCGAGACCTCCAGGAGGGCTCCGCCTTTGGGGCACTGCGGGTCCTGCACTTCTTCCAGCTCCAGGCATCCCGGAGATTTCAGAATGGCCGCCAGCATATCTTCATTTCTTGGGCAGCTCGACCGTCATCAGCACATGATCGGTCTCTTCTACGAGCTTTTCTCGCGGGACGCCGTTGATGGCAGCCAGAAGCGCCGCGCCTCCCATGCCCACGCCCTCTTTGACGTAACCCTGGGCGTAGATTTGAACGGACGGTATCTTTGAGTTCTCCAGGCCCGGATCAGAATAGTAGTAGGGCCTGCCCAGGGACTCCACAATCTCCCTGAAATGGGCCGTCTTATCCTCCATGATGTACTTCGTGGTGGCGATGGAGATGTCTCCCTCGATTCCCAGAGCTGCGCCCAATGCCAGCACTGCGGCCATTTGCGTTCCACCGGCCAGTACGACCTTGGTTTTGGCCAGGCCCTGCATCAGTCCGAGCGCCGCGGGCATCATGGGGTCGCCAACCTCGGTGACGGCCCGCAGGGGATCGTTCTTGAGGCTTCCTTCCTTGATGCCGGCACGGGAAAATGCATCCTTCACAACCTGAGTTTTCAGGCCCGTGGGGTTGGTGGCAAAGCTGCTGCTCACGTTGACATCATAGCCGAGAGCCTTCAGGACGGCAAGAGCAGTTGTCGTGCCCCCGGCGATGGACTCGCCGATGAAGATGCAGTCCGAGAGCGTTGCCAGCTTCTTTCCCAGCAGCGCGCCGTTTTCGTAAAGCATTTTGGCATCCGGCACGCCGGTCTGCTTTCGAATATCATTTCCGCCGGCTCCGCCCAGCTCCACATAGGGAACCGCGGGCTTCTTGCGCAGGCCTGAGGCGACGAAGAGCGAGGGAATTCCAGTCAGGTTCAGGGCCGCTTTGGTGACGATGGCGGGAGTGGGCGAGCCCCCCGGAGCCTCGGGCAGCTCGGGCATGGTGATGATCCTGTTGGTCTCCACCAGCTCGGCATCAGCGCCGGGTGTGTAGTCGGTCAATTCAGGCGTTGTTCCCGCTGCGCTGAGGCCGGGAATTTTTCCCGTGTCCGTGTTGGAGATAACGCAAAGGAAAAGTGGCCGCTTGGGCCTGAATTCGAAATCGGGGTAGATCCATTTCATAATGAAAGCCGATGGTTACACCTATATGAAATCGACGCCAGCAGGCTTAATTTAAGGAAAGGCGGCTTGAATGGTGGTCAAGTAATCTTTCAGCCGTCATCATTTGCATTTGCAGGACATTATGCTCTCCGCCATGCGCCGAATATAATCGTCGATTTTGCGGTATAATTAAAATTCGTCTGGTTGAATCTATTCGCGATTCAGCTTTGAGGCACAGCGAAGAGCGCATCCAAAGATAGATAATGAAAACGGCCAATGCCAAAAATCACTTTTTCTCGCGCTCAAGAATCTCGATCAGCTCTTTCAATGAGAACTGATTCATAAGCTCCATAAAGTTATCCATCTCTTTATAAAATTGCCTTGTCTTTACCAGCATTGCCCTCATCTCATCAGCCTCTTGGCCGCAGGGCTCCATATTTTTCTCTACTTGATTCAGTGCCTGCAAGATCAAGTGAATCTCTTCCCTGGCGGCGGATAGAATCACGGGCCTTATGGCCTCCGCGTCGGTTTCCAGAGAATAGCGATGCTGTTTACCGTGATGGCTCTTGCCCACAGGGCCCACTATGCGAACCGCCATGCCGATGTTTTCCATGCAGTTTATGCTGGAGCGCACTGTGGTTTTGCTGTAGCCGGTCTTTTCGGCCAGCACGTCAAGCGACATTGGTTCCTTTTCCAGGAATAGGACACCCCTCAGTATTCCCGTCGCATCGCTCCAGCCATTTTTTTCTGCTGCTTTGATGCATGCATCGATAATCGGCTTCTTTAAAGCCATGATTTCCTTGTCGTCCACAATATTTTGAACAAACACAAAGCTTAAGTATTTTGTGTTCGTTCGGTTCTTTCGGCAAAAATCGAATAGAAGGTTTAATTGGAATGATCAGCTTGGAACGACTAGGTGTGTGGATCGTCAAGAATCCTGTGATAATCATAGCCTTAGCAGTTCTCATGACCCTGTTTTCCGTTTACTATGCTCAGCAGATAGAAAGCCAGGGCATGACTACAGAAACCTTTGTGTCAAAAGACTCTACCCTCTATCAATTGTATGACCACCTATATCTGGAAAACTTTGGCATGGATGCCAATGTGATTCTGATAGAAGGCGATGATGTGGCCAAGGAGAATGCGCTGTGGGCTGGCTTGCGCTTATCCGATCACATGAAGCAGGTTCATAACGTTATAAGTGTCCAAAGCATAGCGGACACGGTGGCCGATGCCGAATATCAGAGCAGCGGCATCCGCAGTATCCCCTCTCAGGAAAGGATAGACGAGATCCTGGCCGATGCCAGTCCCTCTGTTCTGAGCCTCATGCCGGATCGCAGGCATACCAGGATAATTGTGGGCATGCCAGCCACTCTAACGGATGCTGAGCAAAAAGAAATCCTATCGGAAATAAATAATGCACTTGATTTTGCTGAATTTCCTGCTGGCTATGGCACAGTCGTCACAGGAGATCCTTCATTCCAGGTCGCTATTCAAGAGATAATGAACAACAGCAATGGTTCACTCCTCGCCCTGTGCGGGGTGCTGATGATTGTGGCTCTGCTTTTGGTCTTCAGACACGTCAGATGGTCGCTCCTTCCCTTACCCGTTGTTCTTCTGGGCATAGTCTGGACCTTCGGGGCCATGGGATTTTTGCATATTCCCATGGGCATGATCACCTTTGCCGCAATTCCTATAATGATAGGAGTCGGCATAGACTATGCCATTCAGTTCCACAACCGGCTCGATGAGGAGTTGACCAAGGGCAAGCTTATTGTGGAAGCTACTGTCGATACGGTCCGCCATGTGGCCCTTCCTGTGCTCATTGCCATGATTATAACTGAAGCAGGCTTCGTTTCACTTCTTAGCTCCTCAGTCCCCTCTATCAATGATTTTGGAAAGGTCTGCCTCATCGGTCTGGTCATGTGCTACCTCTCCGCTCTTTTTGTGAACATAACGATCATTTATCTGTCTGAAAGAAAATCACCCAGGAAAAAGAAGACTGAAAGCCATTCTGACGAAGGCTCGGTAATTGGCGCTTTCATCACGAAAACCGCAAATTTCTGTATCGAAAGAGGAAAGGCAGTGCTGGTCGTGGCTCTGCTCCTGGCCCTCGCAGGGAATTATGCCGACACGCAGGTTCCCATTGAAACGGATTCGAAAAACTACATCCCCCAGGACCTGGCACCTCTGATCGAATTGAAACATATGAAAGCTATCTATGGAGGGACAGACTCAATTCAGTTCCTTGTTCAGGCCGATGACGTTACCGAGCCGGAAAACCTCGTGTGGATTGATGATTTCAGCGACTACCTGCTGACATCCAGGGAGGATAGAACTGAGAGCGCCACCAGCATAGCCACATATGTTAAAGCGGCCAATGATGGAAAGATACCAAATGACAAAACCAGAATACGGGAGATTATTGCCACTCTACCCACGTCCATAAAGGATGCATACCTGGACGGCCACAATCTGGCTTTGATCGATGTGAATGTGGGCGACGCCACGACCAATCTGGGAACGGAAGGAACGGATCGATTAATCAAATCTTACGAACAAGATCTGGCCTGGATGAACCCTCCGCCTGGAGTTTCAGTTAGAATAACTGGTCAGTCGGTGCTTATGACCACGGTTATGGATGCCCTGACTTCAGGCAGAGTGCAGATGTCGCTGCTGGGATTGGTTTTGATCTTCATCTTGCTCTTGGTGATATACAGAGACCTCATTAAAGCTCTGCTGCCTGTCTTGCCCATGCTGGTTGTTATCGGATGGATGGGCTTGGCCATGTATTATGGTGGACTGAAGTACACCCCTCTCACGGCCACTTTGGGAGCTCTAATCCTAGGAGTAGGCTCAGAATACGCTATTATGATGATGGAACGCTTCTATGAAGAGCTAGACAGGGTAGGAGATCCTATAGAAGCCTTGAGGATTGCTTCCTATAACATTGGTTCGGCCCTTATGGCTTCTGGCATGACTACGGTATTTGGTTTTGCCGCACTTATTGCATCGCCCTTCAACATAATTAGCAACTTCGGACTGGTGACAGTGCTTTCGGTTCTCTTGGCTCTCATCACTACGTTCACGATATTTGTGGTTCTCTTGATTCGCATGGAAACTCAACGTGAAGTGCTCAATAACGCGAAACAAGAACTGGAGAAAGCAATTGCGCTAATCAATAATCAATCACGGAGAAGAATCAATGGAAATTAAGTTCACACTAGCTTTGGCTTGCTTGTTGATGCTTTTGGCTACGGGGCAAGCCCAGAATACCTACATACCCTATGAGCTGGGCGGAGATAATTATTACACCATGTACGGCAGCCCGGATATCTCGGCCAGCGTTTCCGGAACAAATGAGTTCGAGCGCGGAGATACCGTTACGCTGTATGTGGATCTGACCAACTACGGACGGATCATCGGCTTCAAGGAAGACCAGACTCCCCAGAATCCCAAAGAGTTCGCCCTGGCCGCCGCCGAATTGCAGGAGGAGTACAAGAAGCCCACCGCCTTGGGGATCACCGCCAACCTCTATTCGAACAACCAGCAGATCGAGATAAAGTCGGGCGACCAGGTGGTTCAGTCCCTTAAATCAGGAGATAAGACCCAGTCACCCTTGAAGTTCACCCTGAAGATCGGAGAGCACGCGCCAGCCGGAAAATATCCTCTGAAACTGAACATGTCTTACGACTATCAAGACAATGTTCGGGTTTATGCCTCCGCGCTTGTCACGAGCGGAAGCTCGCCGACTCTGGCAAATTTCCGGGAATCATACATTTATCATAAGGCTAACCAGACGAAACCCATCAACATCGTTGTCAAGCGGCAGGCGGACTTCGAGATCCTCAATGCTTCCGGGACCCTTTCTGCCGGAGCCAAGAAGTCGCCGATCTCTGCCACTTACAGGAATATCGGCGAAGATCCCATCAAGGATGCCGTGGCAAGGCTGTCCATCTTCAAGCCCTTCTCGTCCACCGACGACCAGGCATTCATCGGCACATTGCAGCCGGGAGAATCGAAGACAGTGGTCTTCAGGCTGGATGTGGACTCCGACGCCACTCCCAAGGATTACGGAATCAACAGCGAGATCAAGTACACCGATGTCAACGGCGACACCGTCATCTCGGAGAGCATGAAGATACCAGTGATCGTCAAGGCCGCATCCTCATCCCTGGTTCTTCCTGCGGCGATTGTTCTCATCATAATCGCAGCAGGCGGATATATGTATCGCAAGAAACAGAAAAAGGCCTGCTAGTCATCAGGCCCCCCTCCTTTTTTGGAGATGCAAGATCGGACCTATTGCAATATAAAAATAATGAGATCAGGAAACAATGAAAAGAATAATGAAAAGAATAATTGAGCCGGATTCGAGCAGTCTTGGATGGAATTAGTATGCACGAGAATGTTGTATTATCAAGCTGGGGTGATCGCTTTTGGGCCTGGTTGATAGATGCTCTCTTTATGAGCGCGCTGTGGTATGAGATAATGGTCTACCTGAAAATAGATGCGATCAGCCTTAACGGGGTGTTGCCGTTCATGTTTTTGATGTTCATCTATTGGACCGCGCTGGAGGGCTACAGAGGCCAGTCTCTCGGGAAGATGTTCCTTGATATCGCAGTCACAGGCCCCTATGGAGAGAGCATTCGATTCAGGGATGCAGCAATAGAGAGTTTCGGGAAGGCATTTCTGCTTCCCTTTGATTGTCTCATTGGCTGCTTTGCCTTTCGGAATAGCAGGCAGCGTCTATTCAATAGGATCTCTGATACCGTTGTTATCGACCGGACTCAGGTCGCATGAAGGAAATTGAATCGTCAGGTCTTGATGCTGAATCGTGGTGCTTATGGATAGTGAAATGGGAGATGAGTTGAATCAGAGTTCGAGCAAAGAATTGAATCAAGGTTCGAAACGGGATTCAAATCAGGACATAAGAAGGCACATCGTAAATGCCTGCATCCATTGGGCCAGGATCAAGGGGTATAGCGATTCCACCGGTTTTCTCAGGGGTTTGACAATTTCGGCCAAAGATCCCCTGTCCCTGGATGACCTTGTTCATGAAACCGGCTACAGTAAGTCTACCGTAAGTTCGAATATGAACCTGTTGGAGAACCTGGGATGGGTCAAACGTATTGTGATACCCGGTGACAAAAGGCATCTGTACGCCGCAATTATTGATCCCGAAATCATCAGGACAAACATACTGGACGCCATTACCAATGAGATGCAGCTCTTTTGCGAGGCTCTGAACAGAACCGAATCGGAAATATTGGCCGGCAGGGATGAAGCAAAGTATTTGCTGGAACGAGTTGCTTCTCTCAGGCAATCCTATGAGCTGGGAAAGAAAACGATCGACATTCTGAGAAAAGAATCTTTGAAATGAGCAGTTCTGTAATCGGTTGTGTGAATTGCATGATCGTTGTTCGCGAATCGATGCAGCGGACGGTTGGAACAGACTGCGGATCTTTGGAACAGATCGCTAAGATGATTTTCAGACTCAACCACTGCTGCAAGGCCAAATCCTTGGCAAATTAGCAAAAAGAGGGAATAGAGCCGGGAAGGTAGAGGCGGCTTTGCCGTCTCCACTTCTGCTTCACTTTTGACTCAGTAACCCCTCTGCGTGTGGGTCATGTTGTTATGGAACTTGAACTTGTCCAGGTCCTTGTCCTGCATCAGGACGTAGCCGATCCGGCGGTCGTCCACGTGCTCTTCGTACTCTTCTTTGGCATCCTCCCGGCATGAGGAACATGCGCCGCGGGGAATGGAGACGCAAAAGGCGCTGTTCAGGATGCCGTAGCCGCGCTGGGCCTGGGTGGAGATGGTCATGTATCCGGCGCAGTGCGGGCAGAGGCGAACGGTCTCCTCCTGGCTCTCGTTGATCATGTCCGTGTCGTAAAATACCCGCTTCCTTCTGCGGTAGAAGTCGCCCGCTCCCGCAAGGGCGTCATTAACCAACTCGTCTCTCTCGTCCCAGATCTTCTGCACCTGGGAGACGGTCGTCTCGATCTCCCGCTTCATCTGTTCGGTTTGCACGAACCTGCCGGGAACAAAGTCCGGCTCCCTGACGTGGGAGTAGTCGAGCCCTGCCATAGCCTGGATGATGCCGGTGTTCACGTAAGGCAATGCGGTTTCAACGGCGTAGCCTCCCTCGAGGACGCAGATATCCGGAGCGAGCTTTTCATTCAACCTGGCATAGCCGTTGGCAGAGAAGCGCATGTTGGCCAGAGGATCGGTGTAGTGGTTGTCCTGTCCGGCGGAGTTCAGCACCAGATCAGGCTTGAACTCATCAAGGATGGGCAGGATGAGATTGTCCAGGACGTAGTGGATTCCCTCGTCCGTGGTGCCGGGAGGCAGCGGGACGTTGAGCGTGCGGGCCAGCGCCTGCGGGCCGCCCATCTCATTCACAAATCCGGAACCGGGATATAGGGTGTGGCCGTCCTGGTGGAAGGACAGGCAGAGCACATCCGGGTCGTGCCAGAAGATCTCCTGGGTTCCGTCGCCGTGATGCACATCGGTATCGATGACGGCGATCCTCTTGTGGCCGTATTTCGTTCTCAGGTAATCGACCAGAATGGCCATGTTGTTGATGTTGCAAAAGCCGCGGTTGCCGTGCACGACTCTCATGCTGTGGTGGCCCGGTGGCCGCACCAGGGCAAAGCCGTTTCGAATCTCGCCCTTCTCCAGGGCATCGGCCAGGGTAAGCGTGCTGCCGGCTGCGATCAGGTGCGCTTCGGTGACCTGAGACTCCACATCGGGGACGCAGAAGTGGGTGCGCGCCACGTCCTTTAGCTCAGCTAGGCGGGGTTTGTACTCCTCGATATCCGGAAGGTCCATCAGCCCCTCCTCGAAGATCTGATCGCGGGTGTAGAGCAGCCGCTCCTCTCTTTCTGGGTGAGTGGGCGATATGGCCCAGTCGAAGGCGGGGAAGAAAATCAGGCCCGTCTTTCCGGTTCTGCCTTTGGACGACATCTCCCTAGCACCTCCTCCATGACGGCAAGAGGCCCGCAGGAATCTCCATTCTGACATCCAGAAGCCTTCCCACCGTTGACCAGCCTCGAATCATATTGAAAACCTCGCTGTAAGTCTGTTCTGCTTCACCGGCATACTCTCCGATGCCCAGGCGCTCGGCACGCTCGGCCAGGAGCTTCTTTGCCATCTTCTCAGCCTGTTCGGGCGTCATCTTTCTGTCCATCACCTTTCCGGTCAAACCTTCCTCGGCCACGATGTACTCGCCCTTCTCCGTGTCTATGTGCAGGTTCAGGGTCAGCGTGGGCCTGGCAACGGCAGCGCCGATGGCATTAGCAACAGGCGCATACTTGGGCACAATCGCCTTTGCGCCCAGGCGGGCGGCCACAAGCGGCACCAGCGGAGGCGCGCCGCCACCCACGCCCACGACATTCTGAGCTTGCAGCTTCTCTTTCTTCACGATCTCCCAGATGCGGTAGGCGGGCTCCTGCTCCCACGCCCGGAACATCTCTTCCACCTCGGAGACGATCTTTTCCACCACGGCATCGATGACCTTTTGAGCGGCTTCTTTTGGCGTGCAGTGCAGTTTTGCCGCCACGTCCTGCATGGCCTTCTCAGCTTTGGCTGCATCTCCGATGGTGGTCATTTTTAGGACGCGCATGGCGTCGGTGGGAGTCGGTCCCGTGCCGCCCATGCATAATGCCGGTCCGTTTCTCTGCGGCCCGACAGCAACGCAATTTGCGGCCACGTTCACGACGCTGTCGCCGCCGATGGCTACCGACTTGACGGCAAAGGCCCGCACGTGGGTTAGGAGAGACTCGACCTTTGCGCCTTTCGATGACAGAAGAGGCTTGCCGGATAGGATCAGGGCCAGGTCGGTGGTCGTACCGCCGATGTCTACCACGACTGATGTCTGCCCGACCGGCGTCAGGGCCAGAACGCCCATGATGCTGGCCGCAGGTCCTGAAAAGATGGTCTCGACGGGCATTTCAATGGACTTGTCCAGTGGCAGGGTTCCGCCGTCCGCTTTGAGGATGTAGACCGGCGCCGATATCTTGCGCTGGCGAAGAGCTGCGGTCATGGCTCCGGCGAACTCCTTGTACTGGTCCTTGGTGGCCACGGTTAGGAGTGTTGTGGCCGCGCGGCGGGGGAAGTTGAGCTGGCCGGAGACCTTATGGCCCAGCTCGATCTTTGCGCCCGGCAGGGCAGCGGCCATGATCTCGCCGACTTGGTTCTCATGAGCGTGATTGCGCTGGCAGAATTTGCCGACCACGGCCACGCGGGAGAGACGCTTTGCAGATATTTTGGAAGCCGCGTCCTTGATCTGGGATTCTTTGAGCTTGTCGATCTCCCGCCCCCGGTAGTCAATGGCACCGTCCAGGATGTAAGACTCGCCCAGGTTGTAGTCCTTGGGATTTGTGCCGGGACCGGGGATTAGCACCAGGGCCACGGGGTCCGTCTTGCCCTCTGCTATCATATTCGTGATCAGGGTCGTGCTCAATACGACTCGCTCGATCTTGCGGACGTCAATGCCCACGACCAGCTCATCCAGGGCTCCAAGCAAGCAGTTCAACAGATTATCGTGATCTGTTGGCACGTAAGCGGTTTTGACCACTTGGCTTCCGTCCACAAGAACGGCATCGGTGGTGGTCCCGCCGACATCAATTCCAATAAGCATTTTCATTCGCCTTTCGCTATGCGCAAACGATTAGGATATATATTAGGCTTTTCGACCTGCCGGAAAAGAAAACGGAAAAGATAATGATTATTCTTTTAATTCGCCAAATCATTTCAACAGTTATCTCAAATCGGAATTTTTAAAATCGCGATCCTCATACACTCTAAATTGCCTGATACTTCCATAAGCTTGATATATTTTAAAGACATAAGATTAATTAGTCTCGCAGCAGTTCAAGCAGTTCAGGTTTTTGTAGGGATGTGTTCTCCAATGGCAGGAAATATGGATCAATATCTCAAGATATTCCGCGAATCCCATGTTGAAGATCAGCAAACGCTTCTTGGCATTCACGTGCTGATTTATGGAATAGTCAATGCCGTATGGGTGATGCTCAATGTCTTGTTTGTGCCTTCTCGCTATCGATGGCTGATGTTTTATCCCGTGATCGGTTGGGGTGCTCTGGTCTTTGTGCACTGGTGGTTCTATGTTCGCAATGCAGACCGGCTCTGCAGGCTCAGGGAGGAGCGGGCGATCTCCAAGACGGTAAGGAGCGCATCTGTGGAATAAATTAAGTCGAAAAAATCACGTCAAACAAATCACGTCAAACAAGTCACGTCAAACAAGTCACGTCAAACAAATCACGTCAAACAAGTCACGTCAAACAAGTCACGTCAAACAAGTCACGTCAAACAAGTCACGTCAAACAAATCCGGTTTAAATAATACTCGATTTGATTAATAGCCGGATGAATAAACTGATGAATAACATGATGTCTGAGCGATTTTGATTATCGATTTGAAAAGCGGTATGAGGTGGCAATAAGTGTCAACAAATTTCGATGAATATAAGAGAACCTTCCGGGACATGCACGTAGAAGCTGAGGAGACCTTATGGGGCATCCATATGCTGATTTATGTGATTGCAAATAGCCTGTGGGTGATGCTGAACCTGCTCTTCGTGCCGTCAAGATATCGATGGATCATGATCTATCCGCTCATCGGCTGGGGATCGCTGATCTTCGTTCATTGGTGGTTCTATGTTAGAAATGCTGAGCGGTTGTGCATGCTGAGGGAAGAGAGGACGGAAAGCAAAGTTGCTACAAAAATCATAAAGCCGGATTAGTCGTATTATTAAGATTGACTCATGATTGAATCTACCATGCTTTTATCATTTTTTGTTATCATTTCTATCGCCGTTGATCTCTCCGCCGTTTCCATCCGAGGATTATTTATCTTTTAACGGCTATACTCTTGACGCGTCGGAGGTTTTATGAATTTTGAGCATGTAGCCGGGAAGACTAAGGGGACGGTCACCCTCTATGCATTGAGCACATGCATCTGGTGCAAGAAGACAAAGGAATTGCTGTCATCATTGGGGATTGCTTTTGACTATGTTTATGTCGATCTGCTGAAGGGAGACGACAGGTCCAATGCCATCGAAAAGATAAAAAAATACAACCCCAGCACATCATTTCCGACTCTTGTGATTGGAGAGAAGGCGATTGTCGGCTTCAGAGAAAAGGAGATCAAGGAGGCACTCGCTTAATGGCTGCAGAACTCGCCGAGCCGACCGACCAAGAGGTGCAAGCCCTGTGCCTCCGGCTGGATAAAGAGGCAAAGCAGGGCGGATATTTCCTCAATCCTGATGCAGATTTCGTGAAGGGCCTGGTGAGGGGCCTGCTGGTAAACGAAAGGCGCTACGGCTACCGGGCCTGTCCATGTCGGTTGGCCGCGGACGATCGGAGTTCTGACCTTGACATCATCTGCCCCTGCTACTATCGAGATGCGGATGTCGTGGAGTATGGTGCCTGCTACTGTGCGCTTTACGTCTCGAAGGCCGTGCTGTTGGGGGAGCAGCCGCTCGGTTCCATTCCTGAGAGAAGGCCGCCTATGGAGAAGCGGCTTGCCAAGCCGGAAAGCTCTGCAGTGAGCCTGGATGCCGGGAGCCTGTTGCTCTCCGTGCCGGTTTGGAGATGTCTCGTCTGTGGCTACCTTTGCGGAAGAGAAGGGCCGCCCGAGGTCTGTCCCATTTGCAAGGCAGGCAAGGAGAGATTCGAGAGGTTCATTTAGCCTCGACTTTTCTTGCCGTCTCTTGCGGTTTTTTCTATTCCGGTCCATCCAAGCTGCTTGTTCGCGCCCTTCGCTTCATATGGAATCATACTGTCCCAGCTTTCTCTTTGAAAGCATCGCGAATCAGTTCTTCTCGGAATAGATCTCCTGCGCTGCCTGTAGTCGCATAGCTGTAAACGGCAGCAGAAAATATTCCGCCCAAAGCGTGCCCGATAATTGCCAGGATTACTAACGCCAGCAGGAAAATTCCTGCCAGGGATACCGCCAGGATCTCGGCTCCTGCTGAGAGTGCGGCAATGGTGATAATTGCGCCGAGCAGAAAGACGGCCAGTATGATCACACTGATGGCGGCTCCGATGCTGAGGTTGCCCACAATCTGCTCGCCCCAGGTCTTTTTGAGCAGACCGGAACTCTTGCGCACGGCATCCAATGGCCCGATGTTCTCAGCCACCAGGATGGGGACGGCAAGAAATGTAGCCAGATTCCAGGCCAGGCCGCCCAGAGATGAGGCTATGGTCCCCAGGCTGCCGCGATCGGACAGCCAGCGCAATACGATTCCAACTGTGGCGGAGATGACTGCGTAGCCGAGGATGGCCTTGAGGTGGCTGTTGGCAATTTTGAAACCGTCGCCGACGGTTGGATTCCCGCCTCTGATTCTGATCAGCGCAGCTCCAACCAGAGCCGAGTTGAAGTAGATCACGACTGTATTCAAAACCAGGTAGAACAAGAACAGCTCTGCATAGAATTGCAGGCTCAAATCCTGCCCTGCGGCTTGAGCAAAAAATTGAGGAAATACGTAATATGCGGCTGCAAGTATGACGAGCGCCGCAAACGATGAGATCAAAGGAAAGACGATAAGCTCTTTGTCTGCGCTCAAAACCGATGCGCTGGCTTTGACCAGGCCCCAACTCCGAGTTGCTCTCTCAAACATAATAATAAAGTTGCAATAGTTTGTCTATTTATAGGTATGTTTTGAGGGTCCTTGGGCGCAGCGCACTGTTTCCACACCGGCAGGATGAGAGCGCATATTGCAGCGAGAATATTTTGAAGCGCTGCATCCGCCACAAGCTCTCCATCCTTGAAATTTCCTGTCGATTTTCCTCAGTCTTCTTCCTCGATCTTCCACCCCAGTCGCTCTCTGATTATCAGGTAGCTCATCTCCGGCGGGATGGCACCGGCCTCAGTGCATATCAAATCGATGTACTGGTGAGGCGTTACATCGAAGGCGGGATTACGCACATTCACATGCCTGTACTGGGAGAACGTGGCCAGCACCTCTTGCGGGTCGCGCTCCTCGATAGTGACCAGCTCGCCGAGAATCGTCTTGGGGCTGAATTTGTAGGTCTCCGCCGCTACCATAAAGCTGGTCCTGGCCTCGCGGGCGGCGAGCGCAATTTGCGCCGTGCCGATCTTGTTTACCAGCGTGCCGTTGGCGGTGATCACGTCTGCACCCACCACTACCAGATCAACTTCATTCATGACACTCCTTGCGGCTGAATCGACGATCAGCTCCGTCTCGATGCCGAGCTTGTCCAGCATTCCGATTGTGGTAATGCCCTGAAACCGGGGCCGGGACTCGGTGGCGATCACCCGGATCTTCTTTCCCGCTTTATGCGCCGCACTGATGACGGAAATGGCTGCCAGCGAGTTGCAATGGGTGAGAACCGTGTCGCCGTCTCGAATCCTGCGGCTGCCTATCTGTCCGATCTTTTCCACGGCTTTCTGGGAATTCTCGATGAATCGATCGGCATTTTCGATAACTGCCAGGCGGGCGGAATCCAGATCGTCGGCTTTGTATTTTACCACCATGCGAATGGCATTGGAGAGGGAAACGGCGGTGGGGCGGGTCTCTAGGAGTACATCAGCCGCCCGCAGCAGCTCGGAGTTGAACTCATCAAGGCTTTGGACCTGCCGATCGCGAGAAAAGTCCCTGAGAGCGGCAGCCGCAGCCGTTGCAATCCTGCCTGCGCCCCGAATCTCCATGCTGCGGATCTTTGCCGCCGTATCCAATAATTGATCCTCGGTTTTCATCGCTCCATCTTATTAGCCATATTAGGATAAATCCGTTTTCCAGACTGCCCCGGATAGCGGCAAACATCGGCTGATGCGTGGCCGGCAAGCAGCGGATGGCAGACAAGAGCGATGGAAAAATGGGGACAGGAGATAACGGATACGAAACAGGAAATGAGAGAAACGAATTGGAGGATGTGAGAAACAAAATAAGAAACATTAGAGAATGTGAGAAACGAATCAGAGAATGTGAGAAACGAAATAAGAAACAGGTGATATGAGATAAGAAATGGTAGATACAAAATAGAAAAAAAATTAAGAAAAAATAATTCAGTCTATTTTAAAAAATTAAGCAGAGACCGCAACTTTCTGAGCTGAACCGTCGCCTATCGAAATAAATCCTTCCGTTGCTTTTTGTGCAAAATATCCGGAGATCTCATTTAAGCAGATCTTGAGCTTGTATCTCTTTGCTTCTTTATTCTTGCCCTTGCTCCTAATCTCACATGCATCGATCAGGCCCATCTTCCAAAATTCGTATATCAGCCTGCCTGTCTTTGATCCCGCTATGCTCAAGTGACGGTCCTGTGATTGATTCAAGGACTCTGCTTGATTCGAGAGGCCATCGTCGAGATGGGAGAGCTGATTTATCATCCTGGTCATGCTTTCAAATTCGCCAAGTCTCTCCAGAATATCAATAAATTTCCAGTATCCACTATCCAGCAGCTCGTTGCTGTTTCCCTTCATTGCTATCCCCCTTCATTGCCGCAACAGTTTTAATTTAATTAGACTTTTGCATCCATTGTATAAATAATTTTTTCATAAATTATGTCTCAAATTTATTTTTCTCAAAATATTATCACATTGATTATGACATACAAAAGTTATTAATAGATTTAATGCATTTTCACTCTTGAAGCGGCAAGTTTTTGGGGGAGCAAATGGGAGCGAACGATCAGGAATTTCTGCGTGCTCTGCACGATGAGAAGATTCGCACGCAAAATGAGCGGGCCGAGCTGGTCACCATCAAGCTGGCTTTCATCACGGTCATTTTCGGCCTCGGTTCGGTAAATTTAGGGATCGAGATTCATGATATCTGCTGGCTTCTTTACTTCGTTCCTCTGGTTTGCATCAGCTACGATCTTTATATTATGTCCGCCGATTCAAGGATCAAGCGCATCGGTATATTCCTTGGAAAGCATCCCTGCTCCTCTGCCGGAGAGGCGGAGCGAGAATGGGAACGATTCTCCACAACCTATCGGGACGGTATAGCTCCCTCGGCCAACATGCTCTTCTCCATTCTTGTAACTCTTGGCGCTGCTGTTTTTGTCCATTCCCAGCAAGATCCTATGCAGGGATCTATCCGGCTTTGGTTTGCCCTCTGGCTGGTGGGATCTCTGGCGGTGGTTTCGATCCTATGGATGCGGCATATTGAATTGATCAAAAGCATAGGTAATTACAATCCGCTGCAAAAGGAACAGCCAATGAAGCCATAATAAAATATTTGATTTGCTCTCTTTGCAGAGAATAAATACGGTTAAATCTTGTTTAATCTTCATTGATATAATTTTCAAATCTTTAAATTAATATTAGGTATAATATATCTGCTTAAATTGCGCTCTTAAAATGATTTCCATGATGTATTTTCAAGTGCAAGCCGGATAAAAAGGTGTTGTTTAACCGCGGTCCTAAAGCTCCTTGCCCAGGGATGTCGTGGTGAGCTTTACGTGCTTTACGCCTTTCAGAGCCATCATGCTTTCGGCTGCTTTTCTTACATCCTGGCCTTCGCCTCGAAGAACGACCACCTCTAAACAATTATCATGGTCCAGATGAACATGCAGGCTGGACTGGATTATTCCTCCGAACTCATGCTGAACTTCGGTCAGATTGTCTTCCAGGCCTTTTTGGGAATGGGCATAGACGATGGTAATCACGCCGATTCGATCCCCTTTCACATCGCTCATCCACTCGTAGTTGACGATGTAGTTTCTGATGGCATCTCTTATTCCTTCCGAGCGGGACGAGTATCCCCGTTGAAGGATTATTTCATCGAACTTGCCGAGCAGCTTATCCGGCAGCGATACTCCAATTCTCATTAAGTCTTGATCCATATTATCTCTAATTCATTTCGTTACCTTTAAGTATTAAATCTTTTGGAAAACAGACAAATTAAATCAGATTAATTGAATTATTGATTTCTCATTAAAAAATTTTTTTAATAATATTAGTAAAGCAGAAGACGGACTCTTGCTTCAATGCCGCTTCAATGTTATTTCAGTTCGGGGAGAAAATCCTTTCCGCATTGATGCATTGCCCGGTATCTCAGGATTCCGCTCCCGACCAATAGCGCTATCCCTGCACAGAGGACGACGAGGCTTGCCAAGAGAAGCTCGAAGGTCAGCTCCGCCTCAATTCCGGCGAACGCAGCAATCCTGGGGGTTAAAATCATCAATACTCCTGCCAGCGTTAAAAAGACGCCGTTTATGATTCTTCTCTCCGACCTGGCGACGGGATCGTTCTTTTCAGTGATACCCTTCTCCAGGAGAAACATCGTCCTCTTATGCCACAGATAACAAACCAAACCCAGCAGGGGTATTCCTTCGATTACCAGAAGCTGGACTGCCACATCGGTCAAGATCTCATCCTCTGCCTACCTTTGGCATTCACTTAGATAATCTTTTCGTTAGACGAATTATAATTCTCAGATTTTAATCTTAAATTTATAGAAAAATATTACTAGATGTTATTCGGATATAACCGCATATTATTTAAGGCTATTTCGCCTACATCAATTCATGCGCGGGAGATGCTACGGGAATAAACGGGAAAAAATCATAAAATCAAAAAACAAATATGCAATCATTCTGATCTCGCTTGCACTTCTCCTCATAATCGCCAACAATAGCACTCTGGCGGCAGAGGTTGGGAGCGATGCGGCCGGTTCGAGCAGTGCCGGCAGTCTTGGCAGCTCTGCCGCTCCGGGCAATTCCAGCAGCGAAAGCAGCGATTTGACGAGTCCCGGCAATTCGAGCGATGCCGGTCAAGATCAATCCACTCCATCCTCTTCCGTTGACGGGTCCGCAACGAATGGGAGCACAAACCAGTCGGAAAATGCCGGTTTCTCGGGACCGTACAATATCCATGTCTACGTATCCAACAAAGATGATGACAGCCTCGACGTCTCGCTCTTCATCGACTCCGAGCTTAAGGACACCAAATCAATCTCGTCAGATTCCGAGAGCAAATACGACAGCTATCCTCTGCCGGCAGGCCCTCACAACTTCAAGATAACCTGGTGGGACGAGGATATTAAGAAATCCTGCGAAGCTGAGGAGACGGTGGATGTTCGGGGAGAGTCTTCCGTAAATCTTTACACTGCAGCCAATGATGAACCCGAGGAGTATGATCTCTCTGTCACCCTCACCAATGAGAACTCCAAGGATCTGGATGCCTATCTTTACGTGGACGGCAACTTTGAGAAGAATAAAGAGGTCAGCAAGGAAGACACCACGGACTTCGGAACAATCTCTCTGGAAGAGGGCCCGCATAACCTGTCCGTGAGGTGGAGAGACGCCGACACCAAAATCGAATATGAAAAGAAAAAGAAGATCACACTATCGAAAGACGATGCCGTTGTTTTTTATGTTCCCGCCGGCATCTCCTTTGATGCCAAAGAGAGCAGCCGGGCGGACGATGGGACTATGAGCGACACCTCATCCCCCGGCACCTCTTCCGGCAGCTCGAGCAGCTCATACGAGAAATCGACGGCATATACAAAAGCAGCCGACGAGACCTCTTCAGGCAGCACTTCATTAACGGGCGATAATTCATCCGCATCAAGCAGCGCGGGTGGCTCGGACGGGGCCAATGAATCTGCCAACGGCTCCGCCCAATCATCGAGTTCGGACACCTCCGGCACCTCCGAGTCCAATAGCGATTCGTATGGAAGCGGTAATGCCTATTCCGGTTCATCCGATTCGTCTGACTCTTCCGACTCTTCAGACTCGTACATCTCGACTGCCTCGACTGCCCCGTCCGGATCAACCACATCATCCGGATCGTCTGCGAAGACGGGATCTCGCAGGATTGGGGCGCTTTCAAGCAGTGTCATGCAAAGCAGCAACAGCCTTTATGTTTACGCCGGAATTGTGATTTTAGCCATCTACTTGATCTTCCGGCATTGATCTGATATGAATGGAATTTTGTCGCTTGAGGCCTTGACGACGGCCCGTCCGGTTCATCTCATCACTCAGACTGTTCCGGCTAGAGTGGAATTGCATTCATTGCTCGTGTTTCTCCTGATTTATTCGTCCATCGATCCATCTCTGTGTCTGGTGGTCTGGAATGAAGGAACAGAGGCGGAGCTGGAGTGGGGCGAGATGCTGGTTGCAGGCAATTATTCCCTGAGCTTGATCGATTTTTCTCCTGAGGAATCCGACGTTCTGCAGGCATTGGTGGAGCTGCAAAAGGATAATGTCACTTTGGCCACCAGATCTTTGCATGAAGGGGACTCGTTCATTCTGAATGACTCTGTGAAGGTGACTGCTGAGCGAATCGTCCGGGATGAGGAGGAGGACGAGCAGTATGCCGATTTGTTGATTCAGCTCCCGGCTGAGCCGGAGATTGCGCTCCTCCTGTCCGCGGACAAGGAGATCTACCGAGGCGGCGACACCATTCGGATGGAACTTGGAATCGAGAACAAAGGCATTGTGGATGCCGAAGGAATGCAGATAATAATCGACTCGAAGCCGCAGCAATTCCTGGAAAAATTCAGCAGATCTGTTTTAGAAGCGGGAAGGACATGGGACGAGAAGAAGCATACCGCAGAATTGGATCCGATAAAGTTTGATCTGAAAGCGCCGTATCTTGCCATGCCTGAAGACTTTCAGTTGAGGGTTTTCTGCACATTTGAAGATCCGGATGGAAAGAAGCATGAAGCCTGGGGAGGCACGAAGTTTCAGGTGGCCGGATCTCTTCAGCTTCATAAAAGAGTTGAAGAATCTCAGGACTACGGGAAAGGCTACTACGTTACGGACTCGCTCTGGAACTGCGGCAACCGCACCATCAATATCGAGCTTGACGATTCCACGGGAAGCGATTTTGTGGCAAATGAGACGCTGCACTGGCAGGTCAAACTCGCACCCGGTCAGACGAAAACCGAGAGCTACGAGATCTTCGCCGGGAAGCCGGGAACCGGCCTGATCCTGCCTCCGGCGCAGGCAACCTTTGCGCTTGGCGGGAGCGATTGCACCGTCACCTCGGAAAGCCCAATGGTAGATGTCTTCGGGCCTTTTATCGAAGCAAAGAGGGATATCGACAAGAGGTCCGTCTCTCCCGGGAGCGTTGTGACTGTAACCCTGAATCTGACCAACTCCGGAAACAAAAAGGCGAAGGTATCATACCGGGAAACCGTGCCAGAAGGCGCATTTCTCGAAAGAGGCAAGACATGTGGCTGGGTCTTGCTCGATCCTAGTGGCGGAGTTGACGAGGAATATACCATACGCTGCACTAATCCGGGCAGGCTCCGTCTTCCAGCGAGCGAGATCTCCTATCACGATGCGATGGGAAATTCCTACCATGCCGGGACACAGGAGGTCGAAATAAACGTAGCGGCTCCAAAGGCAATTCGAGCGCCTCTACGCAATGCATCACTCAATGCATCATTGAATGCATCACTGAATGCTTCCGGTGCGACGGAGGCCGGGGCAGTCAAGGAGAAGGCCGAATCGGAGGATAATTTTATTGTATATCTCTCATTGCTCATTGTCCTCATCTTCGGGGCGTTCTTTGCCAGGTACTCGTAGTAGCCCAATCACGTTTGCACTTTTGCGCGTCTGCAAATGCGAAGGCAAGAACTTATAGCTTATCGATTTCCCTTACGAATCGTCGATCGGAAGACCAGCAGTTGAAGCGGCCCGAGCGCCACATCGCGGTCGGCTTGCGGTGCATTTTGTCAATCCAGCCGCCCACCAGCGATGTCCGCTTCCGGCCCGGCTCGAACGCGTATGCGCTCGCGGAAAAAAGAAGATATCCGCTATCGAATGCATCGAAGCTATCGAATGGATCGAAGTCTTCGCTAACCTTTTCGGCTGCGGGTGTCTCTTGGTGCTATATAGCGTACCTTGGCGCTTGACTTCTTGAGCTGCAACTCGGAGGCCATCTTCTTGTTGTACCAGGCCCGCACAAACAGCGGCTCAAGTTCGATGGCCTTGTTGTAGCAATCGATAGCCTCTTTGTATCTGCCCAACTTGTACAACGCATTGCCCTTTATGTTATGCGCCAGAGCGTTCTCGGGATTGTGGCGGAGGGATTTTTCGCAGCATTGCAAAGACTTGTCGTATTTGCCCTGGAAATAATGGATGTCGGCTTTTGCGCCCCAGGCTTCCCAGCTTTCCGGGTTTTCTTCCAGCTCCCGTTCCACTACCATCATAGCTCCATCAAGCCCTTCACAGGAGAGCAATCGCAATGCCTTTTTGAAAGCATCATTGCCCTTGATCTCATCAGTAGATGTCGCCATCAGAGGATTAACCCCATAATATTTTGCAATTCAGTCCAATATATATTCGCGCTAACCTTCAATCCTAATATGGATCGATTTCCTGTTCCATGCTTTTTTCTGCCGTTCCCGATTTGTCATCAGCCAACTTATGAGCATGTTAGTCGGATATTATAAATAGACGATTTCACCTAACCAATAGTGTTCAGAAGCTGCAAAATCGCTAACATGAGATTCTCATTAAAAAAAGCGCCAACCTTGATGGTCGTTGGATCTCAACCTTCAAATCCAATCCATCAAATCCGGTCCATCTTTTGGCATCTTATTATTGCGATCAAGCGACTTGCCTCTCGGATTCGAATATTGATTTTCTCGCCGAAGTTGATCGTTCAAGCGATACGTGAACTACCGCGTCCTGAAGGGCGCGGCTTCCCACTTCATCGCCAAAACTTGCCTCATAGATATGTGACGTAGAGGTTTCGACTCTATGGGCGCTACGGGCTGTTCCATCCCTGCGAGGAGTATGTTCCTGGAGGCATTGTAGTCTCGATTGCATGAGAAACCGCAATAAGGG
>Ga0074199_1000836_pt1 | contig 37398 bp, 39 predicted proteins | sample EPASupsiteSAE347_FD_64528 | JGI IMG/M metagenome (GOLD analysis project Ga0074199, IMG submission 64528) | Bioremediated contaminated groundwater from EPA Superfund site, New Mexico - Sample SAE3-47 | ecosystem: Environmental > Aquatic > Deep subsurface > Groundwater > Contaminated ... | reverse complement strand
CTCACGGCTCACCAAGCTTGGCGAGTTGCGAGCGTGGCGGGGACGCAACCCCGCCCTACCGTTCAAGGTGTCCCGCCTTATGTGAGTAGCCGTCGAAGAAGAACGTGTCCGAATCAGGGAATAACAGTGCCGCGGCAGTGAGAGCTAGAAGCCGAAGAAGTGTCCTTTTGACCGGCTGAAGAGGTTATCAAAGAGCTGAAGGCTATCGCCGTCGATTAATCTTAGATCGCAATAGGTCCAGAGCATCCTTTCTCATACCTCAATCGCCGGCTCCGTTTCCTCCGCGGAGGGAGGGGCGGCGGCATGTGGCCCGAGAACTTTTCGAAGGCCGTTCATCGCGGCCCATCGGAAGAAGACCTGGGGGTACTTAACGAGGTTGGTGCCGGCAATGAGCGTTCCGACGATGAACAGGCCATGGGAAAACGCGTAGGCTGCGGGACAGCCTAGGGTGAAGATGAGTGGCTGGCCAAGGTGAAACGAGACGCCGCCCAGAACTGTTATGAGAGGCCAGCAGGTGACGAAGCTGATTCCCATGAGGCTCAGCCCCACAACCAGCCTAAAAGGCGGTCTTCCTCTAAAAATACTCAGATCCGCCGGTCCCTCGCTCTCCAGGCGGGCATAGGCCTTTTGGGCCATTTGTAGCGCAGTGCGCTTAAGTATGTTCATACCGTCAGTTACCTTCATTGGGTATGACCGAAAACTCGGGTGAAGCGAGCCGGTCTTGATAACCTTTTTCACTCCCCGCACATTTCAGGGCAACCACTTCCATGAGTACTCCGCTGCTCACCACCGATTTCAACGCGTGAGTGGGAATCTCGACGGTCGTGAAGCCCGAAGCCTCCAGCATGCGCCTGATTTCTTTCCTGCTCCTGGCGTGCAGCCACATTCCCTGCCTCATGGCATTCCCCAGTTGAGCAAAGAACCGGAAGAAGGAACGGTGAGCGATAGTAAAATACAGGATGCCGCCGGTCTTGAGAAGAGGATGCAGGCGCCGGAAGAGCTCTTGCAGGTCGGCGACATATTCGAGGCAGGAGAAGGAGCAGATGAGATCGAAGCTCTCCAGATCCTCCGGAAGAGACATCCGGGCAATGTCTCCCCGGCGGATCGTAATGTTCTCAACCCCCGCGCCTTTCGCTTTTCGAGCCAGGATATCGAGCATGCGCCCCGATAGGTCCGCAGCCACCACCCGGCCCGCCGCCCTGGCCACTGGCAGGGTGAAGCGGCCGGTTCCAGCTCCGATTTCCAAAACGGATTCGGAGCCATGGAGCAAACGGGGCAAACGATTCAGGACGCGCTCCCGTTCGACCCGCCGCACGAGGGACTGGGAAGCCTGATCTTGTTCGGCATCGTAGCTCTCAGCGAGACCATCATAGAAGACCCTGGCCTGATTTCCTGCTTCTTCCACCTCGACCGGCTCCATAACAGGCCTTCGTATGACTTGTGAGAGGGGGGCCGGTTTCAAACCTTGTTTCTCGATCCCAGTCAGTATGGCATCCACTTCATCGAGCCACGCCTCGACGGGAGTCCCGGCTTTTGGCGACCGGTCGTGCAGCAACACGACATCTCCGGGGCGAACCTTGCGCAGAATGCGCTTCGCCAGGCCGGAAACCCTCGAGTTTCCGTAATCCGGACCCCGGCAGTTGAAGCCGGCACAGTACATGCCGAGGCCTATGAGTGCCCTGAAAAGGTAAGGATTCGTGATCCCTACGGGCGGCCGGAAGGCCAGGGGCCTGACGCCCAAGGGCTTCAGCGCCTCCTGGCAGCGTACGATTTCGTCCACCAATACAGCCGGGCGGCGGAGCATCAGAAATACATCGTGCCGGTAGGAGTGGTTGCCCACTTCGTGCCCGCGGTGGAGAAGGTCTCGAATCAGCTCGGGATGAGCCGAGGTCTTTTCCCCTATCACAAAAAAGGTCGCCTTCAGAGAATGCCTGGCCAGAAGATCGAGGAGGAGGGGAGTGGTCGCCGGGTCGGGGCCATCGTCGAAGGTTAGGGCGATAGTGGGTTTTTTTCTATCTCCGCGTCGAATGATAGGAAGAAAGAAGCGGAGCCGCTGAATGAAGGGGGCCGCCAGGCACAGAGCGATGAAAACAGCCGGTGGAATTACTGAGAGACGGATGTCTATGAAAGCCAACTGCGCAGCCAACTGTAAACAGGCGAGACCGACCAGGTGAACGGGTGCGAGAGGGCAGACGGAATAGCTCCCTTTGAGTGGGGTATTGTCGAATTTTTCCATCTTAAACCGCCTTAGTACTGACCTGTATTAGAGTCCAAGGCCAACAAGTTGGCTACCATCGCTTGAGCTTGTCGCTCGCCGTCCGCTCCAATCGAGGCACGCACCGGAATTCCTTTGGAACCTTATACTGGGCCAGGCGCTCGTAGCAGAACCTGCGCAGCTCGTTGCGGTCGAAGCTTGCCTCGGGGCCATCCCGCAAGACAATATCGGCGGCGGGCAGTTGCCCGTATTGCGGGTGAGGAAGGCCGTATACCAGGGATTCCTCGATGGATGGGTGTTGATTGAGAACGGCCTCCACTTCATAGGGGAAAACTTTCATCCCGGCAAAATTTATTACATTTTTCTCCCTGCCGACGATAAAAAGAAAACCATCGCCATCGAGCCTGCCCATGTCGCCCGTGTTGAACCACCCGTCGGCGAGAACTTCGCGGCGGCTTCTCCAGGGAGAGAAGTAGGCGTCAAACATCCCTTTGCCTCGGAGATGCACTTCGCCGACCCCTTCTTTATCGGGGTGGGCGATCTTCACCTCATAGTCGGGGAGGATATGCCCGACTGAGCCGCGCTTGGCCTCATTTCCGGATTGATTGATGAAAGGCAGGCCCACTTCGATTATTCCATAGGCCTCGACCAGCTCGAAGCCGAATCTTTCGAAAAACTCACGGGAACGATCCTCGGGCAGTTTCATTGCCGTCGATACCGCGAACCGAATGTCGGTAAAAAAATCCGGTGAAAAGAGGCTCGACTGTACCATGAACTGGTAGTGAAAGGGAGAGGCGTAGAGGAACGTTCCTCGATGGCGCTCGAGGCCATCGAGGAGAGATCGAGGAAAGGCACCGCTGCAAAGGACGATCTTTGCGCCCCTTCGCAGGAAGAGCAGGATGGTCACCACGAAATGAAAGCTCATGGAAAGAACCCAGATCACCACGTCATCGGCACTCATGTGCAAGACTTTGTCGGCGGCTTCCGTTCTTTGGAGAATGGCTTCATGGGAGAGGAGCACTCCCTTGCTGGACCCCGTGGTGCCTGACGAGAAGCGGATGAAGGCGGGCTCCATGGCGTAGTATACCGCGGGAAGCTCTTCCCTCGCTGTTCTTTCGTAGAGAGACAATACCTTCTCGGATGCCCTTCCACCGAAGGCCATCCTGGCGAACACCCGGTGTGAATCCTTGCGGGAATGAATCGCTTCATCGAAAATGAAGAAGTGCACATCGATCTGATCCAGCACCGCTTCGATCTCATCCATGGATAGAGAGACCGGCACGGGAACGATGGCCGCCTGGAGTGACAGCACGGCCAGACTCACCACGATGTACTCGATGCTGTCGCCGCACAGCAAGGCCACTCGATGCGTCGGGCGGATTCCGTTCGCTTTCAGTTCGGCCGCCACCCTGTCAACCAGCGAAAAGAGCTCGCCATAAGCGATCTCCCTCTCGCCTTCGGCGATGGCGATCCTATGGCGATAGTCGCGTGCTTCATCTTTGATTGTCTGAGCTATATTCATGAAAATCTTTCCTTGCAGGCTGTTCATTCGTATGGCCGTTGCAGGGCAATGGCCATTGAGCCTGGTTTCTCGGTCTACTCTTTAATTGTTCGGGTATTGTCCTGCTTGACCGCTGGAGAGTGCCCGCGTCTGAACGGGTTAGGTCGTCACCTATGCTGAATGGTCTTTTACCAGAGCAGCTTGACCTGATATTCTGCAAAAAAAGGATCCTTACTGACCAGAACGGCTTCTTCAACTTGCGTCTGAGCAATCAGCAATCGGTCGAATGGATCTTTATGGTGAGGTGGCAGTTTGTCCAATGCCAGCACGTGTTCGAGCTTAATGGTAAGGATATTGATCTTGTTGATCTGTTGCTGACCTTTAACCAGCTCCGGCAATGGTAAGCTAAGCTTTAGCTTACCAAGCTGGAGCTTGATCTGCATTTCCCAAACACTTGCCACGCTGAGCAACAGCACATTTCGCGGATCTTGGCACATTTCGAGAACGTGCGGCGTAAGCCTGAGAGGGTCGCTATCCCACCAGATGAAGCTATGGGTGTCCAGAAGCAGTTTCATGCGTTCCCGGTCCAGAATTCATCTGAAAGCGGCTCATCGAAGTCTTCCCTCGTCCGGATTGCTCCAGCGTGCAGTCCCGGTACTCTCTTCCCTACCGCGACCAAGCGAGCTACTGGAGTATCACCTTCCGTGAGGACAATTTCCGTTCCTTCTGCCACAAGGGACAATAAGCTCTTTAAATCCGGCAGCTCTTTTTTGACATCTATCGTCCTTGTCAACATTGCCTTTTGCTCCTGAATCGCAAATTTATTTCTTCCCTTCTCTAATACAGAAACGAGCACGCGTGAATCAGCATTGGAAATTGGACGTCTTTCATAACAGCCAAAAAGTACTTTGCACTTGTCCGGACCGATTAGGTTTCCAAAACCGAGTCGGTCCGGATTTACTCGTTTCCCACGAACCGTACTCCCGCGTACCTTAGTGAGAATCCAGCCTCGCCCCATGCCCGCCGGACTGATCGCGCGCCGCCGCCCGGCCCGCTTGCTCTCCCAGTGCCAGGCAGGGTCCCATGACCCGCGTGGAGCCCAGTGCCTCGCGAGTTACCGAGATACACCGACCGGCCCAGTAGCAGTTGACAACTTCCGGCGATTTCAGACAACGCATGGGGATCTCGTAATACTCTCCCGGCTCGAGATACCGGTAGCGGGGACCTTTTTTGCGATCCCACACCTCCATGGGCCAGGCATTCTTCACAATTCCGTCGGAGAACTTTCGCGCCCCGACGACATCGTCCGCCGTCAGTGTATATTCGCCACAAAGAAGCGGTCCCTCGCGGTCGACGACCTCGGCTGACATTTCGATAATGGAGGAATCCTCGAAGGCCGGCAGTCTGTGCGCCAGAAGGCGGTGTACCAGCAGGGCGTCTTCCCTGGCCCGCTCATTTCTTTCCCGTCCATCTTCCGCGGGTGGGATGCCGAGCTTGATTGTCCCTTCATCAGGAGCATCACCGGGCGTAAAAGTCGTAAACTTCAGGTGGAACGGTATCGAGTTTTCAGCGACCGATTGAGCTAGAACATAGGGGATCTTTACGCCAAGCAGGTCGTCAACTTCCTTCAGCCCTTTCACTCGAAGCGAAAAGCCCGCGAGCTGGCGCAGATGAGGCTCCGGCATCACGGAGCTGGCCCCGCTCATGCGGGCGATGCAGGCATCACCGCTGCCATCGATCACGACACGGGGAACGATTGTGCATTCTTCCTCGACGCTCCGAACGGTGACCGAGGAGATCCTGCCGCCTTGCCCTTTCCTTTCCCTATCGCTCTCCATATCGACTGAAACGGCTTCCATTCCAAGCATAACATGAAGCCGCTTTTCCTCCACGGTGAGCGACTGGAGCACGCCGGCGAGATCAGCCGTTGCGAACGGGAAGACGTACACCATCCCCATGCGCTGAACGCCTCCGTGGGGAGCCAGCTTCTTGAGCCTTCGGCAGAGCTCGCGTGGGATTCCATCATTTAGCGTATCCGTATCCGCCGGCGCTGCCTTTCCATTGGCGTACAAGCCGCAGATAAAGCGATGCAGACCGGCGATTGCAGCTCCCCCGGGGAAAGAGCGCTTCTCGACGAGGATCGTGTCGGCGCTTTCCCGTGCAGCCGCAACGGCCGCGCCGACTCCGGCGACCCCGCCACCGACGACCAGTATCTCACATTCCATCCGGGCTCGCTTCATTACACCCCCAGGCTGGATCGCAGGCCGCGGAGAATGGTATCCGCCTCGTCATCCCTCAGCAGGCCATCCATGGAGGAGAGAACAGCGTTCAGTTTTCCATGAAACCGGGTGAAGAAAATCCCCAGTCCGGGTGGCGCGGGGACTCTGGGCATATGGAAAATGTTTTTCACTCTTTCCTTCATGAACGAGGACGGTCTGTAGGCGGACTCGCTTACGTAGGAAAAGGAAAAAGACACCAGGCTTCCCTTGAAGTAGAGACGCATGACGGTGTGCATGAGGGGCAGGGGAGCGATGCGGGTCAGGTGCAGCACTTCGCGCAAATTCTGAGGAAATTTGGATTTTACTTGCTCATACATCTGCCTCTTGATGCTATCCAGGAGTGCCGGAAAGGATTCCATTTCTTCCTTTCCCATCGTGAACAGCAAAAACGACAGGTGATTGAAAAACAAATCCCGCTCCACTTTCTGGTGCGGACGCATATCGATGGAGACGGAAATGATGTAGTCATCGGCGGAGCGCATCCCCCGTCGTGTAAAAACCGGGTGCATGGCCCGGGCGGCAGCCGCCAGCGAGTAGGGCATGAACATCAGGAACCCGGCATTCTCGTTAGTGTTTTCGTCGATGGCCGCGGTCTGCTGCTCATCGAAGGGAATCACCCTGAACCGGTATCCTCGTCCCATGAGGTTTGCAGGCAAAGGAAGGCTCGAGGGTGGAGTGCTCTTTTCCCGGCAAAGAAGCATTCGATTGAGCTGTCTTCCCGCTTCGAACTTTTCTTCCCAGTGGTCCAGGTGAGCCGGCTCGGTCAAGGAAATGCCGTCGCTACGGTCCTCGCCACCTTCCCACTCTTCCTGAAACATTCCCAGAAATGCCTCGGCTCCCCGCGCATCCAGCAAGCGATGATCGAAGGTGAAGACTAGATAGCTCAGCTTTCCCACAGCCACCAGGTGAAATGCTAAATGCTCGCGAGGACTTCCGAACGGCCTGTTCACCGCCTGCTCCAGAAGCCGATGAACGGCTGTGGCGTCGGCACCTTCCTCGAGACGATGGACCGTGAGGGGCAAAGGAGGCGGTGACCACCCCAGTGGAGGCATTTTCCAGTATGGAGCGAGGTTGAAGGCGTCCCGCCCCAGACTGCCGTACAGCACGGGAAATTTCCCGATAAAGGCGCCCAGACGCTCCCGAAGCTCATCCTCCGGCGGAATACCGTCGATCTCCAGGACGATCTGGGAGCTGTTCCCAACGCCCGTCGCCCGCATTGTCATGTCGTTCAACGTGTGGATAACCCAATCGATACCCGTCAGATACCGCCTGGCCTTTGAATAGGGAAGCTCCAGCATGGGTCGAAGCCTATAGCCTAACACAGCCTGTCGATACACGAGGCCAGGGAGCGAACGGATTGAAAATCCTCCCGCGTCAGCCCCATTTCGATCAGTCTCAGATTGAAGGTTCTTTCAATGGCCACCAGAAGCTCCACAAAGCTCAGCGAATCGATCTTGAGGCTCGGAAGAGAGACGTCCGGGGCGATGCCGGACGGATCGGTAGCCAGGATGACGGCAATCTCACGAATCAACAGCTCCTCGATTTCTTTTTCTGTCATCTTACTCATGAGCCAAATTCTTTCCTGAATGTATTTTGCGTATCATCTCTTCAGCCGAACAACAGCCTTTTCATGGAGGCAATCGATGCGGATACAGTGAATGTCCTCCATGTGGGCCTCCTCGGTCATCGTGCACAGATTCATATCATGGGGATTGTCCTGAACCGGATTGGCATAGCGCATCTGCTTTTCAAGCATAAGAGCGGCTGCGGCGCAATGGAAGCCGTCTCCGGTCATCATGCTGCCGAAGAGCGGCGCATAGCCGGCCAGGGTGGTGTAAGGTGGGGCCGCATGCCGGTAGGTCGATTCGTCGCCTGCCATACCATCGGCACCGAAAATACAGATATTCGGTCGATCTTGCGCGATACTTTCTCCACCCAACGATACCTCAGAGATACGGCAGTATTTCTTGTGCGATTCCTTCCTCGTCAGCAGAAAGAACACGCTTCCTTCTCCGGGCACCGCCGATGGTGAGCTGGAGAAATCAAAGGGGCGTATCTTGCCGTCCTCGGCGATCCGCAGCTTTGAACCGCAGATATATTCCATTGCCGTTCCGCATTCATCCACCGTTCCCACGAGCACATGGTCGCAGCGCCCTTCGTCGAGCCACGCGCGGGCGAGCAACAGGCCGTGCTGAAAGGGGAAGGCAAACTGGGTTATGGTGAGGGTCGGCCCCCGGCAGTCCAGGACGGAGGCGATATAGGATGCCGCGGCGTTGTGTACGGAATGGGAAAAAATGGTGGGGGATACGTCCGCATCGTTGTAATCGAGGACGTCGTCGAGGAAGCGGAAAGTCGTTGCATGGGGCCCGAAGGTTGTGGCAACGATGATTCCGAGTGAAGACTCACGGCCGGTAAACGAAATCCCGCTGTCGCCGCACGCGTCACAGGCCGCCAGGACCGCCATTTTGCTGAACCTGTCCGCCCTCCGGATCTTCCTCAACACCGCGGAGCCGGTCAGGACTTCCTGTTCCACACGATAGGCAAGGTTCAGCTTCTTCCCGCTGCAAGCGCATCCCTGCTCCGAAGGGGGCTTCCATCCATCGCACAACGCCTCGCCGAGGCTGTCGATTCCTCTTCCCCGCGCAAAAACAAGGCCTATTCCCGCAATGTACATGATCGACTCCGCCAGGTTCCCCCGTCTTCAGCCCTGGCGATAACCAGGGCGGCATTGTTTCCGCCGAAAGCGAGAGAAGTCGAAACGGCAAGAGGCCCGCGCACGGAGGTTATTTCAGTTACCGGGCGGACCCCGATTTCCTCATCCGGATGAACGAAGCCGGCACAGGCCGGTATCCATCCTTCTCGAAGGGCGGCGGCGGTGAAGACGGCTTCCAGGCCGCCTGCCGCACCAAGAGTGTGCCCCGTGAATCCCTTTGTGGACAGAAACTTGACGTCCGGTCCGAAGACCCCGGCAAGGACCCTGCCTTCAATCCGGTCATTGTCCTGTGTTGCCGTGCCATGAGCATTTATGAAGGATACATCCGAGGGAGCCGCTCCGGCTTCCGCGAGCGCCCTCGCCAGAGCGGCCTCGAGCCCTGTTCCGTCCGGGCGGGGAGCGGTCAGATGATAGGCATCGCACGCAGACCCGTACCCGGCCATAAAAAGGGCGGGGGCCACGCCTCGGCGCCGGGCAACGCTTTCTGTCTCGAGGATCAGAATACCCGCTCCCTCCCCTAGATTGAGCCCGCCCCGGTCCCTGTCGAAGGGGCGGCATAACGTCTCGCTCACGATTCCCAGGGCGCCGAAACCGCAAAGAGGGACGCGATTGAGCTCATCCGCGCCCCCGGCAATGGCCACATCACAGATTCCGCTTCTCAGCCATGACAGGGCGGCTCCGATGGCATCGGTGCCGGAAGAACAGGCATTCACGACCGTAAGAGCCGGTCCTCGCACCTTCAAGGTGGAAGAGATGGCCTGGGCGAGGTTTCCTTTCAAATACCGGTCCACGGCGTCCATGGGAGCCGATCCCCGGTCGCGATAGGAGCGGTAGAATTCGATGTCGTTCAACTGGCTCGCCACCGTGGTTCCGAGGCATATCCCCACCCGAAGAGGCGAGAGATCTTCCTCGACGCGAAGACCGGCGTCCGCCAGGGCCTCTTCCAGGGCGCTGAGAGCGAGGCTCAACGTGCGCATCCCCTTCCTCTCCCAGCGCGGGGGGATGGACCCGGCTCTCGCCTCGAAAACGGGGTAGGGCAGGGTGGTGGGAAAAAGAGAAACCGGCCCCGCATTCCTCCGGCCGTTCCGAAAGGCTTCCAGAGTCTCCGCAAGGTTCGCGCCGGCGGCTGAAATCCCCCCTATTCCCGTTATGACTACCTTCATGCTCATCCCTGCGTATTTTGGTACACGAACCGCGCAAGGGTATCGATCGAATAAAATACTTCCTTGCCCTGCTTCACGTTCTTGATCTGTACACCGAACCCGCGCTGCAACAGCACGACTATTTCCACGGCATCCAGGGAATCCAGACCCAGCCCCTCGCCGAACAAAACCTCATCATCCTTGATCTCTTCCGGGGAAATGTCCTCCAGGGACAAATTTTCCACTAGAAGCTCCTTGAGCTTCTTTCGTATCTCGGTCAACTTTTTTTCTTTTTCATCATCCATCGAGTTTTTCCCTGCCCACAAAGCCTGAGTGATCACAATAGGGATATGTTTTTCATACTTTTTCCCGGGATTCATCCGTCCAAACATCATGAAATAAAAAACACTGATATGGATATTGCTCAACATATGCTTCAAGCACGGCGGCAAACTCCTGAACCCATTTCTTGAGCTGTTGGGTCTTGTTTCGCCTGCCCTCATAGCGAGGATACAGCACGTGGGAGGCATCCACAACGTAGCGGCCCGCCGACTCCTTGGCCGACAGCAAAACGACCACCGGGCATTCCGCGGCGGCGGCAATGGCGAAGGCACCGTAAGGGAGCCACGCTTTGTCTCCGAGGAAGGAAACATCCAGGGCTTTGAACCCGTAGCTTCGATCTCCCATGATGGAAACGATCTCGCCCTTTTCCAGCACGCCCATCACTTCCACGACACCACCGAGAAACTGCTCGGGAGAAATGATCCGAAGAAAGCCGCGATCTTCATCGATCCGAAAGGATTCCTTCACCGCGGGATTGTCCTCGGGGCGCATCACGAGATGGACGGTACGCTCGATGCCCTTCAGCGCCTCCATGGCAATCTGCCAGTTGCCCACGTGGGCGGTCAACATGATGAATCCCTTGGATTTGTCCCGGACCATGGCCATGAATTGCTCATAGCCCTTGAGCTCGATATCGAACTTATAGGAACCGGAAATGATCGCATGCCGGTCGATGAGCTGTTTTCCCTGGCTGACGAACAGCCGATACACGAGAAACCGTCTTTTCAGCCGGGAACATCCCGGAAACCTCCTCGCGACGTAGGCCAGCGCCGCCGGAACAGCCGTACGGTCAAAAAGCGCATAGTGAAGGCCCACGAAGTAGAGCAGCCCATAGGCTCCGCGAAGCCCGAAGAGGCGCAGGAGCATCTTGAAAATCCACAGGCCGGGCTTCGTGCCTCTTTTGGTGGCCTCTATCTTTCGTGACGGTTCCGCTACATGCATAAGCAACGACTTTCCTTGACTGAAATTTTCACCGCGGAGACGCAGAGGCGCAGAGAAATTTCACCAGCATTCCAGCATCCTCACTGCGCCTCTGCGCCTCTGCGTCTCTGCGGTGAAAAAAGCCCGCTCATCCACGCTTCACCAGCTTCCGGTGCGGAATCGGCAGAAGGCGCCTTGCGACCAAACGGGTGTGCATACAGGAGAAGCGGAAGTTATCCAGAAAGGGCCTGAAGCTCGTTACCCGAAGCTCGGGCTCGGGATACCACACATCCACATCCACCGTCTTCAACCGCAGTCCGGCCCACACCGCTTTTGCCAGGATTTCAGCTTCAAAGTCGTAATAGGTACCGCTCAAATTCATCCGTGAAAGATAGCTCACCGGATAGGCCCGGAATCCGCTCTGGCAGTCGTCGATGGTGACGCCGGCTTCCACGAAGAGCCAGAAGTTTGCGAATTTCCTTCCGAAGCGGCTTTTCCCCGGCACGTTTTCGCTTGAAAACTTCCGGCAGCCGATGACGAGTACGGCATCGTCGTCTTGAAGCAAGGGGATGAACTTCTCGATGTCCCGAGGATAGTGCTGGCCATCGGCGTCGATGGTGATCATGAAGCGGCCGCCCCGCTCTTTCACGAACCCGAGCGCCGTGCGAATGGCCCGCCCCTTGCCGAGGTTCCTGTCATGACCGATCACGTGAATGTCGGTGTTTAAAAACAGGGCGTTCACATCGGTGTCGGTGCTGCCGTCGTCCACGACCACGACGTTGGGAATGTGCTCTCGACATTCCAGGGCGACGTCTTTCACGGTATTTTTGTTGTTATGGACCGGAATGGCACACCAGATATTGTCTGTCACGAAATAATCATCCCGTAGCACTTCGCCTTCTCCGTCCTTCTTTTGGGGGAATGAGCATGTCCCACATGGCTCCCTTGTAGCCGAGCTGATGAAGCATCTGGAGGCTGTTATCCAGGGCGTCGGGAGGAAACACGCAATTTCTCACGCCCTGGAACGCCTTCGTCAGGGCTTCATGCAGCCACTGCCTGTCCATGCCTGGAGCGATATAGTAGACCGATTCGAGCAATTCCTGCTCCGGCGTGAGCAGGCCTTCCCGATAGGCCAGCTTCACGAGGGCTGTATCCGGCAGAATGCGTATGCCCATGAAAATGAAGGAGACCGTTTGCTTCAGCCCTTTGATGTTTTCGATTCCCTGGAGCACCGTTTCCCGTGTCTCGCCCGGGCAGCCGAACATGAAGTAATGAGCGGAAGCGACGCCGTGGCGGACGAACAAGTCGTTGCAGGCGATAATGTCCTTGAATAGAAAGGACTTGCCGAGCCTTCGCAGGGTTTTGTCCGTGGGGGCGTCCGAGCCTATTTCGGCGGCTCTCAGGCCGGTTTCCTTCATCAGCTCCACGCTCTCGTCGTCCAGCCCCTGGGGTCTGAAAAAGGCGGTCCAGGGAACACTGAGGCCGTTTTTCTTCATGGCCCGAACGACGGCGAGATAGTGTCCCTCGTCGTCATTGAAAACGGAATCGGTAAAGAAAATATATTGGGCTCCATGGACATCGACCAGCGTCCGGATATCCTTGACCACCGCCTCGGGATCTCGACATCTCAGCGCGGAGCCTTCCAAAACGGGGTAGGAACAGTAGATGCATCCGTAGTGGCATCCGCGCTTCGTTTGAACGGAGGCGATATTGCCGCTCTTCAGGTAGAACCGCATGAGCCCGGAATCATAGTACGCCGGAGCGATCTCATTGCCTGACAGCCTAAGCGATGTTCGAATGCACCGTTCCCCGGGATACTCTCCTCGTGATGCCCCGGCCACGAATTCCACCATCAGGGATTCGCCTTCTCCGACGATTCCGTAGTCGGCGCCAACCTCCCGCAGGATCACCTCCGGCATGATGGAAAATCCCGAGCCACCCAGCACGATCAAGGCATCGGTCTCTTCCCGGATCTTTCGGACGATTTCCTTGACTCCATCGATGTAGCGCTGCTCGTTGACGGAGTTCACGTTATCGATGTTTCGAATGGACAGGCCGATGATCTCGGGCTTGCTTTCCCGAATCAAGGAGATCAGGGCATCCAGCGAATTGCCGTTATGGAGCAAATCGAACAAGGTCACATCATGGCCGGCGTCCCGCAACGCTCCGGCTACAATGCTCATTCCCAGCGGATACACGGGATAGGGGGTACTGGCCGTATTGGAAGCAATGAGCATGACATTCATAGAGGTCTTCTTCCCTTTCCCGGTTCAACTCCACGTGCGATTCCGATTCAGTCTGACTCTCTTAAATGTTCCGTCCCGCTTCTCGCTCTCGATCACTTTGAGGAACAACTTGGCCATCTTGATTTCCTTCCAGCAGTCCTGATAGAAGGTCTCCCACGCGTAATCATACATCTTCTGGAGGGTGTCGGGAGTCATTTTCGCCGGTTTGAACACCACTTCCGCTGAAGTATAGCGTATCCAGTCGTTATGGAGAATTCGATTTTCCTTAGCCATCTGTTCTCGAATGGGCGAATGGGGAAACGGCGTGAGGATCGTGAATTCGGCCAGATCCAGGTCTATTTCCAGGAGAAAATCAACCAGCCTCTTGATGTAGTCCTCATCATGATTGTCCATCCCCAGGATAATGGTACCTTCGACTCCGATGGAATGCTCCTTCAATCGTTTGACCCTCCTGCGTATATGGTCGGAGGTATCGAAGATAGCCTGGTAGACATACCAGCATCCGGCTTTAGCCGCCAGATCCAGTATTTCGTCGTCGTCCTTGATAGGATGGGATATCCACTTCTTTTTCAAGGGCGCGATGGCCTTGAAAAGGGCCTTTTCCCATTCATCGTCCTGGGCCATGGAATTGTCCACGAAGAAGAGCCGGTTGTTGTCGATGCTCTCCAGCTCCTCGATCACGGCGTCCATGGGGCGGGGCCTGAACTTGCGTCCGCCGAGATAGGGAGTGCAGCAGGGAAAACAGTTGAACCTGCACCCGCGGGACGCGTGGACCAGATCGACCATCTGGACTCCACGGAAATTATAGAGCTCGCGGTTGAGAATGTTTCGGCGGGCGGGGCCCACCAGGCGGATATCCGGAAGATCGGTGTGGTAGTTGTAGACTTTTTGCAGTCGCCCTTTTTCAAAGTCATCGAGGACTTTGTCAAAGTGCCCTTCCGCCTCTCCGATGAAAACCGCGTCCGCGTGAGCCATGGTTTCCTCGTGGTGCAGCATGGTAGCGATACCGCCGAAGATGACCGTCTTCCCGTTTTCCCGGTACCAGTCGGCAATCTCCCAGGCGCGAGGCATCTGGCAGGTCAGCATCACGGAAAGGAGAACAAGGTCCGCATCCTCGTGCAGATCGAGATCCTCAACGTTTTCATCGCAGAAGGAAATCTCGATATCCTCCCTCAGAGCCGCGGCAAAGCAAACCGGACCATGCGGCGGAAGATTGAATTCCGTCTGATTCTTCAATTTGGGCCACCTGGGGTAAATGAGCCTAACTTTCACCGTTTTCTTTCCTATCCGAAATAGCGAAAAGAGAAATTTCCCGTGCCACCTTCACCACGTCGTCGAGATTCCAAAGCCCGTCCGAACCGCCTTCATCCTTGCGCACCAGGATAAAGCACAAGGCTTCTCGTTCGTCGCCTTTCACAACAACCATTCCCGAAGTCTCTCCGTTCAGAATCATGCTACTCGCGCAACGGAGCACCTGGTCAACCCCGGGCTCGGGGAACGTCATATAGAGCAAAGGCCCGCACAGTCCGAAATGAATGGCCGCTTCCGCGAGAGGGCTCGAGGGCAGGGTGTAAATAAAGAGGTTGCCCCGAGCCAATGTCCGGCCGCTCTCCACGTAATCTTTAAAGTAGCCCAGACTCGATTGCAGACACCCCTCGGCATTCGTGCCCAGAAGTCCCATGTCCTGCTTTGCATCCCTGGAATACGGCATACCGGCATCGTGCATGGCCAGGGCGACGGCACAGCAGGTCATCCGTGAAACGGAATCGAAACGACCGAAATGCTTTACCGGGTACAAAAAAATCGAGGCATCCCGCAAATGAGATTGCAGCACTTTCATGTCGTCACAGGCTCGACGCAGCTCCCGCCGCACGCAGCCGTATTGTCCCTGCCCGATCCATCCAATGCCTGCCACGCCAACCATGAAAGGACACTCGCTTCTCAAGCCTGCCTCTTCAAAACCAGGGCGCAATTGACGCCCCCAAACCCCGAATTGGTCGTGAGAGTCACCGGCTCGCGAAAGGTACAGGGCTCCGGGGAAACCCACCCATGGCCGTCATCGTCCACCTCCAGCAGATTAACGGTGGGGGGAACGATCCGCGAACGCAGGGACCCAAACGCCACAATCGTTTCGAGGAGCCCTGCCGCTCCCAGCGTATGGCCCGTGCCTCCCTTGATGGAATAGACGGGCACCGTCCCGTTCCCGAAAACCTGCTTAAAAGCTTTCAGCTCCATGGAATCATTGTACAAAGTTCCGGTGCCGTGTGCGGACACACATCCGACGGCTTCGGGAGGAGTATCGGCGGATTGCAGAGACTTGCGAATCGCGAGGGCCAGGCCGTCCCCGTCCCTGGAAGGGCCGGTCATGTGATTGGCGTCGTTGGTCAATCCCCAGCCGGCCACCTCGCCGATTATGGGTCTGCTCTCCCTCAGTGCCCTGGGCTCGCTCATAAGCAAAACAAATCCCGCCGCCTCCCCGAGGCTCAAGCCGCTCCGATTCTTGTCAAAGGGGCGTGCTTTATCCTGGTCCAGGGCCATCAAGGACGAGAAGCCCGAAAAAACGAATTCACTCACGCTGTCACAGGCAACAACCAGCACACTGCTGCACTCGCCGCTTCGTATCCTGGCGGATCCAAGGGCGATGGCCATCGAGGATGAGGCACAGGCCGAGGAGACGACCATACCCGAGGCCTTTGTCTCGCAAAGGGAAATGACCTTCTTCAGCAAACGATCCGGGCAGCCGCTGGATACATCCTTTCTTCCGTTCAGGACGCCTTGCTGGACGATCTCGATCTCCCCGGTCGTGGTGGCCAGGATCACCCGGGCGTCTTGGGGAATTGCCGAGGCGCTTCCAGCGATCAAAGGCCGCAGCATCTGCATGACCAGGGATTCTTCCCCGTCGGGGGAAAGGTCTTGAATGATCCCCGCGTTTCCGGTCTGGAAAGACTTCGTATCGAAGCGAGAGAAGGGGCCGAGGGCCGTCTTTCCATCCAGAAGGGCTTGCCAGCAAGGGTCGATCCCCCAGCCATAAGGTGTAACCATGTCGCAGGCAACGGCGACTGCTTTTATTGGAGGCACCTGAATTCTCCTGCCTTCCAGCGTCCGCGGCATCGCTCCAGGATTCGGGGAGAGATAATGCAGGACTCTCCCGTCGTGCCGTCGGTAAACATCTGGACCGTATAGCCGGTAGTGGCGAGCCTCGAATCCTCCTTCACCAGCTCGAATTCGGTATTCAGTATGGCGCCTTCATACCAGATCAACGAGGCTTTGATGGTGAATTCCTCACTCAATACGAGAGGCAGGTGGTAGTCCACATGGTGCTGGACAATAGGTGCCCGCAGGTTTTCAGATCGAAAATCCCGGTAGGAAAGACCGCATTGCCTTCCGAGCTCTTCCGCTCCCTGCTCGAAAAATACGGCATACCGACCGTGCCAGACGATCCCAAGTATATCCACCTCGTTCAGGCTAACCCGCCTTTTCACTCGAACGACCAGAGGCTCCGGGTCTCCGTCCATGCGCTTGAAATAGCCGTCCCTCTCACGCCGTCCCACCATTGTTTCCTTCTGTATCCTCATCTTCGAAGCTCACTCTCAGCCGCAATTCAGCAATCTTCTCACCCCTGCCGGTCACAATGGTCGTCACCACGGCCTCACGGCCATTCTCTTCCCGCTCCCGGCATTCGAAAAGCAGCTCTTCTCCGCAGGTAACCGGTGAATAGAACTTTGCCAGAATTATTTCCTTGATTGCGACCGGAACCTTCTTCCATTCCCGAAGAATCACTTTCACCGCCTGGATTTCACAGACACCTGCCAGGACCGGCCTTTCGGGAAAATGCCCCTGGAAGCCAATAAAAGTCGAAGGAAAGAGAAACCGGGCCGTGACTCTCTTATCCGCGGCGGTTCCGATCAAGCCATACATACACTTCCTGATTTCCCGCATGAGGATATTCATGACCGGATTTCCTTTAATCTTACGATCAGCCGGTACCCGTACCGATGATGCTTGAGTATTATCCCGGCAGGGTAGAGCTTTCCGTCTTTTCGACGGTATTCATAATAATAAACGGTCCAGATCTTATGGTTATCCTTGTAGTAGCGCTTTTCAACGAGCTCGTTTCCGGCCCCGGCGAATACGTATTCCATGACATCCGTGGCGCTTGCCTTTTTGAAAACAATCCTGGTCTTTTCTTTGTGTGCCACGGCGTCGGGGCCCGGAGCACGGTCGAAATAGATTCGCCTGATATCGCCGCCCACCGCGCCGGCAAAATCACCCTGTTTGGTGAATTCCTCCATGGCGAATCTGCACTCCACGCTATCGCCGTCCCCTGCCAGCTCGAAGAGCTTGATGCCGACTGGAGTGAGGCCGACGACGGTGAAGCGCTTCCGGTCGGAATCGATGGAGGTGTAGCCGAGAGCGGTAAAAGAGTGCCAGCGGTATTCGAAAACGATGGTACTGATCAGCTCGAAGGCGGAGGGAAGAGACGCCGCGAATTGCTCCCTTACGGCTTCGGGCTCGACGGCTCCAACGGGAGCATAGGAGACTTCCTGGAAGGGAATCCGGGCGCAGCCGGCACAATAGAGCACAATAAGCGCGGTGAGTATTCCGTGGCGAAGCTTCATGCCGATCCTGCTCCCCGCTGAATCCAGAGCCTGTAGAGAGAGGGGACGATCAGAAGGGATGAGAGATACCCCGCCAATACTCCCGCAAGCATCGTCACTCCGATGGAAAACAGCACCGGGTGCCGGGCGAACACCAGGACGCCGGCTCCCAGGAGGGTGGTAAGGGCTGCCAGGGAAACCGATGCACGGGCTCCCACCTTCAATTCATACCGGTATGAGTAGACCATGAAGATCCCGTAGTCGCTCACAATGCCGGTCACGACCATGGCGGCAAGGATGCTAGGCGTGTTCAAAGCCAGCCCCAGGAGGGACATGATTCCAAGAATCACCAGAAGGCCGGTGAAGACCGGAACCATGACGAGCACTGTCAGGGGGGTATTTCTCAAGAGCAGCCGTGCCGTTACCAAAATGAATACACCGGCAATCGCCGATAGAAAGATGAGCTCGGAAGTGACGGCTCTTGAAAGAGAATGGGAAAAAGCGCTCTGAGAAACCACGAACGTTCCCGGATAACGGGCACTCACCGAGGCCAGCGCCTGCCGGTACCGGTCTTCATCGGGAAAGAAAGACAAAAGCTGGTAGCCGTCCTGCTTTTTCACCACGAACTGTTCCTTGAGCTTTCCAAAAAAGCTCAAGCCCCTGGGCTCGTCGCGGATCACCAGGCCGGCATACAGATTTTCGAAAAAAGGAGAAAAGGCCTCTTCTGAAAAATCATACTGCACGCCCTGCTCCCGGATGTATTTCCTCAGCTCCTCCTCATGCCCCCGGCGCCAGAAACGCTCCCAGCGGGCTGCATTGGCTTCCCGGGTCGCTCTAGAAGGCCAGAGCGACACCAGGCTGGAAAAGTTCTCCTCTCCCACCGCCGCCGTGGCTTCACGGTATATGCGCTCCCCCTGCTGGAGGGCTTCTTCCAGGGTTTTCCCCGGAACAACGAAAACAGCCGGCTTCTCGCGCCCTCCCCATACTTCGTAGAACCGATTCTCCGCCTGAACGATGTCCGGCGCGGTTCCGTCGAATTGAGTGACATCGTTGTCGAATTTTGTGCTCATGGCCGGAATTCCGGCGCATATCATGAGAGCCACGTATATGGCCACCCGGATTGTATCCGGCACCGGAAATCGCCTGACGAGCGGGAGCGTGTCAGGGGAGGGTATCGCGTCCTTTCCTTTCCCGCTCAAAAAGTGAGGCAGGAGAAAAAGAGCGTAAGCCAGGCAAAACACGATACTGAGGCTCGAAAAGAGCGCAAGCTGGTTATAGCCACCGACGCTTGAAAAGAAGAAGGCGGCAAAAACCCCCAGCGTCGTCAGGGCGCCCACGATGACCGGCTTTGCCAGTTGCTTCGCAACGTCGCTCCTGCCGCCGGTTCGCACCGCAAGATAGACGAAGATGCCGTAATCGATGGATATGCCGGCGATAACCGTTCCCATGCCTATGATGAAATAGGAGAGCTTGTGCAATATGAGATAGGATAGATTGATGGAAATCAGCACGGATATCATGGGCATGATGAAGACCAGAATAGACCGCGCATCCCGGAACCCGAGGAGAAAGAGCAAAAGAAAGCCAACCGAGGCAATGATCGTCGTCAGGCGTATGTCTCGCTTGATGACGTCTTCGTTGCTGATGGAATGGAGATGACCGGCTACGATATCCGCTGAAATGCCGGGCGGAAGGCCTTGCAGCCTGTCCCGCACGTAGGAGATAAGCTCCCTCGAGCCGAATCCGTCAGTTAGAGCCACCGGCGTATCGAGAATCATCATGGCATGCCTGCCGTCCGCGCTGACAAAGTGCCCGTTTTGTATGGTAACTTCGTATCCCAGGAGCGCGGGAAGCTTCTCGAAGGCCCGAAGGACGTTGGATGCCACTCCGAGCGGGTCGGAGCGGGCAAAGGGCATGAGGAAGGTACTGCCGGGGGTGAGCATCTGCTGGTAGATCCCGCGCAGGCGTGCCTGCACCCCTTCTGGAGTGATCTCCCGCCCGATTTGGGAGAGCCGGCTTTCGTCGATCAACTGAGGAACGTCCTTCATGAAGGAAAGCATTTCCTCCTGCATGTTGACCTCGGAAATCCCGGTCACCACTTCCTTCACCATGGGCGGCTTCAAGGACTCCGCCAGCCGATCCACCGCGGAGATTAGCTCCTGAGTTGTCCCCTCCGCGGATTTCATCTCCAGAGAAAGGATCACCTTGTTCGAGAAGTTCGATTCCCGGAGGAACTGCATGCTTCGGTGGACTTCTTCGTCACCGGGCAGCATGAGCTCGATGTTGTTATCGAAGGCGACGAACCTGAGGCCGATAAGGGAAATCACTATGACCATTCCAGTCAGGCCCGTGACCAGCCACCTGCGCTTCTGGACGTGGTCGTAGAGGAAGGAAAAAACCCTGTCAAACACGCGGCTTGACCTCCCATACCGCCTCATCGATGGGCTCGTTCAGCCGGGTATCGACAAAGGTGAGAGACATGCCGTCTCCGTTTTGCTCCTCGACGCGGATCTGCTGGATGTACCGCTCATCGTCCTTGAATATTACCGTCACGCGCTTGATGACCTTTGCTGCAACCGTCGCCTCCCTCGGAGTGAATTCGAGGGTAACCGGACTTTGGGAGGGCATACCGACGGTATAGTCCTTTTCGAGGGACTTGTAGGTGCCGGAAAACCATTGCTTCATCTGTGCCACGGCAGCCTGAAAGGCGGGATTCCTGGCCAGGGATATTTCTTGAACCTGTTTGCTGTCCTCGTCCCACTGACGGACCATATCCCCGTCCATCACGAGGGAATAGCGCATCGGCTCGAGCACGTGCCAGGCGAGCATGGAAGGTTTTCTGAGGGCTACCTTTCCTTTCAGGACAATCTTTTGTTTGAAGACAGCCAGCTCCTTTTCCTGAACGAAACCGGTTTGCAGGCCTTGGATTCCGGACATCTTTTCCTGCAGCCTGTCGAGCACTGCCTCGATCCGGGAGGCTTCCGGTTGAAGCTTTCCACCATCCGGAGATTCAGCCCGCGCCTGTACCACAAACATACAAAACCACATGACTACCGAGGTAATAACGAGGCTTGTTCCTATGAATTTATTTATTGCTGATATGATATATGATATGCACTCACTGAGTAACATATTCTATCTCTCTTAATTTATTTAAGTTGTCGGCTATTCTGGCCTTAATCTTTATTTCGCCAACCCACTTAACATACTCCTCTTCTCCGCCTTCCAAGTCTTCAGATGCATACTTTTTCAAAAAGACCTCAGAAGATATTTTGTACTTATCTTCAAGCCTACTGACTTCTCTATTTGATTTGGCAAGACCCATTTCCTGTTTCTTAATCTCTGTCTGAATTGCTGATTTGATCAATTCAGTCACATCTTTTTCATCGGAAGTTATTTCCAGCCTTACCATGGAATATCTCCTCTTTACCCTTGGCTACGTGGGATTGAGCGGTTCGAAGGGCATCGCCGGTACGAAGCCACACGGCAAATGTGCCTCATGAAAGCGCCATCATTTCGTCTCCGCGTGGTTTCCTGCTTGCATGCATGTCCTTGTCAGCGCCTTCCAGTTTTTCGTAAAGTGTTTCTGGTGCTACATCTGCGCCATTCGGCCATGCTATTGTACCGCCCTCTATCCTGGCCATCTTAAAATATTCCATGTTTCTCAGAGGCTCGAAAACCGGTCCTCTGCCTATATAATCTGAAAAGTCAATTTCTCCCTCCAGCCCATCATCAAACGCTATTTTGTATATGTAGCCGCCTTTGTAGCTGATTTCAGATACTTCATTTAAATTCCACATCTTATTCACCTCAATCTAATGGCGGTATCTTCTTTAGCTCTTTGCTTTGCCGGGCCAGATTCCAGTCCTCAAACAGGTCCTTTGTATGCAAGTCAGCCCACTCTCTTGCAAGCTTTGTCGCAGTCCTTGACCTGAGATCTCCCTGTAGTATGTTGCCCCTTAAATCGAAAACTGCCTTCATACCCTGGTATTCAGCATGAAAATGGGGTGGATCGTGATCGTCGTAATACATTCTAATAATAATACCGAAGAACGTAGACAATATGGGCATCCGTAATCCATTCTTTAGCGCTGACTACTGGTTCCCCGCCATGGCAACTTCCTCCCGGCTTTCGCCCGTAACGCCCCAGATCTTGATCTCTCCTCTGGCGAGCACTTCCTCTCTCCGGGAAACCGTCCCCTTGATAATCCCGAAATCGCCGTAGCGCGCATATTTGTGGACCACGATCTTCAAAACATCCCCCACGCGGGCAACACCAAGTATTTCGAGCTTCTTCGCTCCCAGGAGGAATCCTTCCAACGTGTATCCCGTAACGTCCATCTGCCTGAAACCGTTCAGCGCGGCCATTGCCTGGGCCATCATTTCCATGTAGGCAGCTTCGTCCAGCACTCCGTCCGCTCCGACGTAGGGCATATCGCGGGAGACTGTTACCTGGACTTCCGCGGTCCGCTCCCCCACCGTCAACAGGGTATCCAAAAGGCGCATGGGGGACTTCTGGGGAATCAGTCCTTTAACGGGATACGGCAGTCGAACGATTTCCTGCTGCCTGTCGATGTTCTTCCAGCACAAAGGATCGGAGGCCAGGTAGTTGCCTGTGAGCTGGTATGCGGAGCCGCGGCAGCCATAGCAATGGTCGGCCTTTTCACAGGTGTGGCACGGGCCTTTTATCGTGTTGCGGAAATTGCGCAGGTCTTGAATGACTTCGCTGTCCGCTATGATATCGCGGAGCTTCTGTTCCCGGACGTTTCCGACGGGCAGGGTGACCCCGACGCACGGCATGACAAAGCCTCGGGATGTGACCAGGCAGGAGAACTGGTGGCGGAGACACTTGTTTCCCATCAGGGGAGGCTGAGGGTCCCAGGTTTGATTGTAGCGCTTGCGATCTATGTCCGAGATCTCGGCAAAGAGAGTGCGAAGCCTCGCAGGGTCCACCGAAAGCCATTCATTGATTTTGGCATTTCCCTGGGGAGTGATGACCTCAAAATAGGGCGCAACGCCCTGATCCCTCAGCCATTGCCACATTTTGGGCAGCTCTTCTATATTTTGCCGACAGATTATCGTGCTCACCGCAAGGAAAGCATCCTCGGATGGATAGCCCGCCTGCCTGAGATTATCGAAGGCTTTCCGGATGGCCTGGAAGGAGCCTTTCTTTCCGGTGAGTACGTCCTGGATGTTTTCATCGAAGGAATTCATCTTCAGGACAACCCTCACACGGTCTTGATACAGGCGTCTGGCAAAATCGGCCGTGATCTTCGAGCCGTTGGTGAACATTTCCACCTGAAGGCCCTGGGCCTTGATGAAGCGGATCATCTCCAGGATTCGCGGATATACCGTGGGCTCTCCTCCCAGAATGATGATCTTCTTCGCTCCGAGATCCTTCGCCTGCAAGATGACGTCGCGGATCTCCGCTTCGGACATTTCACTGTCGAGGACGGATTTATCGGGTACATAGCAGTACGGGCAGCGATAATTGCAGAACAGGCTGAATTCGATCTCGATGGAAAGAAGGCGGCCATTTCTCGCTGCTTCCGCGATTTCTTCGGGGGGGAATTCGAAATTGGTGATTCGACCGGGACAGCTCACCATTGCCTCTATCTCCTGTCTATGAAAAAAACCGGCTTACGGGATTCAGGAGTATATATCCGTTGCTTTATGACTTCCTCACTTGCAATCACCACGGCCGGCCTGACGCGCAGGCGCGCCTGCAGCTTGTCCCGGATGTGTTCGGCGGTGCACGAAGGCTCCTTGACGGCTGCATAAACGGTTATCTCGTCGGAGAGCTCCGTTTGGCTGGTCGCCACCACGTAATAATCGGTCACCGCCGGCATCTCTTCCAGCGCCGCATAGATTGCCTGCGGATAGAGTGTCGTGCCCCGGACTTTCATCATCTGCTTCTTTCGACCCAGAATCGGTCCCAGGCGCGGAGAAAAGCGCCCGCAGGAGCAGGGCTCCGTGATCAGAAAACTGACGTCGCCTGTTTGGAACCGAATCAGAGGCATCGCTTCCATACCCAATGGGGTCAGGACGATTTCCCCCACTTCCCCGGGAGGCAGGACGATGCCGTTTTCATCGATGATCTCGACGATGGCCAGATCCGGATTGAGGTGCCCTCCCTGCCGTGCCGTGCATTCGCAAAACGACGTGACCGTCTCCGAAGAGGCATAAGTGGAATAGGCCCCTGCCCGCCACAGATCCTCCAGTGATTCCCCCACGGGCAGCGGGTCGAGGTCCTTGTTTCGTAGCGGCTCCCCGATGCACACCAGCTTGGTTACGGTGGTCGAAGCCGGATCGATTCCGCGATTTTTCAGGAAAAGCCCCAGCTTCCTCAAAAAGGTCGGAACTCCGATGATCGCGGTGGGGCTCAGGCGCAGGATCATTTCGGCATGGCTCTCGAGGCTGTTGAGGCCGTTGCGTATGGCCGCGGCCCCAATGCTGCGTATCCCGAGAAAATAGGCGAGGCCTGCTATGAAGCACCGGTCCATCGTGCAGGTGAGCAGCACGGTATCGTCGGCCGTTATTCCGCATCCCTCGAGGGATTTTTCTTCGTTGTAGGCAAGGCGCTTCAGATCGTGATCGGTATATATGATTCGGGTGGGGATGCCTGTCGTTCCGGAAGAGAGAACGATATCGACGATTTTTGAAGGCGGAACCGCACACAGGGCTTCGCTGTACCGTTCGATATGCGACTTGTCGGTCAGAGGAAGCCGGGGGAGGTCATCGAGAGTCGCGTTTTTGCAGCCGATTCCACTGCGCTCCAGAATGCCGCGATAATACGAAGAATTATCCAGGCAGTAGGCAAGGTGCTCCCGGAGGAGGTTTTCCTGAATATCCCGAATCGTTTCGGGATCTGAAAAGGCACACTCTCGATAGCGGCTAAAACTGTTCACTCATATTCCTCCCCTATTGCAAGCTCGCCAACAACAGGCAGCCCGTTAAGCTCTGAACGCTCTTTGCTGTTCACCGGTTACCCCATCGCCGCCAGCTCTACCCGGATGAGGCACCGGGCACTCTTCGCACTCAGTTCCTGCATCCATCACCGCAAGCTCCCCGGCAAGGAGGTCCCGAACCCGGTTTTTCAACACAAAGGGCTTCAGGTCCTTGTATTGTTCCCAGCGCAGGGCCGGCAGCTTGTGCACTCTGATTGTGCCGGGCCGCAGCAAAAGCGACCCACGGGCCGGAATTCTCTCATTGCCGCTGATGCATACTGGAACAATCGGATACCCGGCTTCCAGGGCCACTCGGAAGATGGAGCCATGAAACTGGCCCATCGTCTTGCTTCCGGAGCGCGTACCTTCGGGAAAGGCGATGATCGATACTCCCTGATCGAGCAGGGCGATAGCCCTCCGGGAAAATTCCTCGAACGCCATTTCTTTCACGCTCAGGTAGCCGGCCCAACGGGCATAGATTCCCAGAACCGGAAGGCGAAAGGGCCAGTCGTTCGCCACCTGGACGCATTCATAAGGAAGGCAGGCCATGAGAAAGGGATCAGAGGCGGATCGGTGATTGCAAACAAAGATATGAGCGCCCGGACTGGGATTCGTGCAATAGTCTTTATACCGGACACGCACCAGCGGAAAGGGAAGGACTTTGATGACAGTCAATCCATACCAACTGATCAAACGGCGAAACCGCTTCATGGTTGTCCCGCGGCTTGAAAAGAGCGCCAGGATGACGACCAGCAGGGTGCACAATGGAATCCAGACCACTGAAAACAATAAAAAGGTCAGATAAAAATAACTGTTCAGGACTATCAACGTCAGCATATCTACTACTCTTGTCCGCGCCCGTCCGATGAAGATAGCCCTTCATTCTTTAACGCAGAAATAAATTGATAGATATCTCCCAGAGTCCGAATGTTCCTGACTCGCTCATCACTGCGGATTCTGACGCCGAATTTGTTTTGGAGCGCCACCACGAGATCCACAATATCGAGGCTGTCCAGGCCCAGGTCGTTGAAAATATTCATCTCGGGCTGGAGTTTTTCTATTTCTATCTCGAAGGACTCTTCGAACACTTCGTTCGTCAAGTCGATGATGTGCTGCTCCACCATATCCCATCCTGTCTGTTTCACTGATGACTGAATTTCCTGCACACCAGAGCCGCATTGATGCCGCCGAAGGCAAAGCAGTTCTTCACCATGATTTTGATATCCCGTTCGAGTGGTTCCGTAACATGCCGAATTCCCCGGCAGTCAGAGCTCACAACATCGAGATTCAGCGTGGGGTAAACCACCCCCTTGTCCATCATTACCAGTGAAACGATCAGCTCCAGCGCCCCCGACGCCCCGAGCGTATGTCCAACGTATCCCTTGAGGCTGCTCACTGGCACGGAATCATTAAATATCTCGCGAATCGCTTCGGCTTCTTCCTTGTCACCTTGTACCGTTCCCGTTGCATGAGCATTAACATAGTCGATATCCTTCGGCAAGACGCGAGCGTCGTCCAGGGCCTCCCGGATACACGTAACCATCCTGTCTTTATTGGAATGACTGACGTGCACTCCACTGGCTCCGGTATTGTATCCGATGATCTCACCGTGGATTTTCGCCTTCCGCCCCAAAGCCCTCTCATATTCTTCCAGCACCAGTATGGCGCTTCCCTCGCCGCAAACGAGGCCGTCGCGTCCCTCGTCGAAAGGCCTGGGGGTTTTCCGGGGCTCGTCGTTGTAGCTCGATGAGGTGGCGAAAAGAACGTCGAAGGAACCGGTCACCGTGGGGTGAAGCTCTTCGGTTCCGCCGCACAAAACCACGTCCTGTTTCCCCAGCCGGATGAGATCGTATCCGGCGCCGACCGCCTGCAACCCCGACGCGCAGGCCGCCGAGGTCGCCATGACGCAGCCGGTGATCCCCAGGAATTGAGCCACATTCATCGCAGCCGTGTGAGAAACGCACTGAAAGAATTTCAATCCCGGCATTCGGGTCAGGTCCCTATTCGGCAGCATGATCTCGAACACGTCATTGATGCTTTGAGCGCTGCCCATCGTTGAGCCGATTATGCATCCAAGCCGCCCGGAGGAGAGATTATCCCTTTCCATGCCCGCATCGGCCAGGGCCTGGAGTGCCGCCTGAACGGAAAAAATGCTCATCCTTCCCATGGAGCGGCGGCTCTGGCGCGGGATGGCCTTCTCGTTTTTTAGCTCCGCCGGTGCGCCGACGAGGCAGCGCAAGCCGTTATAAAGCTCCCAGCCTTCCATCCTGCAAACGGCGCTCCGCCGGTTCTCGATACCCTGAATCAGCGAAGGTAAGTCGTTTCCCAGCGGGGAAATCGCCCCCATGCCCGTAACCACTACTCTTTTCAATGTCATGAACTGCCCAGCCTTTGTTTGATAAAACGGCCATACTCCTCGATACCCATAATGCTTCGCGCCACGATGAAGGAAGACATCATGGCCCCCACGATCCCCGGCAGCATGGAGCTCTGTCCGGCAGCGTACACATTGCGCAGCGGGAGCTTACCGAAAAGGTTGAACTGCCCTATTTTCTGCTTGATGCCGTAAGCCGCCCCCTCGGGAGAATGCAGGTAGTCTTTGTAGGTGAGCATGGAAGCCGCATCCATAACTTTGAGAGTTTCCCCGTACTCCGGGTATACCCTGGTGATCCTCTCCCGGATACTCTCGACGCGCTCTTCCTTGTAAGCGACATACCCCGAAGGGCGATTGCCCCGCTTGGAATCCTTCCAGGCCTCGACATGTTCCGGAAAAGACAGCTCCAGAGCGCATATCGCCCGGTACCTGGTCCCTTTTGCTTCTTCTATGCTTGTCATGATGACCAACGGGAGGGAATCGAGGCTCTTCAGGTCGAAGATGCGGTTTATGTCCGCGGTGGGAAACAGTGAAAAGATCGTGGGATGAAAATCATCCCCGGTATCATCCCCGTTAACGACCCCGTAGAAAGAAAAGAAACCGGCCGAGGGCTCGAACTCATTTATCCGATTTAGGAAAGCCTTGCTCAGGAGCTCCTGAGGCAACAGCTTCATGATTTCGTGGGGATGTATCGTAAAGACACAATGGCCGGTTGCGAGCTCTTCGCCGGTGCTCAATACAAACCGCCCCACCTGTTTGTTTTGGATCTCGGTACACTCGGATATGGTGCAGTTGCAGCGAACTTCGATATTATACTTTGCAAAGCATTCCCGGAATCCATCTATGAAGGCCTCGCCTCCGCCTTCCACACGGGCCAGCGCCTGGTAGAGGCTAAAGCAGATGCGGCTGTGAGCGGCGAAGGCAATCTCCGAAGGCTTGACTCCGTAGCACATGCTGTAAACCGAGAGAAGACCTTTGAGCAGTTGATTGTCCGTCACTTCGTTCAAGACCGCATCCAGGCTGATGTAGTCTTCGTCCAGGACATCCGGATAAAGGGAGATCTTGCGCAGATCCATCGAAATGGTCCGGGCACAGACACTGCGGACCATTTCGAAATAGCGCTCGATTCCCCGTTCCTCGCCGGGGAAATACTCCTTCAGTTGTGCAATCGTGTCCCCATACCCGGAAGGCAGCGCATATTCCACCTTTTCCGCTTCGAAATTAAACCGGTTGCATTCCTTCTTGAAGAGGTAAATCGGCTTCGTATAGTCCCGCATGCCAAGAGTCACCAGCATGTCCTGAAGAATGCCGTCCTTGCAAAACCCTCCGGTAAAATGAAAACCCGTATCGAACGGAATCCCCTGTCTTGTGAACCGGGTCATGGAGCCTCCGATCCGCGGGCCTTTCTCCAGAAGCAGCACGGACCGCCCATTCATGCCCAGCAACAGGGCAAGAGTCATTCCGCTGATACCGCTTCCCACGACTATGGCGTCATATTTCTTCACTCTTCACACCCTTTGCATCATCAAGAGAAGCCCGGGAGGATTCTATACTTTGAACGATCACAATGTGCGCTCTTGTGTTCACCGCAGAGACGCCGAGAGCGCAGAGAGTTGTTGAAATTCCTATAAAATTCCTCTGCGTTCTCTCTGCGCTCTCGGCGTCTCTGCGGTGAAAAGCTCATATTATGCTCGTTTGAAGTATACCTGTCAGCCGGCCAGCCCACCGTTGATCCCGATCACCTGGCCGTGAACGTACATATGCTCTTCCGTACACAAAAAATTCACGACGGAAGCCACTTCCTCGGGATTTCCAAATCGCTGCAACGGGATGAGAGGAAGAAGCTTGTCTTTGGGAAGGTCTTCGGTCATGTCGGTTTCGATGAATCCGGGAGCGACTGCATTGACAAGGATGTTTCTCTTGCCGACTTCCCTGGCAAGAGCCTTGACTGCGCCGATCAGGCCGGCCTTCGAGGCTGAATAGTTCACCTGCCCCGCCTGGCCGATCTGCCCGGAGGTGGAAGACACGACGACAATCCGCCCCCGCTTCGCCTGCAGCATGGGGAACATGACGGCATGCATCACGTGATAGAAGCCGTCCAGATTGGTTGAAAGAACGGCATCCCACTCTTCCTTGGTCATCCACATGAGCAGGTTGTCCCGTGTTATTCCCGCATTGTACACGACCACATCGGGAGGTCTTTCTTCCGCCCGTTTCCCCAGGACCGTTTCCGTTTCCTGGTAATTCGAGATATCGAAGCAAAGGGTTTCGCACACTCCGCCCATTCCTTCGATCTCGGCTTTGACCCCCTGAGCCGCCTCGTGATTACCGCGATAAGTCAGCCAAATCGTGAGCCCCGACCGTGCGAGGCGCAACGCGATAGCTCGCCCGATTCCGCGACTTCCACCCACGACCAGAGCTATTCTTTCCTTGTCTTTCTTTGGCACTATCTACCCTCAACTTCGGAAATTTTCCATCCTATTGAAACATGCCCGACCATCCAAATCAACCGGCATGAGGAAATGCTCTTCCGGTCGAAATGGCACTCCGGGCTTATTCCCAATAATGTCAAATATGAATCCCGTGTAGCTCGATTTTGTACCAACCGGAGCGTGTATCGTCAAGAAAATTCCTGCCTTAAATTATTCGGTGCCTTCTCTCCATGCGCGCAATATCGAAAAGGCGGATGTATCAACGCCCTTGATGTAATATTCATATATGGATGAATAACACGCGGTTATCCGAAATGTGGGTGTGCATTCCGAGCCTTGTTTTTTACATAGTCATCGATTGGCAAGAACTAGACCCAGTCGATTTTGACCAGATGCTCGACCTTCTTGAATTCCGGGTCGCCGGTGACAATCACGGACCGGTATTTGAGAGCGGTTGCAACCGCAAAGCAATCGGCGTAGGAGAGAGGGTACTGAGCCTTCATCTCGGCAGCCGAAACGACGATCTCCCAGGAAGCGGCCACCCTTTCCACGGGGAGCGTGGAAAAATGGTCGAGGAAGCGCCTTGCAAAATCGGCCCCCATACGTCTCATCGTGATGTAATAGATTTCCCCCAGGTTGATTTCGTTCACAAACGCCCGGATATTCCCTTTTTCCGCATCGGAGAGCAGCGCTGCGACCCGGTCCGCCCCCGCTTCGTCCTGAGCGAATCTCAGAATTGCATGGGAATCAAGCACCACGTCGTTCATCGACTTCATCATCCTCTCTTCGCTCCCGGAGCAGCTCCTCCGCCAGAGAAACGTCGGCTTTGAGCATTCCCCGCATGAACTTGATGGGATCATCGGGCAGGGGAACGATCTCGGCATGCTCTCCGACCAGTTGCAGAAGAACTCTTTTTCCGGGCCCGATTCCCAGTTTTTCCCGGATCTCTTTGGGGATTACGATCTGTCCCTTCGATGATGTTTTTACTACAGGCATAATGATTTTACCTCCAGTTCATGAGTTTACCGATCATGGGTCAGTTTAACTTGTTCGGTGTGGGTGAGCAAACTTTCTTTTTGTAAGCCTCGGATCTTCCTGGCGGACGGACAGGATTCGCAAAGCTGGCTTGTCCGGCCCGATACCGATGGAAAGTCATGCCCAAGGGGCTAGTGCGGGATGGCTTTTTGGCAAGAAATAGTGTATCTTGCACTGAAAAAGCGCACGGCAAAATAAACGGAATAAACCGCCCCTCGGTTCCAACCACAAGGAGTACGCAATGATTCATAGGAGGATGAAGATCGCGGTGGGAGTGTTCTTTTTTTTCTGGATGGCTTCCCCCCTTATCCCACCTGCCCTGGCTGAGCGCTACGCGGTTTTGATGGGGATCACCAACTACAAGGACCATACTCACGTTCCCAGGCTAGTCGGTCCGACCAATGACGTCCACGCGCTCAAAGCTCTGCTCGCCTCCAGGTACGGTTTTCTTGAAAGCAACATCACCGTTCTCGTCAATGCAGAAGCCTCCAAGCGAAACATTTTGCATGCCCTCTCACAGCTCCGAACCAGCACCAAAGCGGGCGATTTCATCTTTATCTACTTCAGCGGGCATGGCACCAGCGGCCGTGACCCCTATGTGCCCCTGCCGCTGGGGGATTTTACCGGAGCCATCGTTCCGTGCGAGTTTTCCATCCACGGGAACACGACTCAGGGCATGCTCTCGGAATTGATCGTGGGAAAGCGGGACCTGAAGCCGATCTTTACCGATCTCGACCAGGGACGGGAGCTCATGGTGGTCTTCGATGCCTGTTTTTCGGGCAATTCCGTTCGAAGCGTCATGGACTGCGGCATTCCCAAGCGTGTTTCCTGCGGACTGCCGCCCTGGGAGGCGTCCTTTCGATCCATGTCGAAGGAGCCTTACCCTTACAAGAATATAATCTACATGTCCGCGTCCGATGAAATGGAGTCGGCTCGGGACCTGCTGGTATCCGCCTACGACGGCAAGCCCCACGGAGCCCTCACCGACTGCCTTCTCCAGGGACTCGAGGGCAAGGCGGACACCAACCACGATGGTGTGATCTCCTACGAAGAGCTTTACCAGTACGCCAAACGCGGAACACAACGCTATGGACAGACTCCCCAGATCCTCTACCGGAGCGCCCTGGACAGGCCGGTCTTCCAAAAGACGGTGCCCGCGACCGGCACTGTGCGGGAAGAAGGGAATGGAAGGCTTCTGCGGGTCAAGATCCAGGGGAAGCACGGGGAATCTCTCGCCGCAAAGGTAGGCTCCCTTGCCGGAGTGAAAGTGGTCGAAGGAAACTATGATCTTCTCCTGGCGGGAGAGCGAAATGCTTATTCTTTATACCTCTCGGGCGGAGAGAAGCTCGGGGCTGTGGAGCGAGAAGACGAAGCCGCGCTCAGGGTCGCCAGGTATGCCAAAGCGAGAGAATTGATCAATCTCGAAAATATGAAGCAACGCTTCAATGTCTGGATCAAAGCCGGAACCGAGGAAGGCCGGTCTGTATTCTTCGAAGGAGAGACCCTGAAATTCAGTGTAAAGAGTGAGGAAAGCGCCTACCTCCTGCTCCTGGACATCGATCCGGAAGGGAATGTCACCGTCCTTCTGCCCGATTGTGCAGCTTCTGAAGCTCATGTAGGAAAGGAAGAGGTCCTTCAGACCCGGGAGCTCGGGAAAGTGAAGGCTCCCTTCGGTGTGGAATTCCTGAAGCTTTTTGCTTTCAAGCAGAAGGTCAGGGGCCTGGAGAAATTTGGTGCGAAGACTTGCGCCATAAGCCCCACGGAAAAAGAGTTTGCCGAGCTTATGGATCTCATCAGACAGCAGTCGGATTGGGCCGAAGACGCCCAGCAAGTAGTTACTGTCAAAAAGCAGTAGTGAAGGAGATTTGTTTTTTGGATAGGGAGGAAGTGCAATGGTATCGAGGATGATTTCCACGGGAGCGCTGATACTTACTGGTGTTTGCCTGCTGGCCCTTGCTTCGGCATCCGCTCAGAACCGGCAGATCGAACGAATTGCCCGGAGCGATGCCTCGGGAACGAATCCTTCCGAGCGGCGAACAGCCCTGGTCATCGGAAATGCGGACTATAAAACAGCCCCTTTGCGAAATCCCACAAACGATGCCAAAAGCATGTCAAAAGCTCTGCGCGAGCTTGGCTTCGACGTTATGGAAAAAGAAAATCTCTCCCAAAACGACATGAAGCGAGCCATCGGTGATTTCGGGCAAAAGATCCGGGGAGGTGGCGTCGGGCTTTTCTACTACTCCGGCCATGGAATGCAGGTGAACGGCAACAACTACATCATACCGGTGGATGCCAAAATCCAGGCGGAACAAGACGTGGAGTACGAATCGGTCAACGTGGGAAGCGTTCTCGCCAAAATGGAAGCCGCCGAAAACCGGGTAAACATAGTGATCCTCGATGCCTGCCGCGACAATCCCTACAAGCGAAGCTTCCGGAGCGCCGCGCAGGGCCTGGCGTTCATGAACGCTCCGAGCGGAACCATCGTCGCCTACTCCACCGCTCCCGGATCGGTTGCCAGCGACGGCTCGGGCAGCAACGGCCTCTATACGGGTGAGCTCATAAAGAACATACAGACCCCGGGTCTTAGAATCGAAGACGTCTTCAAACGCGTACGCAGCACTCTTCAAGATGTTACCCAGAAGAAACAGGTCCCGTGGGAATCGGTGTCTCTGGTGGGAGACTTCTATTTCAAACCTCCCGCGGCGAGTGCGGCCGACGCCTATGCACCTTATCCCACGCAGCCCCTCCGGCCCGCACAACCCGCACCGCCCGCTCAGGTTGCCGGCGGACAGGTCATTATCGAAAAGCCCGCTCCCGAGCTCCCCAAAAACGGCTCCCTCCGCGTGAAGACCAAACCAACGGGAGCCGGCGTCTATCTGGACGATGAGCTGAAAGGAACCTCTCCTCTTTCCCTTTCCCGTCTGACCCCGGGAGTCGTCAAGATCAGGGTATTTCTGGAGGGCTACGAAATTTCCGAAAAAACCGTGGAAATTCAGGCCAAAAAGGAAGTACAGGCGAATTTTCTCCTGGATCGCGAGACGACCGTTTCCAAGCCGGTCCAACAGATGCAGCCGGGCCGGCCGGCCCCATCCAAAATGGCTGCACCTGTCCCCACGCATACCCCGGGAGAAGTTTGGCAGGAGTCCTATACCGGCATGGAATTCGTTTGGGTGCCCGGAGGATGCTTCCAGATGGGGTGCGGCACCTGGACCGGCTATTGCTACAGCCGGGATACCGCCACCCGGGAAGTTTGCGTGGACGGCTTCTGGATGGGAAAGTATGAAGTCACTCAGGATCAGTGGAAGAAGGTCATGGGGTCCAATCCCTCCTATTTTTCCAAACAGGAGGGCAAATGCCCCGTGGAACAGGTTTCGTGGAAGGACGTCAAGGACTTCATCAGAAAGCTGAGCCTGGTGAGCGGCGGGCAAAATGAGCTTCGTCTTCCGACGGAAGCCGAATGGGAATATTCTTGCAGGAGCGCAGGGAAGGAGGAGGAATACGCCGGGGGAATCAAGACCGTCGACTCCGTTGTCTGGAGTCGCGACAACAGCCGAAGAGCCACTCACCCCGTCGGCGCCAAAGTCGCAAACGGACTGGGCCTCTACGATATGGGCGGCAACGTCTGGGAATGGGTCGAAGATGAATACACGAGCGAGCCGCTAAAAGATTTGCAGCGGAACAACCCCGTGCGCTCCGGGGATGGATCGAGCCGGGTTCTTCGGGGCGGCGCCTATGACTACCACCCGTGCTATTCCAACTGCGCTTATCGACTCAACTACGGGCGTGAGAGCAAGACCTCCGACGTCGGCTTTCGGCTGATAAAGAAGCCTTAGTGCCATTGTCGATTGTTGCGCTTACTTTGGCCTGGATAATTTGTCATATCTGAGATTGTCACGCGGCCTGAGCTCATAACAATCGCTGCCGGCGACAGCCGGGCCGTAAGTCAGCAGCTCACTGACGGTCACAAATTCATATCCGAGCGCACGCAGCTTCGGTATAAAGAGCGGCAGCGATTCAGCCGTGCCATGTCCGCGGCCGTTGGCATGGCAAATGATAATGGACCCCGGTTTAGCCTGCTGCAGAATGGCTCGTACGATTGCCGGGGCGGTCCGGCCCTTTGCCGGATCTCCGGTGACCACATCCCATTGAATCGCAGCCAGCCCATAGCTCTTGAGCAAATTCAAGGATTGAGAATTGCAAGTCCCGTAGGGGAATCGAAAAACCAGAGGAGTCTTGGGGATTTTATTCATCTCAATGGGGTCAAGCCCTTTTGCAAGCACCCTGGACTGTAGCTCTTCCCGTAGAATTTCATACTGCGCTTGCGTCCAAAGGATTTGTTCTTCCATCTTCCCGGCATCGATGAGGCGAAAATTTGCATGTGTCCAGGAATGATTGCCGACCTCGAACAGCGGATCGGCAATTAGCTGCATGGTCCTATCTGGATGAGAATGCATCCACTTTCCGCCGGCAAAGAAGGTAGCTTTGACTTTGTTGTCTCTCAGGTAGTCGACAATTGCCGCGTCATATCCCGCTATCTCATTGCCCGTCTCACAAAGATCGAAAGTCAGGGCAACGACTTTCTTGTCGCCCATGGGTTGAACCCTTCGGATGGAATTCTGTAATTCGGGCTTCAGCGGAGTAAAAGAGTGATTTGGAAAACGACCTTGAGGCGGGTCTTGATGGGAAGAAAGAGGCGCTATCCGGATTGCCTTTTCCTCGGGCTTTCCTCTCAGCTCCCGAGGCGTCCAGCAATTTGACAGAATCTGTTGAGAGCCGAATGAATGATTTTCAACAGAAGAGCCATTAGCCGGGTAGAGTATGATCCCGTCTTCCGCCTTCAACAGGAATGGAAAGACCAGCAACAGGCTGCAAACAACTTGTAGAATACCAAGCCTGAGAGCCAATACTTTTATGCCGTTGCCTTCCGTGTCTCTATTCCTGAAACGCATCCGTCCTTTAGCCTTTGATTCAAGTTGTTCCTGCCTTCGATGGACTCATATACCCTTGTCATGTTCATAAGGATGTTCGGAGGGATGATGCCGTGCTTTACCGAATCTCGAACGAGATCCGCTGCCTGGACGTATGCTTATCGGTGTCGGCCAGCGAAATTTCTATCGTATGCTTGCCTGCGGGCAGCGGTGCGTCGGAAAGTTTGATACCATCCTGGCTTGCATATTTGGTTACGTGTTCGGTAATATCCTTCTCCAAGCCAAGCTTCAAATACCTAACCTTGAGAGAGGAAAGGTCAATGGCGGAACCGGTGGGGGGAGAGAACCCGATATCGACGGCCACGGGTTTTGAGCAAACCTGCCCATCGGAGGGACTATTAATGGTAATAAGCGGCCCAGGGCTCATGGCTCTGGTGGGGATATCTTTGGTAGGGCTCAGAGCAGCTTCCTGAATAGAGCCCAGAGCTGCTTCCTGCCGGGAAACCCAGAGAGAGGATTGTAGTGACACACGTTCTTCAGGTCCTACTACCTGACGGTTCGACTGACACCCGATTGCCGTCAGTGCCACAGTAAATGAAACTCCTATGATCAACACTAGTTTTTTCATACAGCACCCCCCGAGTAAAATGAGCTCAAGTTGTTAAGATATTGGTATTTAAATGAGTAATCCGCATAAAAGCTAAGGAGACCGGAAATAGCCGCCGCCGGCTCAAGGATGACCGGTGACCCAGTCGCTCACCAATCCAATGAAGAGATCGAAATCGTCAAGATGCTTCTTGAAGATGCCGAAGACCAGTTCATCGTCTATGCTTTCATACCGATGCACGAGCATGTTCCGGAAGGAAGCCATGTTTTGAAACGTGAGCAACTGGTCTTTCGGTATAATGCCGTGTTCTTCAAGTATCGAGAAAAGGTCGCGAAAGCTCGTAGGCTCGCGCCATTGGTAAAAAGAAACGAAGTGGTTGGCGACATCTATTACCTCCTCTATGGCGAGGTGTATAAATCGTTCTACGAATGCTCTGGCTCTAAGCTCGGATCGGTATTTTACCCAATCGATGTCGTCTGCCCGCCTCAATTCGTCCACATAGTATCGAAGCTGAGAAAGCTTTCTTGAAACCACTTCTTTATCCACCATGGGCTCTCTCCTTTCCCAGCATCCGATACAGGAACGAGGAGTCCAGGTACTGCCTTCGTGCCGCCGTTTCCTGCCTGACGCGCTCCTTTGGGTTGGCTTCATAGACAAGTCGGCCATATTTGAGTATCTGGTGCTGCAGGAGCGGTGTCGCCCTGCCGAAGATCACAAGATCTACGTCTCTTCCCAGCAGGTTCGACAGCTCTGTTTGCAGCCTCACCCTTTCGAAGCCGTCCATGGATCCACAAATCATGATGGCGATATCGATGTCGCTGTCATGCCTATCTTTGCCCGTAGCACTCGAGCCGAACACATAGGCAGCCACGATAACGCCGTTGGCTCCGGCAAGCCTTTCTATTTTCTCTAAAATATCTGCTGAGATCATGACCGGTTGTTCCTCTGGAGGTCCATTTCTTGAGGAGGTTGTCCATAGCGTTTGGTATGGTTCAAAAAGGGGAGAAGATCGGCATCTTGGCTACCCACATAAGGCGGGACACCTTGAACGGTAGGGCGGGGTTGCGTCCCCGCCAAGCTCGCGGCTCACCAAGCTTGGCGAGTTGCGAGCTTGGCGG